>Ga0214473_10006944_pt1 | contig 13473 bp, 12 predicted proteins | sample RVTome_7_FD_203509 | JGI IMG/M metagenome (GOLD analysis project Ga0214473, IMG submission 203509) | Soil microbial communities from uranium-contaminated site in the Upper Colorado River Basin, Wyoming, United States - RVT98D197 | ecosystem: Environmental > Terrestrial > Soil > Contaminated >...
GTGGTGGACTCCTGGTTTGAAGACAATGGCCACCCGGCTTACGTGGTGCTGTACAAGCAGTGGAAATCCGGCTGGAGACCCGCACCTGATAAGAAGGGATGAGCCCGTTAATAAAATATGCTTTTTGCCTCGGTGCATGAGCGCCAACAATTGCTTTAGATCACACGTTGCTTTTTTAGAAAAGGAGTTTTAACAAATGATAAAGATGATCAAGAAGAGATCGAAAAAAAGCGGTTTTCCGCCGGGAAGCCTTGTTCACATCGGAGAAAGAAGAGTAAAGACGCCCAAGATCAGTATTATTGATTATGACGAGGCCGAATTTCATGAAGAGAAAACCGAGGCGATTGATAAGTGTTTTGCCTTTAAAGATAAGCCAACGGTGACATGGGTAAACATCGACGGACTTCATCAGACAGAGATGCTGGAAAAGCTCGGGGATTGTTATGGATTTCATCCCCTTGTCTTGGAAGACATCCTGAATACGGATCAACGTCCGAAAATGGAGGATTACGGAGATTATGTCTATATCGTTCTCAGGAGCCTCGAATACAACCATCAGAAAGATGAGATAGAATCCGATCAGATCAGCATCATCCTGGGTCAGAATTTTGTCTTCTCATTTCAGGAAAAGGAAGGAGATACCTTTGATCCTATCCGGGAGCGGATCAGGACCGGGAAAGGGCGTATCAAAAAAATGGGAGCGGATTATCTGGCGTATACGTTAATGGATTCCATCGTCGATAACTATTTTATCATCCTGGAAAAACAAGGTGAGCGGATAGAACTTCTCGAAGAGCAATTAGTCACCAGCCCGACACCTGAAACTTTGCAGACCATCCATGATCTAAAAAGAGAGATGATATTTTTGCGGAAGGCTGTCTGGCCCTTGCGGGAGGTGGTGGGCAGCCTCGAAAGGGGAGAATCATCTCTGATACAGGCCTCAACAAGGATCTATCTCAGAGACCTTTATGACCACATCATCCAAGTGATTGATAACGTCGAGACATTCCGGGACATGATCGCGGGGATACTGGATATCTATCTTTCAAGCGTCAGTAACCGGCTTAACTCGGTGATGAAGGTGTTGACCATCATCGCTACGATTTTTATGCCCCTCACCTTTCTTGCCGGTATTTATGGCATGAACTTCAAATATATGCCGGAGCTGGAGTGGAGGTGGGGATATCCGCTCATCTGGTTGATTATGCTGGGAACGGGGATTTTCATGCTGGTCTATTTCAAAAAGAAGAAGTGGTTATAAGCGAGCAGTGTCATCCAATATCCGGATCGATAGAGACGGCTTGTGGTACTTCGAGGGCAAGGAGATCATCCGCCAGGATATCCTTTCCCTTTTTTATGCATCCCTCCATCGCGACGATGATGGATATTACCTGGAGATCAGCGGTGAGCGGCAATATCTGGAGGTGGAGGATACGGTCTTCTTAGTGCGGGGGGCGGAGCTGGTCAAGCAACATGAAGAGGTTTTTTTGATCAAGCTCAACGACGGCACCGAGGAACAATTGGATCTCAATACCTTTCGCATCGCCGAGGGGAATTGCCCCTATTGTCTGGTCAAGGGGGGGCGGTTTCCTGCCAGGTTTTTGCGCCTCCCCTTTTACCAGGTGGCCCAGCACGCCCTTCATGACGAGGAAACGGACGAATACTTCCTCCTGCTCAACGGTCGGCGGATCCCTCTGCAGAAGGGATCATAGTTCCCTGGTAGCTCCCGACGGTTAATCGCTTTCCATCGCTTCGCACGGTAATCGCCCCGTCGAGATCGGTCCGCAGGACCTGGCAGCCGAGCCGCTCATATCTCTCGACGACTCCCTTGCCAGGCAGGTGAAAGGGGTTCCCGAAGCCGAGGGAGATCACGGCATAGTGGGGAGAGACCTTTGTGATAAAGGGTTCGGTGCTCGATCTCTTGCTGCCGTGATGGGGGACCTTGATCACCTGGGCGCGCAACCCCAGGCCGGCCTTCACGAGTCTGGTCTCCGCCTGCCGATCGATATCGCCGGTGAAGAGCAGGCGATGATTGCCGAACGCAACCATCAGCACCAGGGAATTGGTGTTGGCTCCTTCCCTTTTCTGAGTGCTGCTGGCCGTCCTTGCTGTGGGATTGAGGGCCTGCACCTTAACCCCGGCGATGGTGCGGGAAAACCCCTCAGCCACCCTGACCGTCGTGATGCCCTTTCCCCTGATGGTCTCTAAGAGCTGCTCATAGGTGGGGCTTTCGCTCCCCATCCCATTATGCCAGAACTCGCGGGGGCGGAAGTGCCTGGCGATAAAGATGAGGCCCTTGTAGTGATCGGGCTGGGGATGAGAGAGGACCAGATAATCGATCTTCAAGATGCGCTTTTCCCAGAGTAGGGGCGCTATCACCCTTTCCCCCACATCGAAATCTCCATAGAAGCCTCCCCCGTCGATCACCATGCGCGTGCCCCGGGGGAATTCTACCAGCGCACAGTCCCCCTGTCCGATATCGAGGAAGGTCACTTGCATGCCCTTGGCCGCGTAACCCCTGATGCCCCAATAGGAGAGGTCGAACACCGCGACCACGATGATCACGGCCAGGGCTGCCTTTTTCATGCGCGGCCCCTTGAGCCAGAGCAGGGTAGCGATAAAGCAATAGAAGAGGATCATCTCCAACGTCGTGGGGCCCGGCAGGTAGAAGGTGGCAAAGGGGAGAGAGGCGATCATCTCCATGGCCCTGATCCCCCACATGGATAGCAGGGCAGCGGCCTTGGTCAGGAGTGCAGCGCCGGCGGGTAACAAGGGGATCAAGGGCAGAGAAAGAAGCCCCAACGGGAGGATGCCGAACCCCACCAGGGGGATGATGATGGCGTTGGAGGCAAGCGCTATGGTTGAGAAGCGATGAAAGTGAAAGGCCACCACCGGCGAGGTGACAACCAGGGCAGCGAAGGAGGCGATGAGGGATAAGATAATCCCCTGCTTAATCCTCCCTTCCTTCTGGCGGGTCAAGAGGCTCAAGGGGTCATGGGGGTAGAAGAGGCGGTAGAGGGGAGGGGTGAGCACGATGATCCCCAAGACGGATAAAAAGGAGAGTTGAAATGATATGTCCCAGAGGGCAGCGGGGGAGACCAGGAGGATGATGAAGGCGGCGAAAGCTAGGGTATTGAGGGGGTTTCTGTATCTATCTAAAAGGATGGAGACAAGAAAACAAGTGGCCATGATCCCCGAGCGAATCGTAGCGATGGGCAATCCCGTAATGAGGATATAGGCGAGCATGGGCGGGAAGGTAACGAGGGCGGCTACCTTGCGGGTATCATACCGCAGGAGGGCGCGCTCCGATCGCGTGAGCAACCCCTGGACGGAAAAGAAGATAAGGGTGACGATGATGGAGAGGTGCGAACCGGAGATGGAGAGGATGTGGACCGCACCGGCGGCGACAAAGGCCTCGTTGACTTCGTCGGATATCTCTCCCCGCTCGCCGACGAGCACGGCCTTGAGAAACCCCCTGCCCGGCAGGGAGGTGTGCGCATCGAGAAAGGCCTCTATCCCCTGCCGCCGGCGATCGAACCAGCGCAAGAGGGGGTTTCCCCCGTCCGTGCTCAGGACTTCAACCGGGTCCCCCTCGCGGACATACCCGGTGACCAGGACGCCGAGGCGCCTCAAGTATCCTGCATAGTCAAAGGAGCCTGGGTTGAGGAAGTTGCGGGGGTGGTAGAGCTTGGCCTGAAGGCGTACGCGATAGCCATACCTCAAGGGCACGGCAGGATCTCTGATGGTGATCCTTACCCGCCCGGTGGCGGGAACAACGGTATCGCCGTGAGAGATCCCCTCGGCCATAAGATGGAGAACAATCTCCTGCGTATACCTCTGGGGGGGTAGATAGATGGTGCCTGTCAGCTGTACGCGGTGCCTGTCGGGGATATGCGCGATGTGGTGCGCAGGGATGGCGGGGTAGAGGCTGAGACGGATGAGGAGGGCGCCCAGGGCAAGCACGGCAGCCAGGGCGAAAAGCCGTGCTATCAATAACCTCCGGCGCCAGAGGAGGAGGCAGAGGGGAAACGCCAGGCACAACGTTAGCAGGGAGATGACGGCGGGAATATGCTTGCCGATCAGAATCCCTGCGATAAGGGCGAGGGTGAGAGGGAGGAACGGGGATCGGAGTTCCTTCCACCCCGAGGCGCTCATTACTGGACGCGGAAGAAGAGGGGGTTTTTGCGGTAGTGGAAGTGCGCCGAGATCACCTGGGGGACCTTCTCTTTGTCTGTTCGCCGGAGCAGGAAGTGATTGAATTCGGCAAACTGGGAGAGCCTGATCGTACTCGTCGTGGCGAGGTCTAAAAAGCTCTGATCGACGATGAACTCTTCCGCAGAGTTCTTTTGAAAAAAATCCTCCTGCTTCAGCTCCAGAAGGATAAAGGTCAAGGTGATGAGGGCATCGACGGAGAGGGTCCCCTTCTCCCTGTCCACGGGTCCCAGGTGGGTGTAGAATATGGTATTGCCTAAGGCAGAGGCCATAAACTCACGCAGCCGGTGACACGTGATCTTGTTCTCCGTCTTAACCTTTCCCCGTACCTTATGGAGCTTGCGTACGGTGACCTCTCGGAAAGGAAGGATCAGATCGCCCCGATAGGGGGAGACCGCCGCATGAAAGTTCACCTCATAGAGATGCATCTTTTAGCTCCCCTCCTTCCTGCAGAGCTCATCGAGGGCACTCCTGATCCCCCGTGATCTCTTATCTTAGACCTTTCTCAAAAGGTCCCTGGCGATGATCACCCGTTGTACCTGATTGCTCCCCTCAAAGATCTGGGTGACCTTGGCGTCCCGCATCATCCTCTCCACCGGGTAATCCTTGAGGTATCCGTAGCCTCCGAGTACCTGAACGGCATCGGCCGTCACCTGTATGGCCACATCAGAGGCAAAACACTTGGCCATGGCCGAGAATTTGTCCACGCCGAGGGCGGACATCTTATCTCTCTCGTAGACCCTTTGATCGAGGAGGGCCGCTGCTTTATAGACCAGGGCCCGCGCGGCCTCGATGTGCATCGCCATGTCGGCCAGGATAAACTGTACCCCCTGAAAGTCAGCCAATGTCTGTCCGAATTGTACCCGTTTGGTGGTATAGTCCAGGGCGAAGTCCAGGGCCCCCTGGGCAATGCCCAAGGCCAGGGCGCCGATGGCAGGACGGGAGAGATTAAGGGTCATCATCGCGATTTCCCAGCCGCCGCCCTCTTTTCCCAAGAGGTTTTCTTGGGGGACTGCGGCGTTCTCAAAGATGAGGTCGGTGGTGTCGGAGCCATGCATGCCCATCTTTTCTTCCCGCTTGCCGATCGTGAGGCCGGCGGTGTCCTTCTCCACCATAAAGACGGAGATCCCCTTGGTCCTCTCACCGGGTCTGGTGGTGACGAAGACGGCATAGAGGTCAGCCGCCCCTCCGTTGGTCACCATGCACTTTCGCCCGTTTAAAAAGTAGCTGTCTCCCTTGAGCACTGCCGTGGTCTTGAGGGAGGCAGCGTCGGAACCGGCCTCCGGCTCCGTCAGCGCAAAGGCGGCCAGGGCCCGATCCTTTGCCACCCGATGGTAGAACCTCGACTTTTGCTCATCATTGCCGGCCACCATCAGGGGGATCAGACCCACGGAGTGGGCAAGCATCGTGAGTGCGCTCGACCCGCAGGCATAGGCAATTTCCTCGGCGATGATGCAGAAGGCGGTAATATCCCCATCCATCCCCCCGAGGCTTTCCGGCAACATCACCGAGAGGAACCCCTGCTGGCTAAAGAGCTTTACCATGTCCCACGGGAAAACGCCGGCCTGATCTATCTCCGCCGCCCTCTTGGCCACCTTGGTGGAGGCGATTTTCTTCACCGATTCCCTGAGGAGACGATTGCGCTCCTCCTTCATCTCCACGCTCATCTGCGCCATCTGCCTGGCCTTCGTATAATCGTCTTGTTTTGGGAGAAATACTTAATACCATGAAATATCCGCCTGAGGCAAGGGGTTTTCCCCGGCAAAAAACCCTTGCATTTTTGGGTGACGGGCATAATAATTGGGCTGGATTTGCCCCCATCCATTTATAAAAAACGTGCATATCCGCCTCGGCAATTGCCGGCGGCAAACCCCTGTCTAACCTATCTCATGAGAGAGCGCAGGAAATGCGGGAAGAAACTGGGCAAGGGTCCACCGAATTGTTGAGGTTTATGATACAATCTACGGTATGCGGATCTTGGTGGTAGAGGACGAGAAAAAGGTGGCCAGCTTTCTCAAGAAGGGGCTGGAAGAGGAATACTACGCCGTCGATTGCGCCTACGACGGAGAAGAAGCCCTTTTTATGGTAGAGGCCAACGACTATGACCTCATACTCCTCGATATCATGCTCCCTAAGATAAATGGCCTGGAGGTTTTAAAAGGGGTGCGGCAGAGGGGCTTAACCATCCCTGTGCTCATGTTGACTGCCAAGGATGCTGTGGAGGATGTCGTTAAGGGGCTCGACGCCGGGGGCGACGACTATCTGACGAAGCCCTTTGCCTTCGCCGAGCTGCTCGCCCGGGTCAGGGCCTTGCTGAGAAGGAAGGAGCGGGGACCTGCAGGGGAGTTGCGGGTGGCTGATCTGGTCTTAGACCCCGCTACCCACATGGTAAGGAGGGGGGAGCAGGAGATCGATCTCACGGCAAAGGAGTACGCCCTGCTCGAATACCTGATGCGCCATGTCAACCGGGTCGTGACGAGGACCATGATATCGGAGCATGTGTGGGACTACCATTTTGACCCCATGACCAACGTCATCGATGTCTATGTCAATCATCTGCGCAGAAAGATCGATCTCGACTCCTCACCGCAATTGATCCACACCGTCAGAGGGGTGGGGTACATGTTACAGGATAGGGGATGATGCTGTTTAAAACCATAAAATTCAAGATGACGCTCTGGTATGTGGCGATCCTGGGGATCATCCTCTCTTGTTTTAGTCTCTTCCTCTACTTGACGATGGCGGACAGCCTCTCTAAGGGGGTGGATAACAAGATACGGACCATGGCGGAGATCGTTGCCTCCTCTGTGCGCAGCCCTTTTGGGGCGGGTACCAGCATGGCCGATCTCGATCAAATCATGACGGAGCGCTTCGGGATCAGGCCCCTGGGGAGGTTTATCCAGATACTGGACGAATCCGGCAGGATCGGAGACAGGTCGACCAACCTGAGGGATGTGCAGATCCCCATCAGCGTCCAGACCATGAAGGCGGCGTCCAGGGGTGTCATCACCTTTGAAACCGTTGAGGTCATGGGGAAGTATCCCTTGCGCGTCGTGACCATGCCGATCATAGAGAATGAAAAGATGGTGGGGATCGTCCAGGTGGGCAGTTCCCTGGAGGGGGTAGAAGAGGCCCTGCAGCAACTCCTCCTCATCTTGCTCATTGCCGTCCCCGCTGCCCTGTTGATTGCCAGCGCCGGGGGGCTCTTTTTGGCCAACAAGGCCTTAAGGCCGGTGGATGCGATTACACAGATCGCCCGTAGAATCGGCTCCGGCGACCTCAGCCAGAGGATACGGATCAAGCGGGTGAATGATGAGCTTGGGAGGCTCGCCTCGACCTTCAATGAGATGATCGCCAAACTGGAGAAATCGTTCCGCCAGGTAAAGCGCTTCACCGCCGATGCCTCACATGAACTCAAGACCCCCCTGACCATCCTTCGGGGAGAGGTGGAGGTGGGGCTCAAGAAGAAGAGGGGCTTGAAGGAATACGAGCGGATATTGACCAGCAACCTGGAAGAGATAAACCGCATGTCGCGCATCGTCGAGGATCTGCTTACCCTTTCCCGTGCCGACATGGGGGAGCTGACTATGGAGCGCGAGGAGATAGAATTGTCCGCGCTCGCCCGGGAGGTGTGGCAGGATCTCCAGCTGCTGGCCAAGAAAAAGAGGATTCAGCTGAAGTTCATGGACAACGGCTTCACGCGGGTGGAAGGAGATCCCCTGTTTCTCAGACAGCTCATCTTGAATTTAACCGAGAATGGGCTCAAGTATACCCCGGCGGGTGGCGAGGTGGCGGTGCGGGTGAAGGGCGACCGCGATCAAGGGGTGGTGCAGCTCCTGGTCACTGATACAGGTGTCGGGATACCCCAGAAGGACTTGAAAAGGATCTTCGATCGTTTCTTCAGGGTGGACGCGGCGAGGTCCCGCGAGACAGGAGGAACGGGGTTGGGGTTAAGCATCTGCCAGTGGATTGCGCAGGCCCACGAGGGCAAAATTGCGGTGGAGAGCAAGGTGGGGAAGGGGAGCACCTTTACGGTTACCCTGCCCATGAAAAATTAAAAAGATTTAATCTTTCGTTAATCGGCCGTTAATCTTCCTCGGTTATACTGGCGGCAACAAAAAAATCGAGGAAGCAGATGTATTTCAAGCTGGTGATGGAGGGAGGTCATGTCGGGGCGGGGAAGAGCTACGACATGGTGCGGTATTTTGAAGGTGACGATATCTTCTCAGTCCTGGCTCGATCCCTCCATACCCCCCGTTTGAAGAAGAAGGAGTTCGGTGGTGGCATCAAGCTCATCAAAGAGATCTCCTGGCGAGAGTATAACTGTGGCAAGGGGCGCGAGAGGAGGAATCCTTACCTCAACCGTAATTGATCTTCCCCCCCCATTTTTATTTTCTTCACCGCAGCGAACAAAAATTACTATAAAAAAAGGAGTAGAGAATATGAAGTTCTTTGGCAAGATCTTGCTCGTGATATCCCTCGTCTGCTCTCTGGCTATCCTTCCCGCCCTTTCCCTGGGCGCGGCCCAAGGGGTCATCGAACTCCCTTCCTTGACCGGGTTGGTCAAGGAGCTGAAACCCACCGTGGTCAACATCAGCACCACCAAGCTGGTGCGCAGCCCGATGGATGATTTCTTCCGGGGACGAGACTTCCCCGACTTCTTCGGGGACGATTTTTTCAGGAGGTTCTTCGGAGACCAGCATCCGAGGGAGTTCAGACAAAAGAGCCTGGGGTCGGGCTTTATCATCGACAAGGAGGGTTATATCATCACCAACAACCACGTGGTCGAGAAGGCCGAGCAGATCAAGGTCAAGCTCTCGGATAAAAAGGAATATGACGCCCAGGTCATCGGGACAGACCCCAAGACGGATCTGGCCCTGATCAAGATCAAGGCCGCCGGCAGTCTCCCGGTGGTCCGCCTGGGAGATTCGGACAAACTGGAGGTGGGTGAGTGGGTCGTTGCCATCGGGAACCCCTTTGGTCTCGAGCAGACGGTGACGACGGGTATCATCAGCGCCAAGGGGCGGGTGATCGGGGCAGGCCCCTATGACGACTTTCTCCAGACCGATGCCTCCATCAACCCGGGCAACAGCGGGGGGCCCCTCTTTAACCTCAAGGGAGAGGTGGTGGGGATCAATACCGCGATTGTCGCGGGGGGACAGGGGATCGGGTTTGCCATTCCCGTCAATATGGCCAAGGGCCTGCTGCCTCAGCTCAAAAAGGGCAAGGTGGTCTACGGCTATCTCGGCGTCTATATCCAGGACATTACCCCGGAGCTGGCAACCTCCTTCGGCCTCAAGGAAGCCAAGGGGGTGCTGGTCTCCGACGTCACAGCGGACTCCCCGGCAAAAAAGGCAGGAGTGAATAAAGGGGACGTCATCCTGGAGTACGACGGGAAACAGGTGGAGGAAAAGGGCCAGCTCACCAAGATGGTGGGCAGAACCGCTATCGGCAAGAAGGTTAAGCTCGTCGTCCTGCGCGACAAGGAGCAAAAGACCTTATGGGTCACCATCGGCGAGCTTTCAGAGAAGCAGGTCACTGCCGCGGCAGCCAAGCCAGAGGAGACGGATCACTGGGGCATCAAGGTCCAGGATATCAGCCCGGATATGGCTGCCCACCTGGGTTTGCCGAGCAATGCCGGGGTGGTGATTGCCGAGGTGGAACCAGGATCACCAGCGGACGAGGAAAACCTACAACCGGGAGATGTGATCATCGAGGTGGAACACAACCAGATCAAGGGGCTGGCCGACTTCCGTAAATATATCGAGTCTTACAAGAAGCAAAAGACCCTCTTGCTCACCGTGCGCATGAAGGCCAATGAGTATCACAACTTCTTTGTGGTCTTGAAGAAGAAGGGCTAGATGACCTTATTGAGGGGGTACTCGATGATCCCCACTGCCCCCTTTTTGACCAACTGGGGGATGAGTTCCCTCGCCTCCAGCTCCGACATGACCGTCTCCACCGAGACCCACGCCTGATTGTACAAATCGGCAACGGTGGGGGCGGTGATGCTGGGCAGGACCTTCATCACTTCCTCAAATTTATCTTTGGGCACGTTCATCTTGAGGCCGACCATCCCCTCGGCATCCAGGGCGCCCTTGAGGAGTCTCGCGATCTGCTCTATCTTTTCCCGCTTCCAGGGGTCCTTCCATGCTTTCTTATTCGCGATGAGCTGGGGAGCGGTGGTCATTAATTCCTCGACGATCCGCAAGCCGTTGGCCCTGATGGTACTGCCGGTCTCCGTCACCTCCACAATGGCGTCGGCCAATCCCTCCACGACCTTGGCCTCGGTTGCCCCCCAGGAAAACTCCACGTCGACCTCTATCCCCTTTTTGGCAAAGTAGCCGCGGGTGAAGTTCACCAGCTCGGTAAAGACCTTTTTCCCCTTGAGGTCTTCAACGCGCTTCACCGGTGAGCCCTCTGCCACCACCAACACCCATCGGGCAGGCTGTTGGGTGGCCTTGGAGTAGACCAGGTCCTGCACCACGACCACATCCGATGCGTTCTCCAGGACCCAGTCCTTGCCGGTCAGCCCCACGTCGAGGGCCCCCATCTCCACAAAGCGGGACATCTCCTGGGCCCGCACCAGGGTGCAGCGGATCTCAGGGTCATCTATGGAGGGGAAATAGCTCCGGGAGTCCATGGTGATCTTCCAGCCCGAACGCCGGAAGAGCTCGATGGTCGCCTTCTCCAAGCTCCCCTTGGGTATGCCGAGCTTCAAGAGCTTCACCGGTACACCTCCTTCGGATCAAAGACACGTTTCCCCACTTCCTTAAGCTCTTTCCCTTCCAGACGGCGATAGAAACAGCAGCGGTAACCCGTGTGGCAGGCGCCTCCCTTTTGGATCACCTTGAGCAGGACGGTGTCCTCGTCGCAGTCCACGTAGATCTCCTTTACCTCCTGGAGGTTCCCCGAGGTCTCCCCCTTTACCCAGAGCTCGTTCCTGGACCTGCTCCAGTAGGTGGCCTGACGGGTCTTGAGGGTCTGCTCCCAGGCCTGGCGGTTCATATAGGCGAGCATCAGGACTTCACCTGAGGTGAAATCCTGCACCACCACCGGCACCAGGCCGTTTAATTTATCAAAATTGAGATCAACCCCTGCCATCACCTCTCTCCTCTACCCTTGTTTACCATATTGTGTGCATTATATCAATATCTGGAAAATTCAGGGTTCAAGGATTCGAGGGTCCAAGGGTGTCAGAATCAGTTGTCTGTTTCTATCGCACGATGGATGAATGCAAGCTGAAGAATATTTTTTATGATTCTTTGTTTTTAATTTTTTCTTGTATAATCTCTCTCAGCCTTTTCATACCCGGGTTATCGGGCTCAAGCTTAAGGTACTTGTCAGCCTGTCTGAGAGCGTCCTCGAAACGGCCCTGGTAGTAGTATGCAAAGCAAAGACCACTGTGGAGCGCAGGCCACGGTTTGTCTCCTGCCAGCCTTTGTGCCGTCAAAAATTCCTTCTCTGCTGCCGGCGCGTACTGCGGATGCGTATTGACATAGAGTAACCCCAGGATGAAGTGCGAGTCGGCGAGTTTCTGATCGATGCGAATCGCAGCCTTGAGCGCCTTCTCGGATTTTTTCCACGCCCCTGCCCTATCGAGGTTGTGCGCCAAGCGATAGCAGTTGCCCAGGCGCCAGAGGAGCTCTGCGTTGCCGGGGTTTTCTTTGTTCGCCTTCTCGATGTAGGCCAGGGTATCGGTGAGCCGTTTCTCGACCTCTTGTCTCTCCTGTTCGTCGGTGATTGCCGGAGGATAGACTTCCAGATAGTTGCTGAGCCACGCTATTTGCTCATCAATAGTCTGAAGCAAGGCCTTATACTCTTGTTGTCCCTGCGGCGATGCCGGAGGCGGCTGCGCTGTCACCGAGCAGCTCCATGACAACGCTAACACCAGCGACAACAATCCAATGGCTAAGGGCCTCATCATATCCTCTCTTCCGTTGCCTGTTTAACACGCGCAACTGAAGACATCTTATCCCTTTTCACGACTGGTTTCAAGGAAGCGCTGTCTCATCTAACCCCCTGCCTTGCGCTGGGTGAGGTGTGCCTAATCCCTGTTCATAGCGAGGCGGAATATGATAGTATCCTCAGTATTGTGCGCTCACGAAAGCGGCTATGGCAGCGACAAAGCAAAAAAAGATGCATGAGGGCAAACTGCTGATCATCGGCGGAGGCTTGGCCGGCAGCGAGGCTGCCTGGCAGGCAGCGCTCCGGGGGGTAGCGGTGACCCTCTTTGAGATGAAGCCCCGGCGCTTCTCCGCTGCCCACCGCTCTCCCTTGCTGGGGGAGCTGGTATGCAGCAATTCCCTCAAGTCGGAGGCATTGGAGACCGCCCCGGGCCTGCTCAAGGAGGAGCTCAGGCGCTTAGGCTCCCTCATCATCCAGGCAGCGGATCAGAGCCGGGTGCCGGCAGGCAGCGCCCTGGCTGTGGACCGTGAGGTCTTCGCCCACCTCATCACCGAGGCCCTGGAGGGCAGAGGGGAGATCGAGATCACGAGGGAGGAGGTTGTCTCCATCCCCGAGCAGGGGATGGTCATCATCGCCACCGGCCCCCTCACCTCCGACGCCTTGGCCGAAGCCATCATGGCAATGACCCATCGCCGCTCCCTCGCCTTTTACGACGCCATCTCCCCCATCGTGACTGCCGATTCCATCGACTTTACCATCGCCTTTAAGCAATCCAGATACGACAAGGGGGGCGCAGACTACGTCAACTGTCCGATGAATAGGGAGGAATACTATCGCTTTGTCCAGGCCGTGCGGGAGGGGGAGAAGGTTCCTTTGCGCGAGTTCGAAAGCGCAGTGCCCTTTGAGGGGTGTCTCCCCATCGAGGACCTGGCCGAGCGGGGGAGAGACACCCTGGCCTTCGGACCAATGAAGCCGGTGGGGCTGCTGGACCCGCGCAGCAATGCGCAGCCCTTTGCCGTGGTGCAGCTTCGCCTGGAGAACAAAGAGGGGACACTCTACAACATCGTGGGGTTTCAGACCAAGCTGACCTACCCCGAGCAGGAGCGGATCTTCCGCCTCATACCCGGTTTGGGGCACGCGGAATTCGTCCGCCTCGGGAGCCTGCACCGCAACACCTTCATCGATGCTCCGAGGCTCCTCAGGGGGACCCTGCAGCTCAAGGCAGATCCCCGTATTTTCGTTGCCGGCCAGCTCACCGGGATCGAGGGTTACATGGAATCGACGGCCATGGGGTTTTTGGCCGGGGTCAATGCAGCTCGTCTTATGACGGGCCAGGAGATCATCCTGCCGCCG
>Ga0214473_10006945_pt1 | contig 13472 bp, 13 predicted proteins | sample RVTome_7_FD_203509 | JGI IMG/M metagenome (GOLD analysis project Ga0214473, IMG submission 203509) | Soil microbial communities from uranium-contaminated site in the Upper Colorado River Basin, Wyoming, United States - RVT98D197 | ecosystem: Environmental > Terrestrial > Soil > Contaminated >...
TCTCATGAGGCACGTCTTCAATTTTCCGTCGCTAGTGACACGCAGTCGTGTGCAGTGGGCGCAGAATTCACGGTTCTCCGTTGGATGCACAACCTCCACCGTAGAATCGGGAAGATGATAAACGTGACGGTTATGCATGAACTTGCGAGTTTCTATTCTTATTGCTTTCTGCTTCAACATTTCTTCGTGCTCGTCCAGTAAGCGGTGATAGGCTGAGAAGTAGTCATCGTCCACGTTAACAGGATCAAGCTCGATAAGCTGAAGTATGGTGCCTGTTTGCCTAGCGAAATCCATCATTTCAGGCACAGCGTCAACATTGATGCCATTCAAAACAACCATGTTAAGTTTGACTGGTTTAAAGCCTGCATCTACCGCCGCTTTTATGCCTTCAAGGGCATTTTCAAGTTTTCCGTCTGTGAGTTTCTGGTACGCTTCAGCGTTTAACGTTGGCAGGCTGACATTAACGCGTCTCAATCCGCACTCGTGAAGTCTTTTCGCCTCGGAAGCGAACAGGGAACCGTTAGTGGTCATCGACAAATCTCGTAAGCCAGGTATTTCGGCCATGCCTTTGACGATGTCGCAGAGGTCTTTTCGCATGAGCGGTTCTCCGCCCGTGAGTTTAATTCGTGAAATGTCGAGGCTGACAGCGATTCTGGCGATTCGCACGATTTCGTCAACCGTCATTTCCTCACAGGTGCCTCTTGAGCAACCTTCGCCTTCCTTGTGGCAGTAGTCGCAGCGGAAGTTGCAGCGCTGAGTAATCGCTATCCTCAGGTTCAAGAGTGGACGTCCGCAGTTGTCGGTTAAAACCATCCGTTATTCCCGTGCGTGCTTAACGATATGACCAGCCTCCGGCGATATAAGCAGTTCTACAGAAATCCGCGCAGCGTCTGGGGAACCGGGAATGCAAAAAAGGGCTTTGCCTCGTGCCACGCCAGCCGCAGCGCGAGACATAACCGCGGCGGAACCGACCCGGTCGTAGCTTACGCGCCTGAAAATCTCCCCGAACCCAGGCAACGTCTTCTCAAAAAAAGCTGAAACCGTCTCTATAGTAACATCGGAATGTGTTATGCCTGTGCCGCCGCAGAAAATCGCCGCATCCACACCAGCATTATCCAGAACGCTCTTCACCGCGTGTTCAATCATCACTTTATCGTCGGAAACGACCCGCCTGAAAAGAACCAAGTGCCCCGCCGCCTTCAGCAAACCTTCAATTGTCTCGCCAGAAACATCCGTCACGACTTCGCCTTTCTGCAAAGCCTGATACCGTGACGTGCTGCAGATGAAGATGGCAAAATTCAGTTTCCTCGGAGCATGAGCCTTATGCACCTTGGTGCTTTCGCTCAATCCTACTAAGCCCTCTTCAGCTTTTTCACGACGTGAATGTTCTCAATCGCTGTGGAAGGATACTGTCCTTCCGCGTCTTTCTCGTACTGTTTCGTCATGTCCCACACAGTCAATAAAGCCACGGAAACCGCCGTCAAAGCTTCCATTTCAACGCCAGTCTGCGCCTTGGTCTTTACCTTAGCCGTCACCTCAACCGCGCCTTTGCCCACGATTTGGGCTTCGACCTCCACGCTCGTCAATGGCAACGGGTGACACAGCGGCACCAAATCACTCGTCTTCTTCGCCGCTAGAATCCCCGCTATTTTCGCCGTGTACAACGGGTCGCCCTTCGCCGTCTTCCCTTCCTTAATCAAAACTATTGTCGTGGGTTTCAGCTTTATCGTTCCCTTCGCCGTTGCTTCGCGAAAAACTTCGGGTTTAGTCGATATATCAACCATCGTCAATTCTTTTCCTCCGTTAGATGTTGTCTATTTACTTGTTATTAGGCTGTTCCCAAGCTTCAATCAGGTTCTGCACCGCCTTGGCTTTGGCTGAGGCTTCGTTGAACCTGTACATGCGGATTCGCCCGTAAGTCCGCTGCTGAAGCACACCCTCCGCCTCTAATAATCGCAGGTGCTTGTCGGTCGTCGAGTAATTCAAGCCGATTCGCCTAGCAATGTCCGAAACGTTCAACGCTCCCAACCGCGCGATGAGCTTCAGAATCTTCATCCTCGGCTTGGAAGCAAAAACCTCCTCAACCTCCACGCATCTTCACCTATCCGCCCTTCTCCAGAGACGCGCAGAGTTCTCTCTCCAGCTCAAATGCGGGAATTGCTGGCAACGAAACACGCGTCTGCCTGCCACGCGCATTCGCTGTAGCAACTTCGGTTCTCAGAATTCCCAAAGCGGAAAGGAGCTGCGCGTACTTCCAAACTTGAGTGTGACTGTTAGGCTGCTCGTCAAATTCCTCGCACACGACCGCGTAAGCCTTCTCAACCTCCACCAACGAAGCATACGCTTTCTCGCTTTCCTTGAAAACCCGAGCCGCACCCAGCAGGAACAGCTTCTCGTGAAGCCCTAACGAAGCCAACTCGCTTTTACGCACTGTTGGGATTATGCTGGAAACCGCTTTGCGCACACATTCAGCTACCACCTCATCCAACTCCTCCGCATCAGCGTATTTCCCAGCACGCCACAACAGCTCAATCGCGAACCTCGCGTTCCCGCTTTCCGACCGGGCAAGCTCAGCAATCAAAGAGACCGTGTCCTCAGGAACTGTTGAAGGTTCAAAAGCCAATGAAACACGATCAGTAAGAACATCTATTAGCTGGTTTTGCCCGTACTTTTCTAGGCTTATGACGTTCCGCTGCAAAGTGCTCCGTGCGCTGGCATCCAAATGGTCCAGAAGCGAGAGGACGCGCAGAATTCCTATAAGTGATAAGCGTTGTGGCTTGCCCTGCCGCGTTTCCTGCAATCGCGTTAGCTTGTATATGGCTTCGGAGCCTTCGCGTTCAATTAGGCTGTCGAACTCGTCCAAAGCCAGAATCACGAACGCGTTCTCCTCGTCCAAACACTGCATAAGCGTGCCAAGCAATTCTTCTGCTGAGTAACCGCGCTTCGGGAAGTTCGGGCGAAAAACTGCGACGACGTGTTGCAGGATGAGGAATAGGCTTCCGCGGTATTCGCGGCAGTTAACATGCACGTAACGAAAGTGTGCACCGCGCTTGTTTGCTTCCAGGGTTATGTCAGCGCCGAAACGTTGCGCAAGGGCGGTTTTTCCCGTGCCTACATCCCCTGTTATGATAACTCGTTGAGCCATCCGCTCTGGAAAACGCAGGAGAAAATCGAAGAATTCCATCATAAGGCGGTGTTCTTTTTCTCTGTGAGGCAGGCGGCTGGGAACGTAGTTTATGTCGAGTTTTGCCTCGTCTTTGAACACGCTTCGCCTGGACTTTACGGGTTTGAACCTCCTCCCTAAATAACCTGTCTATCTCTCTTTCGTTGAAGAGTAATCACTACTTCTGAAACAAAAGCCTAATAAATGCATTCTGCAATCCTATGTGCGATACGAAAAATGATACCTAAATACTTCTTCTTAACGAAAGGCGTCGGCAAACACAAAGAACAGCTCCAGAGCTTTGAGTTGGCGCTGAGAGACGCTGGAATCCAGTTCTGCAATTTGGTCAACGTTTCAAGCATTGTGCCTCCTGGATGCGTGCAGGTTCCGAGAGAGAAAGGTTTGAAGATGGTTCAGCCCGGAGAAATAACTTTCGTGGTTTTAGCGCGCAATGCCACCAACGAGCCGCACAGGCTAATCGTGTCGTCTATCGGCGTGGCGATTCCCTCAGGCAAGAACCAGTATGGATACCTGTCTGAGCATCACACGTATGGACAAACGGACGATAAGGCAGGGGACTATTCGGAGGATTTGGCGGCTACGATGCTGGCGACGACCATGGGTATCCAATTTGACCCTGAAACCGCTTGGGACGAACGGAAGCAGCTTTTCAAAACGAGTGGAACCATTATCAAGACGGCAAACATTACACAGTCGGCGACCGGTGACAAGAACGGACTTTGGACGACAACAGTGGCGTGCGCGGTTTTTGTGCCTGGGAAGAATGGCAAACTGGTTAAGAAGTAAATTAACATCTTTTCCAATGTTCGTCAATGCGGCGTAATTCAACTCTTCCATTTTATGATTCGGGCGATGTAGCAAGAACCTTAAGAAAGAAATACGCTGACCGTTAAGGAAACGGATTAACGTTGCCCACGCTTGTCAGCGATATTCACCCATCCGCTGTCATAGTCAGGCAGGTAAGGTCCCTGAGGACCAATAGGTCCTGTCGCTCCTGTTGCGCCTTGCGGTCCTTGAGCTCCTGTTGATCCTGTCGCCCCTGCAGGTCCAGTAGCACCCGTTGCGCCGGCTGGTCCCTGAGGTCCGGTCGCTCCTGTGGCTCCCGTTGTGCCAGTATCTCCTTTTGTTCCTTGAGGTACCGTGTCGCCCTTTTCTCCCTTCAGCCCTTGAGAAGACGATGTTAACAGCACGGAAATTCCAGCCGAAAGTGCTGCTGACACCAGAATCGCGATGAATAGTCCAACGACAAACAGTCTAGTTGTCACTCCAGTTTTATCCAAATTACCATCTCCATTCAAGTTAGCACGTTATCGTTATGCTCATCTTAAATAACTTGCCATCTCCCATGCAAAGAAATATTTTCAAAAGAAGTCTTCCTAAAATGATGCTGAGCGGATTCAAAAGGCTTATCTCACTCAACGATGGTTGTTTTTCAGGAGCCGAGAGGGCAACGAATGAACATGTTAGCAACTGAAGAGCAAATATTGAATGTTTCAGGTTTGAACGCGAAATTGCAGAATCAGCCAATATTGGACAACATTAACTTTACCGTAAAGAAGGGAACGACGTTGGCAATTCTTGGTCCGAATGGCGCGGGCAAATCCGTGTTGTTCCGGGTTCTGCTCAATCTGATACCGTATGAGGGCAAGGTGGAATGGGCTGAGAAGGTTAAGATTGGTTATGTGCCTCAAAACGTAGCAGTCAGCGACATTCCCATTTCGGTGCGGGAGTTTCTCTCGATTGGAAAAAGCAAGTGCGACCCCGTGGCTGCGCTCAGCTTAGTGAAACTTAACAACAAAAAAGTGTTGGATAAACGGTTGGGGGTGCTTTCTGGAGGCGAGTTAAGGCGAGTGCTCATAGCTTGGGCGCTTATTGATGATCCCAGTGTTCTGCTTCTGGATGAGCCGACGACGGGTGTGGACGTTGGCAGCGAGGAACCCATATTCCTAATGCTCAACGGCATTAAAAGAGACAGAAAAATTACTATACTCCTGATTACGCATGACATTCACATCGTGCAAGAATACTCGGATTATCTGCTCGCGTTGAATAAGTGTGTCACGTTTTTTGGCAGGTCAGAAGAGATAGCGAGCATGGCTACGCAGCAGGCAATCTATGGCGAACCCATCTGCGTGGAAACTTTGAAATCGGAGGGCTAAACCTGTTCGAAACATTAATCCTCAGCCTGTTAATCTCGATTTTCGTGGGAATCTCGGCTGGTTACCTGGGTTCGTTGATGGTGCTGGAGAAGATGGCTCTTGTCGGCGACGCACTGTCACATGTTGCGCTGCCTGGAATCGCAATAGGATATCTCTTAAATTTTAATCCCTTCATTGGCGGTTTTGCTTTTCTATTCGTTTCAGCGGTCATAATCTGGTATGTCCAAAGGATAACGAAAATCTCATTTGAAGCCTTGGTGGGCGCGTCATTTACGCTAGCGTTGGCGGTGGGCATCATAATCATTCCTGAAATAGAATTGGTTGAAGCTTTGTTCGGCAGTATAGCCGACGTCGTCATCTTGGACGCCGTAGTCGCCGCAGTGATTTCTGTAGTAGCGGTTCTGTTGACGCGAGTCATTTACAAGAAGCTAGTTTTAGCCATGATTTCTGAAGATTTAGCAATCTCAAAGGGCATCGATGTCGCCAAAACCAACCTGCTGTACCTATTTCTTGTCTCAATAGTTGTGGCGGTGGGCATCAAAATAGTCGGAACCCTCCTGGTCGGTTTTCTGGTCATTGTTCCTGCGATTGCCGCAAGAAACTTGAGTTCGAACATGTTTAGGTACACTTTGTTAAGCGCCATTTTTGGGGTGATAAGTGCCTTTTCTGGAGTGCTGTTGACAGGTTATTTCTCTGATGTTCCGCCTGGACCTTTGGTGGTTTTTTCAGGCATCGCTATTTTCGCGGTAACGATAATTATTGGTCGAATAAAGAAAATAACAGTATGAAGGGAATGCCAAAAATGAAGAAATATTCTGGCAGAACTGCCACAGCCATAATTGAGTTCCCGCCGCAGATGATTTTGCTAATCAAAAGAGATACGGTGCCGTTCAAGGGTTACTGGGCTTTGCCAGGCGGAAGAGCCGAACCGAGCGAAGCGGTGGAGCAAACCATCGTCCGCGAAGTGAAAGAAGAAACAGGGCTCGACGTTGCAGTCGTGAGGAAAATCGGCGAGTACCATGAACAGGGCATCCAAGACGGAGTCGAATATGATTATTACCCTGCGTGTTTTCTCGTGAAAGTCGTGGGCGGCGAAATGAAGCGGCAGCAGGGCGAGATTCAGGAAATTCAGCTGTTCAGCTTCGAGGATGTTCCTGAGAATTTAGCGTTTGTGCACAACGACATGGTTAAGGATTATTTAGCTTCGCGTAAAGCTCAAGTCGAGAAATGACGAACTCGTTTCTTGTAGAATATCGCTGTCAATAGTGTTGCGAAAAGCAAAACTGCGAAAGCAACCAGCGATGAAAACTCTGGAATAACCGTCTCGTTTAGTTTGTAGATTTTTCCGTCGAAGGCGCAGATGTAAAGCTCATTATTGCTGTCCAACCCGAAGGAGGAGATGGCGAGGCTCGTATCGTTTAGAAGTGTATTCGTTGGCGTTCCTGTCCCACTCAGCGTGAGTGCCCAGATCTTTCCTGAACCATAATCCCCGTAAATGTAAGCGCCAGTAAGCCCTATCGAAGTTGAGCCGCGGTAAATGTAGCCGCCGATTATGGCAACCCCTTGGTCGCGCCCGTACTCCCAAACGGGCAATTCGAGCCCTGCTTGGCTGCCGCTTGAGTAAGTTAGGCTTCCTTCCATAATATTCCAGCCGTAGTTCTTGCCTTTTTCAACAATGTCGATTTCTTCCCGTTGGCTCTGACCTACGTCGGCAACCCACAGAGTTCCTGTGGACGAGTCGAAGCTGAAACGCCACGGGTTGCGAAAGCCGTATGCGTAGATTTCTTCCCTGTATCCAAGAATATTTCCTGCGAACGGATTATCAACAGGAATGCCATAGTTTCTTCCAGCCGAAGGCGAATTCACGTCAATGCGCAAGATTTTACCCAGCAATGCCGACCTGTTCTGACCATTGCCAAACGGGTCGCCTGATGAACCGCCATCTCCCAAGCCGATGTACAAGTAGCCGTCTGGTCCGAGTTCAAGTTGCCCTCCCTTATGGTTCGTGAAAGGCTGACTTACTTCTAACAGAATAAGCTCGCTATTCCGGTCAGCTTGGTCAGGGTCATTCGCGTTGACAGTGTATCTTGCGATTATGGTTCTTCGCGGATTATCCGCTACGTAATCGACGTAGAAGTAACCGTTATTTCTGTAGTTCGGGTGGAAAGCCAAGCCAAGCAGTCCTTGTTCCCCCCCAAAAAGCACGCGGTCAGCTATGTCGAGGAAAACCTTGCTGGTCGCCGTATTCACGGAGTTTTCAAAAACGCGAATCGTTCCCTGCTGCTCAAAAACGAAAAGCCTATTCGTGCCGTCACCAGCGCTGATGATTCCGACTGGGAAGTTGAAGGTCAAGTTTGGGAAAGCAACTGCCACTGAGTATTCGTTCTGCGTCTGTCCCGAGCCGTCAAAGCTTCGCCAGGAAAGAAAGAGGGCGATTAGACTTAAAATTAAGATAAGACTTGAAGAAATAATGAGTATTTTCTTTTTCATGAGTTTTTCACGTATCTATTTGCTGAGCGATCGTCATGGAATATTCCAAAGACATTTCCTTCGGTGCCCATGGCATATATGATGTTGTAGTTGCTCGTTTACAACCATACTCCGAAGGACAGCAAACTTTCCAGGCGCGATTGGTGTTCTTCACTTCAGTTTTTCGTCAATAAGCATAAGCAATTCTTCAGGCTTAACTGGCTTAACCAAATAAGCATCCGCGCCCGCATCAAGAGCTTTGACGCCCACTTCCAAGGAGGGAAAACCCGTAATCACAATCTTCACCGTGCCCCGCATAGATTCCTTCAACTTAATCAGCAGGTCAGTGCCATCCATGTCAGGCAGCCTCACATCAACGAGCGACAAGTCGTACTTGGTTTTTTCTGCTTTTTCAATGGCTTCCTTTCCAGTCTCCGCCACATCAACATTGTACCCCGCTTTCTGAAGAATCCGAGTAAAAGTTCGGAGTATTGATTTATCGTCATCTATTACGAGAATTGACTTCTTTGACTTTTCCATTCCCATGCACCTTTGTTGCTTGTTGATTCTGCCGAGAACTTGGTTAACCCATTAACTTCACTCCTAATGTTAAGGTTTTCCCCAGTTTTGTGCTGACGCCGGGCAGAAGTTTTCCTCTAACTTTTATGTTGAACATGCGTTTAAAGATTTTGTCTATGCCCTAACCCGACACATATTTCCTCTTCCCCTTTCGACAAGAAAAGGCTATTGTGAGTATTTTACAAACAAAGCGAGCCGAACTTCATGGTTTTAACAGTAACCGTTTTATATTTAGAATTACCAAAATAAGATTCAAAGATTAACGAGTGTTTTGCGGGGGGCTATGGAGTTTGAGCGAAAAAGAAGTAACGAAGTTTCTCCAAGCCCTAGGCTTGTCAAAAAGAGAAATACAAATCTACATGTTTCTCGCCAAAAGCGGAGCCCAATCAACCAGCTTCGCTGCCAAAAGACTCAAAATGGAACGTGTTCAAGCATATCGCACATTTAGGAAGCTGCAGGAAAAAGGCTTCATAGAAGCAACCATAGAGAGACCCACACGATTCACCGTCATCCCATTCGAAACCCTCTTAGACTCGTTTATTGAATCCAGAAAAAGCGAAGTTGAAAGCCTCAGCCAAGAAAAAGAAAAACTGCTATCTTCGTGGCGAGAGGTCAGCGCACCCGAATCCGAATACACCGTCGCCAAATTCTCCATTATTACAGGAAAAAAGAAAATTCACTTGAAAATGCTCAGCATGGTTAAAGAATCCCAGAAAGCCGTCTCGGTTCTGACGACGGGACACGGTTTAGTCCAAGAGGATCTTGCAGGCGTGTTCGACTCGGTTGCAACTCAGTTGAGGATTATCACGGAGATTTTGCCTGAAAACCTCAAGGTTATCGAGCGGATGGACAAGAGGTTCTCCTCGGGAAAAGCTGACATTGAATGTCGACACATGAACTTGCACTCGAAGCTTTTTCCCCGTTTCCTCATAAAAGACGACGAGGAAGCCATCCTCTACGCAGTCTCAGGCGATGAACCTTCCATGCTCAAGCTCGAGGACGAGGGTTTATGGATAAACGATAAAATGTTCATCTCCATCCTGAAAGGCTTCTTCGTCCAAATGTGGCAAACCGCGGTGGATGCCACGCAAAGAATAGACGAGTTAAGAACGGGGATACCTGCGGGCGAAACAATCGTCATAAAAGACCCAGAAGAAGCGCTGGCGAAAGTCACGAAGGTTCTTGATTCAGCCCAAGAAGACGTCATCGCTATCACGTCGTCGCAGGGAATAATCAACATCGCAGAAAGCGACTTATTCGCTAAACACTTGAAAAAAGGAGTCAAAAGCCGTTTCATGGCGCCGCTAGACTTGGATAATCTTGAAGCCGCCAAGAAACTCGCCAACAAATACGAAATAAAGCACGTCCCAATCAACTTTTTAACCATGCTGCTCGTGGATGGTAAAAACCTCTTCATGTTCAAGTCGCCGCCTGTTAACGACTGGACGAGTGAAGCACTTTTCTACATGGGCGACACCTTCTACACCAACGATCCGAAATCGATAGAAAAAGTAAGCGAAATGCTGACCGACGCGTGGAAGAGAGGTATGGAGATTTCTCAAATCACCGCGCAGCCAGGCATGAAACTGCCCACGGTCGAAGTGGCAAACGTCGAAAACGTTTCCAGTTTAGTAGATTTAATGTTAAAAAACAACGTTGACTCAGTCCTGATAACGGAAAACCGTAAGCCCATCGGATTAATAACCGACAGAGAACTTCTCAGAGAAATCGTGGAAAGCCAGAAAGACCCAGCCAAAACCCTTACGAAAGACCTCGATTACACGCCGCTGATGACGCTTGACGAAGGCGAATCAGTGACAAGCGCCTTGAAAACGATGCGGGAGAAAGGAGCTTCACGAATGGCCGTTGTGAAAAACGGGCAACTGGTCGGAATGCTCATGGAAGACGTAACAGACGTTGCGAAAAAAGATGTTGCTGTAAAAACCCGAGTCTCGAAAAAAATAGATAATTAAGACAACTGAATCTTTTTCCAAAGCTTTGCCGCAAAACGAATTGCATTATATTCGTAAGAAAATACTTTTTAGGTCCTTTTTAGAAGGAAGGGCGGGAGGCTCCTCCGAGTGGAGGACTACAGCAGGCGCCAAGTATCGAGATAAGTAGCTTCCTTCAGAGGCAAATGATATTAATGCTTTGCGTTAACCCTTATCGCGGTGAAAGCCACTTTGAACACGAAACTTCAAACGCCCATCATCATTGTAAACTTCAAAACCTATCTTGAAGCAACAGGCAAGAAAGCCGTTGAACTCGCCAAGAAAGCCGAGAAAGCAAGCAAAGAAACAGGCATCAACATTGCCGTGGCACCCCAGTTTGCAGACCTTGCCCGCGTGGCAGAAGCCGTCGAAATCCCCGTTTACGCCCAGCACATAGATGCAGTCTGCCCAGGCGCCTACACGGGTCATGTACTCGCTGAAACCGTTAAGGAAGCAGGCGCGACTGGCACGTTGATTAATCATTCTGAGAGGCAGCTTAAACTTGCAGACATCGACGCCGTCATAAGACACGTAAGCGAAAAAAAGCTAATTAGCTGCGCTTGCACAAGCAACCCCGCCATCAGTGCGGCTGTGGCTTATTTGCATCCTGACATTATCTCGATTGAGCCGCCCGAACTCATCGGAACCGGCGTCGCCGTTTCGAAAGCTCAGCCAGAAGCCGTAACCAATACCATCAAACTCGTGCGCGCAGTAAATAACAAAGCCATTATCCTGTGCGGAGCGGGCATAAGCCACGGCGAAGACGTAGCCACCGCGTTAAAGCTTGGAACGCAAGGAGTCCTCGTCGCAAGCGGCATCGTGAAAGCGAAAGACCCATATACCGTCCTGCGAGAGTTTGCAGACTCATCAAAACAGTAGTGAATAAGCTTGAAAGTTGAAGCTGAATGCGCCAGTTGCTTGCTCTCCCGAGCCATGGCAGAAACCTATATGGCTACCACTAGTCCAGCGTTGCGTTTCAGGTGCATGGCTGAGGTTGTGAAGTTGCTGAACAGGGAATTCAGCTCAACTGCCGTGCCCGCTGACTTGGGAACTAAAAGAGACCGACTAATCAAGCGATTAACAGGCAACGACGACCCGTACAAACGCAGCAAGAAACAAAGCAATGAGACAGCCGCGAAGCTTTTGCCCAGCGCCAAGAAATTCGTAGAGTCAGGCAATTCCCAGCTGGAAAGGTTCAAGAAAGCCTGTTTGTGTGCCATAATCGGAAACACCATGGAGTTCGACATCCCAGGCCACACTTTCACTTGTGCTTCATTACGGAAGAGCTTCAGAGAAGGCGCCAAAGACCTATTCGTAGACAACATTGACGAAGCCTATGAATTGGCGAAGAAAGCCCACAGCATACTCTTCTTATCAGACAATGCTGGCGAAATCGTGTTCGACACCCTGCTGGTTGAGCAGCTAAAAAACATGGGGTTAACAGTGACTTACGTGGTCAAGGGCGGTCCCGTCCTGAACGACGCAACTTTGGAGGATGTGGATTCTTCTGGAATGCGCCAACTAGCAGACAACGTCCTAACGACAGGAGCAGACGCCGTGGGACTCCTCAAGAAAGAGGTTTCACCCGAGTTCATGAAAGCTTACGAAGCCGCGGAACTGGTTTTCGCAAAGGGCATGGGATACGCCGAGACACTAACGGAGTTTAAGCTTTCGAAGCCTCATTTTCTTTTGTTCAAAACCAAATGCAACCCAGTTGCCAATTATTTTCTTGCACCAAGGGAGAAGAACATCGCCAAGCTGATGCCCTAAAATGAAGCGGCCAGCCATCAACTTGAAAGGGGAAGAGCTTTCTCGTTTAGACGAGGCTTTACGTAAAGAATGGCTCTTGACAAACGGATTGGGCGGCTACGCTTCCAGCACCGTTATTGGGGTTAACACGCGGAAGTATCATGGCTTGCTTGTGGCTGCGTTGCATCCGCCTGGAGACCGAACCGTTTGCCTATCAAAACTCGACGAAGAATGCACCATAAACAGAGATGTGTACTTGCTTGGAGCAAACGAGTTCCAAGGAGCAGCTTTTCCCGCGGGATTCAAGCACCTGAAGGAGCTTTCGGTTTCGCCATTCCCAAGATTCACTTATAGCGTGCCAAGCGCTGAAATCCAGAAAACGATTTTCATGCCATACGGAAAAAACGCTGCCGTCGCAGTCTACCAAGTTCAAAACGGGGGCAGTGACGTAAAAATCAGAATTTCTCCGTTGCTAACGTGCAGGCATATTCACTCAGTTATCGACAAATACACAAACCCGCCGAGTTTCTACCAGGAACAAAGCAGCCAAGGAGAAGTGCAAATTGTCTTCAAAGCGCCCAAAACTGCCGCCATCACGATTCGAACAACCAGCGGCGAATTCCACGAAAAACCAAACTGGATAGAACGGTTACGCTATCGTCAAGATGAAATGCGCGGAGAAAGCAGCAGGGAAGACTGCTACCAACCAGGATACTTTGAAATCACCGTTCCAGCGGAAGGCAGAGAGAAATTTGCCTTAATTACTTCTGCTGATGAAGAAAGACAGCAAAGCGTGGAAAGCTCGGATGCAATCGGCTCAACCATTCTTGACGTTGAGCGAGCTTTCCGCGAGGAAATAGAACGACAAAACAATGTGCTGGTTAGTTTTTACCATTCACATGTTGTGCCCGAAAGCGACTGGTTAAGCTGGATTCTCTTGGCTGCAGATGCCTTCATAGTTAACAGCGAAGACCACCGGAAAAACGTGATAGCGGGTTACCAATGGTATGAGGCTTGGGGAAGAGATACCTTCATTTCAGTGCCAGGTTTGATGCTTGTAACTGGGAAGTTTGAGGACGCACGCAGTGTACTTTCCAACTTCGGCGCACGTTGCAGGCAAGGATTAATTCCCAACTTTTTGAATGATAAGTCGGGAGAAGCGGCATACAATACCGTGGATTCTACCTTGTGGTTTGTAAACGCGGTTTTGCAGTACCTCAAGTACACGGGCGATTTTTGCTTTGTTCGCAGTGAGCTGTGGGAAAACTTGAAGGACATACTGGAAAATCACATTAGAGGCACTGCTTTCGACATACGCTTGGCGGCTGATGGGCTGCTTGA
>Ga0214473_10006946_pt1 | contig 13470 bp, 11 predicted proteins | sample RVTome_7_FD_203509 | JGI IMG/M metagenome (GOLD analysis project Ga0214473, IMG submission 203509) | Soil microbial communities from uranium-contaminated site in the Upper Colorado River Basin, Wyoming, United States - RVT98D197 | ecosystem: Environmental > Terrestrial > Soil > Contaminated >...
GCGACGGTCTGCCCGACGGCGTGCTGCAGAACACGATGGTCCGGGGTGATCCGAGCCGCTACGACTACATCGCATTCCAGGGCACGTCCATGGCGGCGCCGCACGTGGCTGGCGCGGCCGCGCTGCTTCGTGCGTCTGGGGTGCGCGACCCGGACGCCGTCGAACGGATCCTCGAGGGCAGCGCCAAGGACCTGCACAATCGCCGCCGCTACGGAGCCGGGTTACTCCAGGCCGATGCCGCGCTCTCCATGGCGAGCGGCGGGCTCGGCGCGCTGCGCGGGCTCGCGGCGCTGGGCGTCGGTCTGGTGCTGCTGCTGGGATTGAGACGCCGGCGGCAGCTTTCCGTGAGCATCGCCGGCAGCGCGGCCGTGGCGTTCGTGGTGGCCGGCGGCCTGGCTATGCTTCCGTGGTGGCTCCTCCCCGGAGTCGGAGAGCCGGCGGCGCTCGTCTTCGGCGGCGCACCGAGCGTGCTGGCGACGATGGGTGGCGCGTACCTCGCCCCCTTGGTGTTGAGCGCGCTCATCCCCTTCGTGACTGCTGCGGTGCTCCTCGGAGCTCGTCGCGCGGGGCCGGTGGTGGTCGGAGTGGCCTTCGCGTTTTGCGGTGCGCTCGTGGTGGAGGCGCTCGTGCCGACGTCGTTGGTCGCCGTCATTCCCTCGCTGCTCGTGGGGCCGTGGCTGCTCGGGAACGCGGTCGTGGCGGCCACGATCGGCTGGCTCGCGGCCAAGCGCGGCTGATGGTCCACGGTTGCGCCGGCTCGGTCAGGTGGGTCGCCGCACCCCTCCTGCGCCAGCCAACGATCCACCACTCACCCTGACATGGATGTCATGCCCAAGCGGGGATCGGCTCGGGTGGGGCCTGGATCTGCTCTCCCCCGGCCGAGCTGCCAGTGCTGCAATTCCGGCGCCTTGAGGGGCGGAGGGGCGGACTCGGGGCGGGCCTTGACACCTTGGCACCCGGGTTGCATTTCGTCCTGGGCATTGGGCGGCTAGCCCGCCCCCTTCAGCTTCATTTCTCTTCCCGCATTCGATCAACCGGCCGTCCTGGTTCTGCTTGCCCGGCATGGTCAGGACAGCGGGTCGAACGCTTCGCTTAGTTCCCTTTCTTGCTCTTCAAGCTCGGGGGTGGCCTTGCCTCCTCCGAGCGCCTTTCAGCCCTGATCGCTTACCACCCCCCATTGTAATGGGTTGGGGGGTGGTGCGCCATCAGGCCTTTGCACGTGAGTAACAGCGCTGGCGCGCCGGCCATTCCCACGGGCCTTTCCGCCGCGACGGCCCTTCGCTATGCTGCGCGCGCTATGGCTCATCCATTCCGCTGCCTGGTCCCGCTCCTGCTGCTCACGGCCCTCGCCGGTTGCGCCGCCCTGCGCGACGACATGAAACGGGCGGAGGACGCCTACCAGCAGGCGCGCTACGACGAAGCCCTCGTCTGGCTCGACGATCTCGAGCGGGACACGCCCGACATGAACGAGGATATGCGGGCCAAGTTCTACTTCCTGCGAGGCATGACCGCCTATCGCCTCGGCCACCGTGACCATGCGCTCCACTATCTCGCGCTTGCCCGCGAGGTTTCGGGGGAGCAGAGCACCGGTACGCTCCTGTCCGACGAGTATCAGTTGATGGAGCGGACTCTCACCGAGCTCACGCCACAGGACGCGGCCGGCTTCCACGCTCGCGACCTGTCGAGCGGTGGCGACTCGGGTGGCGCGTCGTCGGACACACCCTCACCCTGACGCGGGGCGGGCACGCCTCCGCGCGCTTCGTGCGGGATACCCCCCGGCTCCCGCTCAGGCGCTCGCGCCGGAGCGGAGGTCCGACAGCCTGTCCTTGGCTGCCAACTTCTGCTTCTTCAGTTGAATTCTCAGTAGCTCTTCCCCGACGGTCAAGTAGAGGCGCGTGTCCAGCTCAGCAACGCGCATCTTGAGTTCCCTGTGCCTCCGTTCCAGTCGTTCGATCATTGCATCCGATTCGACCGGTCGCGGCTTCTTCATGGAACCTCCCTCTCGGCGGGTGATCTGGGTCTCGAAGGCTCTTCCGAAGTCAAGCTGCCGCTCGCCAGCGGCAGATGAAATACTTTAGGGAATGCTCACGTTCGGGTCAACGCCGGGCTGCTCGGAAACATTGCAACCGGCGCGTGTGTTCCGAGCTTGAAGGTTCCGCAGGAGGGTGAATACTCCCCGGGCCATTCAGGTCGTAGGCGGACAGGAGGAACGGAATGCTCAGCTCCGAGACGTCGAGGCGGATCGCGAAACCCTTGCTGGTTTTGTGCTGCGCGTCCGCGGCCGGGGTCGTGCTGCTGGGGACGCTCGTCCCCGCCGCCGGTCGGGCACAGAACCAGGTCGATGCGCCGACGGTCGCGGGGGCCGTGCAGTCCTTCTACAACCAGACCAAGGGCGTCCAGGCGAGCTTCCACCAGACGTACTACCACAAGCTCTACGACCGCTACGATCGGTCGCGCGGCCGCGTGATCTTCATGAAACCCGGAAAGATGCGGTGGGACTACGCGAGCCCGAACGGCAAGGTCATCGTGAGCGACGGCAGCCGACTCCTCGTCTTCGAGCCGGGGGAGGACGGTCCGGGGCAGCTCTTCGAGCGTGATGTGGACGAGGACCAACTCCCCCAGGCGTTCTCCTTCCTGACCGGCTCGGGCCGGCTCGAGCAGGACTTTCGGTTCCGCCTGCTCGATTCGCGCCGCCAGGGCTATGCCGAGGGCTACGTCCTCGAGCTTCGGCCCCGGCGCCCCTCGCCGCACTACGAACGGATCCTGTTCTACGTCATGCGACAGGATGACCGTCCGACGGGCGTCGTGCGGCGCGTGCTCATCGTGGACGCGGGCGGAAACCGCAACCGGTTCGACTTCAGCGACATGCGGTGGAACCCCCGCGTGACCGATGCCTCGTTCCGATTCACGCCGCCGGCGGGGACGCGACGCGTCCGCCCGTGAGGGCCGACTCGAGCACGGGCGCGATCTTCGTCCAAAGCACGCGGCCCGAGTCCGCCTTCGCCGCCTCCGCCATTCGGGCGCCGAGCTCCCGATCGCAGCGGAGCCGCGTGACGCCCCGTGCAAGGTCCACGGGCCGCTCTGGCTCGACGAGCAACCCGTTTCGGTCGTGATCGATCATGGAAGCGATGCCGCCCACGTCCGATGCGACGATGGGCAGCCCCGCCGCCATGGCCTCGAGCATCGTCGTGGGGACACCTTCCGTGCGTCCGCTTCGCAGCCGACGAGATGGCAGCACGAGCGCGTCGGCCGCCGCGAGCAGCGCATGCTTGCGTGTGCCCCCCACGCAGCCGAGGAACCGGACGCGCGCGCCCCGCTCGCACGCGAGTCGCTCGAGACGTGTGCGCTCTGGTCCCTCGCCGGCGATCAGGAGCTCCGCGTCGCGGAGCCCGGCGACCGCCTCGATCGCGACGTCCGCGCCCTTGACCCGTACGAGCCGACCAAGGCACAGGAGCGTGTGGCGCTGGAGCGACAGTTGGGCTCGGAGGTCGTCGCGAGCTCCGACCGGCTCCGGGGGATCGATCCCCATGGGTGACACGAAGCATCGTGGCCTCGCGTCGTCGCGGAGCGACGGCGGAAGCAGGGCGAGCAAGCGCTCGCGGTGTGCCTCGCACACGAACCACAGCGCAGAGCTACCCGAGACGATGAGCCGCGCCAGCGGTGCGGCGGCGGGGGTCGCCGTCAGGGCATACAGGTCGGCAGAGTGGAGGACCGCCAGGTGCGGGCGCCGTTCGCGAACGATGGCGCCGACGATGCCCGAGGGCAGAGCCCAATGGGTCGCGATGGCGTCCCACGAGGCACGGGCCGAGAAGGCCTCGCGCAGCAGGGAGAGGGTGAAGGGGGCAGGGCCGAGCCAGGCACAGGGATCGCGCATGAGGTTATCGGGCACGCCCGCGCCGTAAAACGTGCGCTCGAGGGCCCGTGGTCGCAGGTAGGGGATCCACCGAACGTCGACGCCGGGCCAGCGTGGCGGCTCGATGCGCTCGGCGGGCTCGGGCGCGAGGACCTCGACAGCGTGGCCGCGGCTCGCGAGCGCGCGCGCGAAGCCGAGGACGAACGCGCCGGCTGGATCGCCCTCGAAGCGCGGGAAGCTCGTTGTCAGCAGGCCGACCCTCATCGGCCCGGCAGGCGCGCGAGGGGCCGCGCCCCGTCCCGCCCGTGCGTGACGGCGGTTTCCTGCTCCATGCGCGGCCAGCCCCGGTCCGCAGACAACAGTCGCGTCGCGCCGGCGCTCAGCCGGCGGGCCAGCACGCGCAGCAGCACCCACGGAACGACGAAGAGAGCGTGGCGCAGATCGATCCCGCTCCGCTCCGTGCCGTAGATGGGCCGGACGACGACCTCGCGGACGCGCAGGCCCGCGAGGCCGACCATCCCCAGCAGGTCGTTCGGGTAGCCGTAGCGCGGCCAGAGCCGCGCAAGCCGAAGGCGCAGCGCCGCCCGGCGCGACAGTACCGTGTAGCCGCACTGCGAGTCGCGGACCGAGAGGCCCGTCACGCAGCGCGTGAGACAGGACAGGGCGTGGTTTCCGAGCCAGCGCAACACGGGCATGCGCCGCCGCGCGCCAGGATAGCTCAGTCGATCGCCCTTGATGTAGTCGGCCTCGCCGCGCAGGGCCGGGGCTAGCAGCGAGGAGAGGTCCGACGGGTCCATCTGGGCGTCGCCGGCCATCACCGCGACGGCCTCGGCGCCAGCGGCAAAGGCGAGCTCGTAGCCCGTGCCGATGGCGGCGCCCACGCCGCGATTGGCGCCGTGGCGCACGACTACGACGCGGCGATCATCGACAGCCAGGGCCCGCTCGCTCGTCCGGTCCGTGCTGGCGTCGTCCACCACCACCACGTCGTCGACGAATGCCGGCACCGATGCGAGGGTCTCGCCGATGAGCCGCTCCTCGTTGTGGGCCGGGACGATGACGGCGACGCGGGAGCCGAGCAGCATGGTTCGCCGGAGGTAGCAGAGCCGCCCCTCCCCCACAAGCGGTGACACGCTCCATGCTGCCAACCGACTGGAATCGCAGGGAGACTCGGTGACTCCGTCGTGGCACTCGACGAACGAGCCACGCGACAGCGCGGAGCGTCCCTGGTCACTCGACGGTGACGGTCTTGGCGAGGTTGCGCGGCTGGTCGACGTCCGTGCCCTTGAAGTCGGCGACGTAGTACGCGAAGAGCTGCAGCGGCAAGACTGTCAGGAAGGGCGTCAGCATCTCGCCGACCCGCGGCACCTCCACCACGTCGTGGCTCTGGCGACCGGCCTCCTCGTCGCCCTCGGTGGCCACGGCGATCACGCGTCCGTCCCGCGCCTTGGCTTCCTGGAGGTTGCTCATGGACCGGTCGTGGTGGCCGTCCTGGGGCACGAGCACCACCACTGGCACGTTGCCATCGATGAGCGCGATGGGTCCGTGCTTCATCTCCCCGGCCGCGTACCCCTCCGCGTGCACGTAGGAGATCTCCTTCAGCTTGAGCGCTCCCTCGAGCGCGATGGCGTAGCTCAGCCCTCGGCCGAGAAAGAGCACGTCGCGCGCATCGGCGTAGCGCCGCGCGAGGCTCGCCATCAACTGGCGGGTGCCGAGGAGCGTCTCGTACATCTGTTGCGGGAGCCTGGCTAGGCTCTCGACAATCGCTGCGGCTCCTTCCTCGTCGAGCGTGCCTCGACGGCGGCCGAGCCACACGCCGAGCATGAGCAGGTTGGCGAGCTGGGTCGTGAAGCACTTCGTCGAGGCCACGCCGATCTCGGGGCCCGCGTGCGTGTAGAACGTCGCGTCGGCCATCCGCGGGATGGCGCTCCCGATCACGTTGGCGATGGCCAGCACGCGCGCTCCCCGCTCCTGGGCCTCACGCGCCGCGACCAGCGTGTCGAGCGTCTCGCCCGATTGGCTCACGGCGACGACCAGGTCCCCTTCGCCGATGACGGCGCCACGTCCGCGGAACTCGCTCGCGAGCTCCACCGTCGTCGGCAGCCGTGCCAGGTGCTCGAGGAAGTAGCGTCCGGCGAGGGCCGCGTGGTGGCTCGTGCCGCACGCGAGCAGGTAGACGCGCCGGATGGCCCGCGCGTCGTCGGCCGACAGCCCCACTTCGTGCCCGTGGATGTCGCCCGCCTCCCGGTCGAGCCGCCCCCTGAGCGTGTCCTCCATCGCGCGTGGCTGCTCGAAGATCTCCTTGAGCATGAAGTGCTTGTAGCCCGCCTTCTCCGCCATCATCGGCGACCAGTCGATGTGGCGGGCGCGGCGATCGGCGACTTCTCCGTCGAGCCGCGTGATGCGCGCGCCGTCGGCGGTCAGCACGGCCATGTCTCCGTCCTCGAGAAAGATCATGTCGCGCGTGTACGGAAGCAACGCCGGGATGTCGCTTCCGCAGAACGTCTCGCCCTCGCCCAGGCCGATCACCAGGGGAGACGAGCTCTTCGCGACCACGAGCCGCTGCGGCTCTTCCCGCGACAGCACCGCGATGGCGTAGGCGCCCTCGACCTCGCCCAGCGCCGCACGGACAGCATCCTCGATGCTCAGGCCGTCCCGCACGCGCAGCGACACGAGGTGCGCGATGATCTCCGTGTCGGTGTCGCTGACGATCTTTTCGCCGCGAGCCTCGAGCTGCCTGCGCAGGGCCAGGTGGTTCTCGATGATGCCGTTGTGGACCACGGCGACCCCGCCGGCCACGTGCGGGTGCGCGTTGATCTCGTTGGGCCGCCCGTGCGTCGCCCAGCGCGTGTGCCCGATGCCGGTCGTCCCCGCGAGGGGCTTCTCGCTGTTCGCCCGCTCCAGGTGGTGCAGCTTGCCCACGGTCCGCAGGACGGCGATGTCATGGCCGTCGTGTACCGCAAGCCCGGCCGAGTCGTAGCCGCGGTACTCGAGCCGGCGCAGGCCGTCGAGGAGCAACGGAGCGCACTGGGTGGAGCCGACGTATCCGACGATTCCGCACATGGGGCGAACCTACCACGGGCCACGCGGCCCGCCAGCATCCGTTGCCGGCGGCGAGAGAACGTTCAGCCGGCGAGCTCCGCCGCCGGGTTCACTCCGGCGTCGCGGCGGGCCCGGACTCGAACGAGCGGATCTCCTCGCCATCCGCGGTCACGACGGTGACAGGACCCCAGCGGCGCAGCGGCTCGTAGATCTCGGCAGCGCGGCCCACGACGACGACCAACGCCTGGTCGGGCCGCATGTCTGCACGGGCTGCCTCGAGGACTTGCTCCGAGGTCACCTCGCCGATGGACGTGCGGTAGCCGTCCCAGTAGTCGTCGGGCAGGCCGTAGATGCGCAGGTCCGCCACCATCGACGCGATCTTGCCGGGCGTGTCGATCTGCAGCGGGAAGCGGTCGCTCAGGTAGCGCCGGGCATTGGCGAGCTCCTCTCCTGGTACGGGCTCTGTCCGGATCCGGTCGAGGTGCTCGAAGAGCGCCGCGACCGCCTCGCCCGTCACCTCGTTGCGCACGGAGGCGCGCACCTGGAACGGGGCGACCTGCACGCTCTCTCCCACGTCGCTGTAGGCTCCGTAGGTGAGCGATCGTCGTTCCCTCAGATCCATGAAGAGCCGGGATCCGGCCGAGCCGCCGAGCACCTGATCAGCGACCTGGAGCGGCACCCACGCGGGGCTGGAGCGCTCGATGGCGAGGTTGCCGATGGCGACCACGGACTGGACCGACTCGGGGCGGTCCACGATGAGCACTTGGCGTGCGTCGCGAGCCGGAGGCGCCGCGTACCTCGGCGCGGGCACCTGTCCCGCCCGCCACGAACGGAACGCGCGATCGACGGCCTGACTCACTTGCTCTGCGGTCACGTCCCCGACGACGATGAGCGCCGCGTTGTTGGGGACGAAGTGCTGACGGTGCCAGCGGACCATGTCCGTGCGCGCTATGCGCCGCACGACGTTCGGGTTCGTGTCGATCTCGGCATAGGGGTGTTGGCCGTAGAGCCGCCGGTAGAGCTCCCGTGCAGCCAGGAACGTAGGGCGATCGTTCTGGAGCGCGAGCCGATCGAGCTCCCGTCTCTTGAGCTTGGCGAGCTCGTCCGGACGAAATGCCGGGTTCGTGGCCACGTCGGCGACGATGGCCAGGGCGTCGTCGAGTTGCTCGCTCAGGGCGCGGATCCCGACGTGGACGTTCTCCTCGTCGGCTCCGACCCACAGGTCGGCACCCAGGAACGCGACCTCCTCGGCGAGCTGGGCGCTCGTGCGCGACCGAGTTCCTTCCTTGAGCATGGCGCCCACCAGGTGGGCCATGCCCGGCATGCCGGCGGGATCGGCTTCCGCCCCGCTCTTGATGACCAGGCGAACGTAGACGACGGGCAGCTGGTGCCACTCCACGCTGTTGACCTCGAGGCCAGAGGCCGTCGTGCTCCGAACGATGGGCGGGAACGAGACATCCCGCGCGGGGCCCGACTCGGGCGGGCGCTCCCGAGCGACCTGCGCCTGCGTCCCGGTCGTGCCGAGCCCCGTTCCTTCTCCGTTGTCCACGTCGGGACGAGGCGTGGAGCCGCACCCAATGGCGAGCCCGAGGAGCAACACAAAGGCCATGACCGGCGCCCTCATCACTCACCTCCATCCGCGGCCGTCGCCGCCTGGCCCGTTGGGAGCACGTCGAGGACGGTGCGGTTCGAGGCGTCGAAGTACTGGCGCGCCACACGCCGCATGTCCTCCCCCGTGACCGCCAGGTAGCGCTCGACCTCCGTGCGCAGCAGGGTTGCGTCCCCGTAGTACATCTCGAACTCGGCGAGGCGCATGGCCCGTGACAGGCTCGACTGGATACCGAACACGAAGTACGAGCGCACGCGGTTCTTGGCCTTCTGGAGCTCGCGATCGGTGACGCCCCGCCGCGCCACGTCGGCGAGCTCGGCGAAGATGACCGCCCGCGCCTCGGCCCCCGTGTGCCCGCTCGCCATGATCGCCCACACGGAAAAGAGATCGGGCCCCCGCCGATCGTCGGTGGACACCTCCACCTCCTGGCACAGCTCCCGTTCCTTGACGAGCTTCTGATAGAGCCGCGACGACTCCCCGTCGCCGAGAACGATGGCCAGCAGCTCGAGGGCATAGTGATCGGGCTCCCGGTTCGCCGGGATGTGGTAGCCGAGATGAAACGCCGGCAGCTCCGCGTTGGCGTCCATGAGGGTGTCGGTCCGCTCGGCCGTCTGTGGTTGCAGCTGAGGCGGCGTGTACGCCGGAACTTCGTGGCGCGGGATGGTGCCGAAATAGCGGCGAACGAGCTCCATGGCCTCGGCCGGAGCGAAGTCGCCGGCGAGGGCGAGAACCGCGTTGTTGGGACAGTAGTACTGATCGAAGAAGTGGCGGACGGCGCTCAGCGGTGCGTTGCGCAGGTCGTTCATGTCGCCGATGGTCGAGTGGGCGTAAGGCCAGTAGTCCCCGAAGGCGAGCTCGTTGATGCGAAGCATGCTCGGCATGTAGGCTTGGTTCTCGTAGCTCTGGCGACGCTCCTCCATGACCGTGGCGCGCTGGTTCTCGAAATTCTCCTCGGTGACGGCCAGCGATCGCATGCGGTCGGCTTCGAGCCACAGGCCTAGAGCGAGATCATTCGACGGCAGGGTCTCGAAGTAGTTCGTGCGGTCGTGGTTCGTCGTCCCGTTCAGTGATCCGCCGCGGTTCGTGATGAGCTGGATGTGCTCGCCCTTGCCCACGTTTGCGGACCCCTCGAACATCATGTGCTCGAAGAGGTGGGCGAAGCCCGAGCGCCCCTGGACCTCGTTGCGCGAGCCGACGTCGTAGTAGACCGCGACGGCCACCGTGGGGACGGTGCGGTCCGGGCTCATGACTACGCGCAGGCCATTCGGAAGCTGGGCGTGCTCGATGGGGAGCTGGCCGAGGGGGTGTTGCGGGGCCGCCTCCTGTGTGGCCTGGGCCGCCGCCGTTGCGGTCGAGAGCCCGAGGAGCACCGCTGCGATCATCACCTCTTTGACGGCCATTCGACGGTCCTTTCTCCGGGGGGAACCGAATACCACAACTGGCGGGCTTGGGCATCCGACGTCGGAATCTGTTGACCCGGCCATACCACTTCTGGACAATCGCCGATCCCGTGGAAGCCGCGATTCTCACCATTGGCACGGAGCTCACCCGCGGCGAGCTCGCCGACAGCAACGGCGTTTGGCTGGCCGAGCAGCTCACCGATCTGGGTTGCGAAGTCGTCGAGCACGTCACGGTCGGCGATGACGTCGATCGCATGGCCGCGGCCATTCGCCGGCTGTCCGAGCGCACAGGGGTCGTCGTGGCCACGGGCGGGCTCGGCCCTACGAGCGACGACCTCACTGCCGAGGCGGCGGCGCGCGCCGCCCACGTGGGTCTCTTTCGCAACGAGCCCACGCTGGAGAAGATCCGGCGCAAGTGGGCGGCCTTCGAGCGGGAGATGCCGGTCTCGAACGAGAAGCAAGCAGACTTCCCCGACGGCGCGGACGTGTTGTTCAACCCCATCGGCACCGCCGACGGCTTCGGGCTCACCCTCGGGCAGGCGCGCTTCTTCTTCCTTCCGGGCGTGCCCAAGGAGATGACACAGCTCTTCGCGGATGCGGTGGTGCCCGTCGTGGCGCCCATGGTCGAACGCACGACCCATCAGGCGTACATCCGGACGTTCGGGCTCACCGAATCGCAGATCAGCGACATGCTCGGGGACATCGAGGACGAGCATGAGGGCGTGACGCTTGGCTTCCGCGCGCACTTCCCGGAGATCGAAGTGAAGGTGCTGGCCCGCGCGGGGTCGGCCTCGGAGGCGGAGGCCCAAACCCGACACGTCGCCGAGATCGTGCGCAATCGTCTCGGCAATGCAGTCTACGGGGACCGCACCGACACGTTCCCGGGAGCCGTGGGGCGCAGCCTGCGCGCGCGCGGCATGACCCTCGCCATCGCCGAGTCCTGCACCGGAGGCCTTGTGGGCTCCCTGGTCACGAGCGTCCCGGGAAGCTCGGACTACCTGCTTCTCGACGCGGTCACCTACTCGAACGCCGCCAAGAGCAAGATGCTCGGTGTCGGCAACGAGCTCCTGCGTGCCCACGGCGCCGTGAGCGCCGAATGTGCAGCGTCCATGGCGGAGGGAGCGCTGCGCCTCTCCGAAGCCGACCTGGCCGTGTCGGTCACGGGCATCGCCGGACCCGGCGGTGGCACGGAGGAGAAGCCCGTCGGCACCGTGTGGTTCGGGCTGGCTCAAAAGGGCAAGCCCACAATCACGAAGTACAGGCGCCTGCACGGGGACCGCGAGCGCATCCGAACGCTCGCGAGCTACGTGGCGCTCCGGCTGGTGGCACGCGCCGCGGCGGGGGAGACCTTCGAGGACTGAGCGGGCCATGGCAGCGGCGGATTCGGTGCGCGCCTTCGTGGCCATCGATCCTGCCGAAGCGCTTCGCCGTGAGCTCCAGGCCATGCAGGACCGGCTTCGGTCCGCATGCGGGGCGGCGGGATGGAAGGTGGGCTTCCCGGCCATCGACGCGATCCACCTCACGCTCAAGTTCCTCGGGGATGTGCCCAGCGCCCGGCTCAACGAGATCGTCGAAGCCCTCTCCCCCCTGGGTCGGACGGATCGCCTGCAGATCGCCCTCGGGGGGTTGGGGGCCTTCCCGGAGCGGGGTCGACCGAAGATTTTGTGGGTGGGGCTCTCGGCCGGGCAGGGCGCCGTAAAAAGCCTTGCTGAACAAGTGGATAGGTATCTGGCGCCCCTCGGATTTCCCCCCGAAGGCCGCCAATTCAGCCCTCATTTCACGGTGGGACGAGTCAAACGGGCGACCGCTGGGGTCACCACCGTGCTAAAAAGCGTCAGTCCGGCCGGTGGGGGTCCGTCCCCCATCGAAGAGGTCGTCCTGTACCGCAGCGACCTCCATCCCTCCGGGGCCCGATACACGGTGCTGGGGAGGATCGGGCTCGGGGCGGGCTGAATCAAACGAGACGAGGAGGACGAGACATGGCGACCGATGGCAACCGCGAAAAGGCGCTCAACCTGGCGCTTGGCACCATCGAGAAGGCGTATGGCCGGGGTGCCATCATGCGGCTGGGCGATGCCGACGCCGTCATCAGGGTCCCCGTCATCCCGACGGGGTCCATCTCCCTAGACCTGGCGCTCGGGGTGGGTGGCTATCCCCGCGGGCGCATGATCGAGGTCTACGGCCCGGAGTCGAGCGGCAAGACGACGCTCACGCTGCATGCCATCGCCGAGTGTCAGAAGCAGGGTGGTATCGCCGCCTTCATCGACGCCGAGCACGCGCTCGATCCGATCTACGCGCGCAAGTTGGGCGTGAATGCGGACGAGCTGCTGGTGAGCCAGCCGGATCACGGCGAGCAGGCGCTCGAGATCGCCGACACGCTCGTGCGCTCTGGGGCGGTCGACATCATCGTCATCGACTCGGTCGCGGCGCTGGTGCCCAAGGCCGAGATCGAGGGCGAGATGGGCGACAGCCACGTGGGGCTCCAGGCGCGGCTGATGAGCCAGGCCCTGCGCAAGCTCACGGGCACGGTGCACAAGAGCAACACGTGCCTGTTCTTCATCAATCAGATCCGCATGAAGATCGGCGTCATGTTCGGCAGCCCGGAGACCACGAGTGGCGGCAACGCGCTGAAGTTCTACGCGACGCAGCGGCTCGACATCCGGCGAATCGGGGCGATCAAGGTCGGCGAAACGGCCATCGGCAACCGGACGCGAGTCAAGGTGGTCAAGAACAAGCTCGCGCCGCCCTTCCAGAGCTGCGAGTTCGACATCCTCTTCGGCAAGGGCATCAGCCGGAGCGGCGATGTCCTCGACCTCGGTGTGACGGCCGACTTCGTGGAGAAGTCCGGGGCCTGGTACAGCTACGGCGGTGACCGCATCGGTCAGGGTCGCGACAACGCCCGCACATTCCTCGATGAGCACCCCGCGATGCTCGCCGACATCGAGGGCAAGCTCCTCGAGAAGCACGGGCTGGCGCGGCGGGCCGAGCCGGTCGAGGCCGAGGCCGCTGCCGAGGCCCAGGAGAAGGGGAACGGCTCGGGCGGTGGGCGCCGACCGCGGCCGCGGGCGTGAGGGTCGCCCGATCTCCCTCAAAGCCCTTCATGCTGCTCCTCGCCGCTGCCACGCTCGGGTGCGGCGGCGGCGCGGCGCTCGGGCCTGAGCCGATCGCGCCATCCGGACCGACCCTGCCTGCGCTCGAGTTGCTCGTTCCGGACGGCGCGGGCGCGGTCCTCGTGGGCCGCCCAGCCGTCCTCTGGGCCGCTTTGCCCGTCCGCCGCGTCATCGAGAGCCTGTTCTCCGCCGAGCGCATCGACGCCTTCGCGCGTCGGACCGGCGTGGAGCCACACGAGGTCTCCGATGCGGTCATCGCAGACTACGAAGACGGCTTTGTCCTGATCGCGAGGGGTCCCTGGCCGGCGGCCGATGTGGTCAGGGCGGCCGGTATGCGGATGACCGGCGTGCACGTGAGCGCGGACCGGCCGCAGGTGCGGCGATCTGGCTACCTCGGCACGGACCTCTACGACATGGTGGCCCTCGCCGAGGATGTCGTGCTCGTCAGTCGCGGCGTCC
>Ga0214473_10006947_pt1 | contig 13470 bp, 21 predicted proteins | sample RVTome_7_FD_203509 | JGI IMG/M metagenome (GOLD analysis project Ga0214473, IMG submission 203509) | Soil microbial communities from uranium-contaminated site in the Upper Colorado River Basin, Wyoming, United States - RVT98D197 | ecosystem: Environmental > Terrestrial > Soil > Contaminated >...
TTTGCGAATCAAATATTTTTTCTTGGGTTCTATCTTTCTTGCTTCAGGTTGGTTTCTTGCCGCTAATTCACCCAATCCAATATCGCGTCTGGCAAAAACATAACCATAATAATTCAATTTGTTTCTCATGGGCGCATAAGTGGCATGTTTTGTTCGCATAGGAGAAAAAACAGGTGTTTGCGGGCGACGTATCTCTGGCATAAAAATCCTTTCCTAATTAGAATCTTTTCTTTTAATAATTCTAACAAAAAAAAAGCTTGAAAAAAGAGAAAGAACTTGATATAGTCAAACTACATATTAGGCTTAGGCTACATGTAATAATTTTAAAGGATTTTATTTTTATGTTTTGCCCTTTTTGTAATAAAAATTTAGCGGAAATAAAAATAACTAAAAAACCAGAAAGAAGCTTTTTCCAATGCCGAGATTGCAAAAATACAATATTCTTTTTCAACCACGATAAAGAAAAAATATTAGATTGGCTTATTTATATCGCTAAAAACAAAAATAAATCCGAAAATCTTGACCCCAAAATAATAGAACAAATAGAACAATTTGATAATATCCCACCTGGAGAAATTCCCAATGACTATATTCTTTGCCCACTATGTAACAATAAAAAAATCAAAATAGTAAAATGTAAAAACAACAAAAAGAATATATTTATACAATGTGGAAATTGTAAATTAGATGCTTTTATAAAATCAGAACATTTTTTGTTTATAACTTAAAAACGAAAGGACTCTATCCATGCCAGATACAAAACAATGTCCATGCTATCTCATATTTATCGCAAACTCACCCAACCCACTAATGGCAAAGATGTCACCAGAATTATTACAAAAAAAATGTAGATTCTGGCGAGAATTTGAAGATGAAGAAGGCAAAAAACACGGTGAATGTTTAGCAGTTTTAGGATTCCAAAGCATAATAGAATTAGCAGATGACATAAGCTCCACTGTGGAAAATCTACAAAATATCCTGCCACTAATGATACCCAATATGCCTGCCACAGAAAACGGAAAAGAAGAACAGACACAACCAGCGACACAAATACCAACACAACCAGAAATACAAAAAAATCCAGAAGAGATATCTAAAACGCAACCTTAAGGAGGCCATTTCTTGAGCTATGATGTAGAAGAAAAAGACAAAGAAAAAGCTGTCGAATACTTTGCATCTACAGTACAGGTAATACCAGAAGAAGCATATTGGGAAGTGACAAAAAAGAAAATTGGAAAATCAGGTAGAGGCAAAGTAATACCAAGTGCAGAACATGTTACTGCGACACCTCAATTTGATCCCTTTAAATACATGAAAGAAAATTATGAAGTATGGTCTAAAGAAATAGGTGATGAATCACTCGAAGGAATATATACCGCAAAAATGTTCAAAGATAATAAAGAAGTAACTGATGCCAATGGAGAACCAATAACCTGTTCTATTTCGGTAAGAGAAACTCCAGAATCCAAAGAAATACATAAAACTAAAGAAAGTAAAGAAGATATTCTTGCCAGATTAGCGAAAGACAACCAATTGCAAAGAGAAATTCAAGGACAATTGGCACTTGGAATGTCAAGTATGCAAATACAACAACAATATAAAAATTTAGCAAGAACACTAAAAGAAGATGGAGACCCAGAAGGAGCAAAAGAAGTGGAAAAACAAATCAAAGAACTTGAAAATAAATTATTGGGTGAAAAAACTGAGGAAAGACACAGACAGGAACTAGAAAAAGAAAGGCAGGATAGAGACCGACTAGAAGAAAGACATAAACACGAACTGGAAAAACTAGAAAGAAAAATAGATGAAGCAAAATATAGAGAAGAATCCAAAGAAAAAGAACTGAAAGAAGATTATATAAATGCACTAGAAGAAGTTAAAAAAGAAACAATAGAAAAAGAAAAAAACAGTACCAATATATTCGCAATAATGATGCAACAAATGCAAATGCAGGCAGAACAGACAAAACAACAAATGCAACTCCAACGCGAAGAAATGAAACTAAAAGAAGCACAACTCGAAAGACAACTAGAAACACAGCGAGAAAGAGATAAAATAGAACGAGAGGCACAAAGAGAATCAGCAAGACGTGAATCTGAAGATAAAGAAAAATTCTATGCACTCATGCAACAAAATAGTGAAAAAAATTATCAAACTATATTGGCTCTAATGAAAAACGACCAGAATAAACCGTCTCCTATTGAAAAATTAACCGAAAATCCAATATTCATAACACTCTTAGAAAGATTCACACAAAAAGACCCGTCCGCAATCGAAAAAATATTCGCATCGCCACAAATACTAAATATGATGGAAAAGGTTGCAAATGGACTAACTAACCGAGACACAAACCAATTTGAAAAAATGTTTAACATGATGAAGCCATTTGTAGAAAAATTTCTCGAAAAAAAGGAAGACCCGCTCGGAAACGAAGTAAAAAAAATTATACCAACAATAATAGAAACATTCAGTGGAATATTAACTGGAAGCCAACAACTAATGACTCAAACATATACCCAAATATTAGAAAATGCAGCCGCAACAAATCCAGATAGCCCATTTTTAAGAAATCTTAAAGGAGTAGTAGAAGCACTCAGAGTATCATCACCTACCCTTATAGAGCTTGCAAAAGTAGTAAAAACACCGGTAGAAAAAGAAGAAACACACCTAGCGTCACATCCACAACGAGTTATAGATCAAAGACCAAGACAAATACCACAACAAGAAATACAACCTCAAACACAACAGGAAACACAACCTGAAACACAACCAACTAAAGAAGAAATGATACAACTACAAAAAAAATTAGAAACTACAATGGCACAAATAGTACAAGCTCTAGAAACTGATACTCCTGAATCCGTTTATGAAAAATTAAAAGTGATATTTCCTCAAGATTTCTTCAAAATAATCCAAATCAATAAAGAAATCCATGATATGGTAAGTAAATCTGATAACGACAAATTGAAAAAACTCATTGAACTCATTGATGGATACAAGTAAAGGAAAAGTATGTCGCACTTGAAGCAAAAATGGTAGTAGAACGTTTGTAAAAATAATAAATTGTGCATATACAATTCTGACTTGAAAACCAAAAAATAAGAAAGGTAAGGCAATGTCATTTTGGGAAAAATTCAGATTGGGTTATAAAAATGATGTAAAAGAGCGAATAATAGTAGGATTCCGTAGGCTCATAAGACTAACGCCAATGCAAATATTCAGAGGTAAAATGTGCCTGAACAAAAAAGAAAAAATGCCCTGGAAAATATTTTTAGAAAACGACCCATTACCAGAAGGAAATTGGGAAGAAGTAAGAGACGTATGGGACATGATGGGATATTCCGGCCATACACCAGAAAAGCCAGACTTAGACTTAATAATGAAAATCATCGAAGAATTACTAAAAGAACATGAAATATTCTTAGATGTACCAACAAATAGCCGCCTTGAAATTAAAGACCCAATGGATTTTATCTATGTGTCTTGTAGACTATATCAACAAATACACCAATAGAGAAAATATTATGGAACTATTCACTCCAAAACTTAAAGAAAAAATAGCTGATATTAAAGAAAAATATCCAGAAATCAAGGATTTCCTAGAAATTGACGAATACATAGAAAAAAACAAAGAACCGGAGATTGTCAAGGCTGCCCAAATCGGACTCATGCAACTAAATTTTATGAAATGTTTAGAATGTTTGGCTAAATCGGATGAAGACCTGAAACAACTCTTTACATTTTTCATATATGGTATAGGAATGAGTATCATTGCGGCAAGTAAAGAAGGGACAGGAGCAGAACAAATAGCGCAAAAATTGAATAAACAATATGTTTTGGAAATGGGTAGAAAATGAACCTACAAACCCTCTTAAATCTTCTCAGTCTGATAGGTCTTAATAAAAATAAGCTATCAGAGATAACCACGTTTATAATAAAAAATCCTCAAATACTGCAAGGTGGAATCACTCAAATAATTAGCCAGGTACAAGAAACGCTGAGAGACACAAAACTATCATTTGATGTCGAATTCCGAGAAGAAAAGGGCGAAAAGATACTCTTCATTATCCTGCAAATACAAAACTCTAATGAACGAGTTGAAACAATAGTCACAAGATTGCGACATCTATTCTTAGAAATTGAAGATAATACTAAAATACTCTTTAATAAGGTCAGATTTATTGTTGAAACCAAAGAGAAAAAAAGATACTATATAACTGCCAATAATCCATAAGTTAAAGGCAAATACAATGGCTACTTTAGCGGAAACAATCGGAGACGAGGATCAGGCGGAATACAAAACTTTTAAAAAAGCATCAGGAACTACCATCAGGAACTTTCGCAGCTTTTTTTCTAAGAGCAAAACTAGAAAACGCAATTTCTGCCTTGGCAAGTTATGATTGTGTCAGAATTTTAGAAGCTTATAAAGAACTTAGTAACTCTGAATAAGAAAGGGAAAAATAATGGGTAATCGTATGCCATTTATGGGAAACAATATACCTCAACATATAATGACGCAAGAAGCACCATCAATCGAAGCACAAGCCGAAGCACAAGCAAAATTCAATCGCTTATCACTTCAAAATATGGTAGAAGACCCAGATTTCTTCAAAATGGAAGCAAAAATAATCTGGCAAAGATACGAAGCATTTATAGAGACTGGATTCACAAAAGAAGAAGCGTTACAACTTATAACTGGCGGGAAAAAATAGAAATCTGCCAACCATTTTTATCATTTTAAGTCTACATATAGGGGATTGGTGTAGAAACCAATCCCACTTTTATCTACATCATCTTCCAGAACGAACACAAAAAACGCGGTAGTGGTACGAGAAGCTGCGGGAGTACGAGTACGCAGTTCCGTAGTCGAAGAAGAAGGTCCACGCGGACGAAGAACCCTCTGTTTTATCACTCCACACAAACCACCCTGTCATCCCAATGCCTATGCAAAAAAGCATTATCGTTCTCTAAATCCGCTACTCGCTTAGATAAAACTTCTATCTTAGAATTTAAGCCATTAACCAACGCTTTCAAATAATTAAATTCATACTGAGAAACATTGCTCACTGCATCTTTAACACTTTCTATGCCTTCTTTAACTTTCTCTCCTGAAAATTCTACCGCCCTTCCGAACATTTCGTCAACCTTTTTGTCCGTCACTGGCTTATTCTCTTCTAGCCTCTTTATCGAAATGCCCTTACCTGCAAGATCTATCTGTCGCTTAGATACTCCATTTTTTATCGCAACAAAAATATACTTTATTTTATCATTCCTATCCATATTTTATCTCCTTTTCCGCCCTATCCATGTTTTATCTCCTTCTCCGCTTTTTCTTTTTCAGCATATTCGCCAGAACGATTATCTGTAACGTAAAACCCAGAACCTTTAAAAATCAAACCACACGAACCTATAATTCGTTTTGCAGTTGATTCTTTACATTTTGGACATACCATAACCGGCTCATCCGTCATCTTCTGCAATATATAAAATTCATTTCCACAATTCCAACAACGATATGAATAAATCGACATAAAAAGTATTCATCTCCTATATTTCTCAATTAGTTTCTGTAAAGTCTTTTGATTTCTGAAAGACTTCATTCTAACATGACCAGTCAACATTTCATCATGTATCCAAGACACAACTTTAGACACAACTAACTTAACCCGCACAGAATTCCTTCTTTCAGAAGGAAAATCAGCTATCCTGGCCCAACGATAAACATTGGCTTTATTTGTTCCCAATATTTGCGATAATTCTCGAACACCTATATAATCATCAAATAAATTAGGCTGAAAATACTGATTTCCCATTGTTTTCTACCTTAAATAATCAAATCACCAAATTATCAATGACCCACATCATCTTCCTAGCGCACACCAAAAACACGGGAGTAGTACGAGCAGCTGCGGAGGTACGAGTCCGCGTAGCCGCGGCGGAAGTGGAAGGGCCACGCAGACGAGGAATCTTTCTTCACCGACCACACCCACCAACCGCTCATTCCGAATACTAGGTCTATATTCCGCGTACCCTTACCTTCTTCATAAAGTCCATGCAATTCCTCCACGGTAGGCAACCTCCAACCGTTACCCAGACTATCCACCCAGGCTTTGGCGTTGCCCCATGTCGTGTCCCTATCAGGGCCTACTTGCCACTCTAAGTTGGTCTTGGTGTCGCGGATGATACCCTTTTCGTCCTGGATAAAACGATTCACCACTGATATAGACTTCTTACGTTTTGTCATTATTTTCTCCTAAAATAATCAAATCACCAAATAATCCACATCATCTTCGGGAACGCACCGAAAAACCCCTGTAGCTGTCGGAGAAACCGCGGTAGTTCGAGCCCTCGAAGCCGTTGCCGAAGCTGAAGTCACGCGCGTCAGAAGAACCTTCAAGCTTACAACTCCATACCCACCACCCGGTCAGGTTGAACACCGGGTCTATATTGCGTGATCCCTTGCCTTTTTCATAAAGACTCTGCAATTCCTCTAGCGTCGGCAGCCTCCAGCCCTCGCCAAGACATTCTATCCATGACATGGCTTCGTACCAGGTAGATTACCTCTTCTTCAACCACTTATCAATTTTCTCTTCAGCCTTGGCTATCTCATTCCCGACATAAATCCACTTCTCTTTACCATCCTCTTTCGTCTTAGCATACCACTTCCGATATGATCTTCCACCTGTCTTTGTCGTCTTTTTAGCTAACCAGAATACCCTACATCCCTTTATAATCTCTAACCTATTCTTCCTATTGTAATCTTCATTTCCCAATAAAGTAACATCCAACAATTGCTTATGCAAAAAGCAATTGTCATTCTCTAAATCTAATACTCGCTTCTCTAAAAGCTCTATCTTAGGGGTCAAATTAATAACTAACTTTTGAAAATAATTCAATTCACCTTGAGAAACATTGCTCTCAAATGTACTTTCCTTATCATTTTCAACTTTTTCCTTTATAAGTTTTTCCGCCCTTTTAAACATTTCGTCAATTTTTTCATCTGTTACTGGCTTATTTTCTTCTAACCTCTTTATCGAAATACCTTTCCCTGTAAAATCTATCTGTCGTTTGGATACTCCATTTTTTATCGCATCAAAAATATATTTTATCTTTTCTTCTCTATCCATGATTTATCCCCTTCTCAACTTTTTCTTTCTTAACATACTCACTGGAACGATTATCCGTAACGTAAAAACCAGAACCTTTAAAAATCAAACTACAAGAACCTATAACTCGTTTTGCAGTTGATTCTTTACACTGTTGAAGCCACGCGCGATAGAAGAACCCTGTTTTATAGACCACTTCTAATACTTTCTTCATACCCAAACGGTATCTTTCTTTATCTACTGCCGTTCTTGGAATCAATTTTGCTTCTACCGCTTCTTTCATCGCTGTTTGCAATAATTTTTCTTTAATCTCCATAGCTTATCTCCTTAATTAGAACTCTCAACTCTAATCTAACACAAATTTTGTGTTTTGTCAAGCAAATTTCAACACAATTTTTCTTTTTCTTTTTTATTCTTTCGCCAGCACTCTTCCAAGTAAAAATAAGACACACCAGGCACTATCCAATCTATCGTACACCAATACAAAATAAAACACAAAATTTGTGTCAATTTTAAATTGGCAAAAAAATCCTTAATTCTTTTCCATGTAATCATACGTCCTACTTCCTCTATTTATCTACGATTCAGCTTTTTACTTGCTCTAGCAGATTTCTTTGCTCTCTTCCTATCTGCTCTATATCTTAAAAGCTCTTCCAATTCCTTTCCTCTAACACTCTTTTTGCCTATACAATCCACTTGAGTAGGTATAGTTGATGCTAAATTAACTAAATTTGGTAATGACTGCGTTGGTAACTCTTTTTCATTATTCAAATCTTTTCTCCTTTATTATAAACATCACATATCTCAAGACAGATAAAACTTAGCACTCCGCAAAATCCCCTAAAATTGAATTCTATAGCATTTGAATATAACTTAATAAATTTCATTTCTTTTTTCCTACCAAGGACTCATTACTTCCTTTCCTATTTCATCATCCCAATACACATACCTAAGATTCGCCTCTCCAAGCAAAGGATAAATCATTATAATCAATTTTTCTTCTTCCATATTGCCATGTAGGACTTGAAACCCCTGTATAATCTGCTTATCATTTTTAATAAGCCCTGACTTCTGGAGTCCATCATAAATGGCTTTCTCATAGTTGTCCTTATCACCAAGAATATTCCCCTTACTCCATAAAATCCAAACAACAAATAAATCTTGAGTATACTGACTTATTCCACCTTTATTCAATAGTGCTTCCTTAATTTTCCATGCCAAAGCGTCTTCATTCTTCTTGGTAGGTGAATAAACTCCACCTTTCCCAATTCGAGGTCTTGCCTTTGGCTTTAATTTGAAATCCTTAATCTCTAAGAACATTAGAAATCTCCTAATAATCTCTATAACTTAATATCCCTACACTAGCTTACCTTTCGGCTATCTTTATTTTTCTTCAAATTTTCGTTATCCCAAATATCTCTTTAACTTTTTTCAAATCCCAAGGCCAAACAGCAATTTTCGATTTCTCTTGTGCATATTCGTTACTATATGGTACTGCCATCTTTTCCATATCCTTCTCTGGTATTATTACAACACTAAAACCCTCACCATCATTTACAAAAAATTTAACTCCTATAGCTTCATCTTTATCAGATTCTATTACCTTGCCTAAAGCCGCATATAGAGCTTTCAAAGCAACCTTATCACCTATAATAAAAGCACTATCATGCCAAGCACTATCATAATAATAAACATGAAGAATTTTTTCAAAAACCATAACCTGTTTCCTACTTATAAACTTCTGGATTCACCCTTAACTCTTCTACAAATTGTAAATAAAGCTTCCTATCGTTCTCTATTGCCTCTGATTCAGTCATCCAACCAATATATCCACAATTCTCACCTAACACAGTAAATCGAAATTTACAATCTTTACATACCCATACACGCGGAATACCATTATCTGCTCTTTTTATCGTTCCTTCCTCATCAATCTCAATCCATGTCAACATTAACTTTTTGGTATGTTTACATACTGCTCTCTTTTGACAATACTCTATAGTCAGAAGCTTATCCGGATAACGATTTACCACTGATATAGACTTCTTTCGTTTTGTCATTATTTTCTCCCTAAAATAATCAAATTACCAAATCACAAAATAATCCACATCATCTTCGGGAACGCACCGAAAAACCCCTGTGGCGGAGGGAGTAACCGCGGTAGAGCGAGTACTCGAAGCCGCAGTAGAAGTAGAAGGCACGCGCGCAAGAAGAAGACTTTTTCTCCACCGACCACACCCACCAACCGCTCATTCCGAATACTGGATCAATATTTCGCGTACCCTTACCTTCTTCATAAAGTCCCTGCAATTCCTTCACGGTGGGCAGCCGCCAACCACCTCCTAGAGACTTTACCCAAGCCTTAGACTCGTCCCATGTCGTGTCTTTGTCCGGCCCTACCAGCCACTCCAAGTTGGTTTTGGTGTCGAAAATTATACTCCTTTCGTCCTTAGAGAAACGATTTACCACTGATATAGACTTCTTTCGTTTTGTCATTATTTTCTCCCTAAAATAATCAAATTACCAAATCACAAAATAATCCACATCATCTTCGGGAACGCACCGAAAAACCCCTGCCGTCGTTGGAGTAATCGCGGTCGTCCGAGTACTCGTCGCCGTTGTAGAAGCTGAAGTGACGCGCGCGAGAAGAACCTTTCTCCACCGACGACCACACCCACACCCACCAACCAGTCATTTCAAACACAGGATCAATATTCCGTGTACCTTCTCCCGCCTCATAAAGTCCCTGCAATTCCTCCCCGGTGGGCAGCCGCCAACCACCTCCTAGAGACTTTACCCAAGCCTTAGACTCGTCCAATGTCGTGTCTTTGTCCGGCCCTACCAGCCACTCCAAGTTGGTTTTGGTGTCGAAAATTATACTCCTTTCGTCCTTAGAGAAACGATTGCCTTCTTTTTCTAATTGCTTCCGTCTTTCTTTCGTATAATCACCTTTGCCAGGATCAACTATTTGCAAAAATCGGCAATAATCAATTGACCCTAATTCTTTCTCAAGTCTTTCACACAATTCCCGATGATTACCCTTAACAAAATCATATAAGATAATCGCGCCCTTCTTCATTGTCTCTTTCGTGATATGCTTCAAATCTGTCATATCAATTTCCCTCCATTTGAGATAAAAAAGATAAAAAACATCTCCAACAAGTAAAATACTCTTTGTTTCCATATCCGCTTTACATCTTATAGCCGCAGCCGAAAGAACACTGCAATTTTTTAAACCATTCGTTTCTAAATCAAAAATAGTGATGGGAAGTTTCATTTTATCTCACTTATAACAAAATCCAAACTTTTATCTAAACACCTCCGCACAATATCAGAAAAATTATATCCATCTTTTTCACAAACTTCGTTTATCTTCGCCACCTGAGATGGTGTTAAAGAAACTAATTTTTTTATCATAAAATGATCTCTTAAAAATCCATTGAATCTCTATTGGAAATCTTATACCGGACTATAACATAACCATAAGATATAAAATTGTCAAATTTATTCTCAAATATAATGTCACACAAAAAACAAATCTTACAACACAATACACTCACAACACAAAATATTTTATATTGTCCAAAATACGCTTTCATAAGTTATTGATAAATAACAATGTGTGGTGGGGCTAAAATTTTGTGTTGTCATAAGTCTTTGCGGCACAATAATGTGTTATGACGATATTTTTTTATGCTTTGTGTTGTGAGCTTTGTGTTGCCACAAGTCCTTATAGGACAATAATGTGTTGCGTGTGTTGCGTGTGTTGTGAGGAATATTGGGAAAGCCACAAAACTATTTTTTCCCCATTTTTTATTTTGAAAATTAAAAAAAAATAAAAAACCATAGAGATAAGAGTAATCTCACAACACACACAACACATATATATATAAATATATATTTTATATATATTATTATTATCTTCCAGAGGAAAAACTATTGTGTTGTCTGTGTGTTGTGTGTGTTGTGAGGGATATTTTTAATTTGTTAGTTTCTGCTGTCTATCCCATATTTATTAAATTCTACGCCCTGTGCTTTTGTGTTGCGAGAAGTGTTTTTTGTGATGCGTAAGAAAAAATTTAATTTTAGATATTATTGGGATTCTTCTCCATCGCCGTTATATTCTATGTTTTGTTGAACATTGAATTGTGTTGTCCGATTTTTTTGTGTTGCTATGTTTTCCCTCGGTTGTGATTTTTCTATTTCTTCTTCATTAACCAGTTTATTTAAAATTTCTAAATCAACATACCAAGCATAACAAGTTGGGGAATCTGGTGATGTTACTAAATCTCTTGATGTTTTGCACTTTGCTCCAAGAGATTGGAGCAATTTAGCTAAAGTTTTTATATCCGGCAAATCTTCTTTTTCATAGGCTTGTGAAATGAAGCGTTTCACATAGGAATAATTGTCCGATAACTTAAAAACTAGTGTTTTAGGATTAGAAATAGGCAATAGTCTCGCCAAATTTGGTGGTATTTCTTTTCTTTCTACCATTGATTTAAGCACATGAAGAAAGAGAAAACCTGAATTGCTATTGTTTGTAAGTAATTGCTGGTTCTCTATCGTTCTTTGAATTCCACTTACTGCAAGATTGTGTAATTTCAATTCAAGCAAAAAAGCATTTGCAAATTCCTTAATAATGCAATGTGTCATAATTAGTCTTGCCTCTATTTTGGGAAGTTTTCCTTGTAGAGATAGCATTTCAGCTTTGATTTTTTTCATAATATCTATTGGGTCTAATTTTAAAGCCATTGAAATAAAACTGGAAAGATAAGTTTTATTTTCTTGTATTTTCAATACTTCTGTCCATGTTTTTTCATCGCGCACTATGCTATCCATTTCTACTTTTACTAATCGGCTGTTTACTGCTTCTGATTCATAACCAATAATGTTTCTGGTAGACACTATGATAAATGTTGCATTAACATCTGTCATGTGTACTTCCAGATCATTGGAAGTTTTTGCTCGAATGTATCCTTCTCTATCAAAAAGAGAAGTCAATGTGGCATTGTTGTTTTTATTGCACTGAAATTCATTTAGCACTAAAGGTATACTTCGGTATCTCATTGCCTGCCTACACCATGCTTTATTTGTACTATTAAAATTAAAAGGTTTAATTTCTCGAAAAGCACCGAAATGAGCCAACACCATCTCAAATAAAACATTTTTCCCGGTGTCTTTGTTGCCATTTATGAAAAGCAGGGGGAAACAGTGCAAGTGGTCATTTTCAGTTATTTCGTCACAAAAAACCGTAGCGGCCATGAATCCTAGAGCTTTCCATGCTTCATTTCCATAAATAAAAAAGAATCGGTTTATTTGTTCTTTCCAGAATTCTTTCAGATCAGACGGAGGCATGGTTATTTTTAGTGCGGATTTTCCAGGAAGAAGGCCATCCAATTCCTGGCAGGCCATAGGTATTGCTTTCCCATTTCCCATGAGATATTCTAGTTTTCCTGCTACCCTTCCAAGAAATTGAGTTTTGTTTACTTTTTTTCTTTCTTTAGACTGTTCTAGTACAAAATAGATAAAACAGTTATGGGTAGGGGTATCGGTTACGTTATAAAGAAAAGCACCTCTTTTAGTTATTTTTTCTCTGAATTGTGCTAAAACTAAAAGATCATCTCCCGCCACTTCAAATTCTTGTGCATCTTGGTCTTTGGCTTTTATTTTCAGTATCCAAGAAATATTATATTCATCATTTCTCACCTCCTTAATTATTCTCATAGAGAATGCAGCTATTTCTAATGCGAAATAAGAAAGATTGTCTCCTTTTCCTGCGCATTTTACTATGAAAGTTTTTTCATTGTTTTCAAAAACGGTATTTTTCTTTTGCATTCCATCAGGAATGGATGTATCCCCTTCTTGTGTTTCTTCTTGATTATTTTCTTTGTTGTTTTTTTCTTTAGAAAAAATGCAATCGAAGAAAGTTTTTTTGGTGATTTTTAGGATTTTAGATAGCCCATATCTAGACCAGATAATGTCTGCGATTACGTCTGATATGTGAAGTTTTACAACGTAATCGCAGACTTTGCCTACAGAAAGCCGTTCCAGCTTTGTAAAGGGGTTTTCTGTGGCATTGTCAATAAGTTCTTGTAACTTTAGGGATGATTCTTCGCCTTTAAAAGATGCCAGGTAGTCATCTATGCCTTTGAATTCTTCGGGCCACGTCAAAAGTTTTACTTGTGCTTCATAAGAAGCCAAGAATATAGTAATTTTAGCGATAGCGTTTTGTACGTCAGGATTGATAAGGAAATCGCTGTCAAAGGCCACATAAAAAAGTCTTTCTGATATTCGTTTTAACAGTGGCGAAAATCCTTCTGAGATAGTTCTGTTTAGTTCGTCATCTTCTATTTTCTTTATCAAT
>Ga0214473_10006948_pt1 | contig 13469 bp, 31 predicted proteins | sample RVTome_7_FD_203509 | JGI IMG/M metagenome (GOLD analysis project Ga0214473, IMG submission 203509) | Soil microbial communities from uranium-contaminated site in the Upper Colorado River Basin, Wyoming, United States - RVT98D197 | ecosystem: Environmental > Terrestrial > Soil > Contaminated >...
ATGAACTTCGTGAAGAAGATGTAACTAAAGATAGTTTCCATTTGACCAAACATGGATTTCCTAAATCTGGTTATATCGTTTTAGTAGATTGACAGTAACGTGAGGTTTCAATATGTGTATGGATAGTTTGTCTAGTGATGGCAAAAAGTTGCGTTCGTATAAGCAACGGTATGGTTGGAAGATATTCATGGTGGATACGAATAAAAACCTATGTTTTGAATATTACCGCCATAATAATAGTATCATTGTTCCACGTCGTAAATGGATAAAGACTCATAAAACGTGTACTGAACTAGTATACAATGGCGATAACAAACGATATTCGCGATATCCATTGAGATTCCATATTTATCTACAAAGACCCACTTATGGTTCTGACGATGTTGTTTGCAAGGTTCGTTGGAAAGGCCCAGTTGCCGTTGGATATCAAGACGGTCTACCTGTCGTTGTCGCAAACCAATTAAAAGTGAATTAGAAAGGAAGAGATTTCTAGTGAAAAAATATATTGCAATAATTAGTTTAATTTGGGTTACTCAGTGGTTTAATCATTTTGATGACTTGGTTGACTTTTTGAACTTGCTTCCAAAAACGTCACAGAAGTCGGCAAAAGTTGTTAAATATGACGGTGGGTATAGTTTGGTTTACTACCAAAAGTGATTTATGAAGTTTGTCGATATTGATGCAATGTCTCTGCCGAACCTATCTAATTTACATAAGTTAATTGAATATGCAAAAGAATATACATACTATCAACAAATTGATGTAGGTAGTGATGGTTATGTATTTGCGTTCCATTATGATCCTTTTACTATAGCCCAGGCATTGCTTGAATGGGAGAAGTTTAATTCATGAAATTGGTGTTCCTTTGACTTTGATGGCGTTCTGACTACCAGAAGCACTCAATTTGGGTTTGGTGATCCAAATTGCGTCTTGGCGTTGAACCGAATCACGACGCTCACGGATGCCAAAATTGTCGTTTCATCGACATGGAGATTTCAAGGATTGCAGGCAGTTCGTGAGAATCTAAAGAATTGGGGAGTAGTTGCGGAAGTGATTGACGTAACTCCACGATTGCATGATGACACCGGAACGCGCGGTGATGAAATTAAGCAATGGCTAATCGAGAATCCCATCGTCAGTAGGTTTGTAATCCTTGACGATGACGTTGACATGGGCGATTTGCGAGAACACTTGGTTAAGTGCGACACTAACATTGGATTGACAGACGCTTTGGTAAATCTTGCGGTACAGAAGCTTTTGTAAGGTGAGGTATTCCATGATTTTACAAATTCAAGAAGATCGTGTAATTAAAGCAGCGAATGCGTTCCCACAAGTTAGGGAAGTTCTAAAAGCTTTATTTCCAGAAGCATTTAAATCAAAGTTGCCACTTTATCAGCAATTGGGTTTTGTGCCAGGGACGAAATGGCGACATACTAAAGATACTGACAATACATATATTTACATTGGTGATACTTTTGAGTTGGGGAAAGCTATAGGACTTCCGTGTTATAATAATTTTTTCTCTATAGCACCGGATGGAACTTTTGCATTTACACTAAAAAAACAACAAACTTAGAGTTGGTACAATGAAAAACCAGTATTGGCGGGTTGATATCGAACCTGCGCATGACCCTTACGGAGAATGTGATGGTTATATGCAACTTGTTCGTGCGCCAACGAAACAACTCGCAAGACTTGAAGCAGCATATATATTACATACACGTAAAAAATACTTTGGTAAACCATCAACTTATTGGGGCGTATATAAAATATATAAAGCACGTCGTGATGACGTTTGGAGTTAATTTGATGAAAATCTACCAAATTTGGTACGAAACTTCGGTTGGACCTGCATTTTCTACAAAAGAAGCTGCAATTGAATACTTAAATGATGGTGACGGTTTTGCTGACGGCTTTAAACCAATTGTATTACCAGAAATTGGCTTTGCTCAGCGTGATGGTTATCCAGAGATTAAAGAGATCACGTTAGGTGATGAAGATTTTAGCCGTGACCATTGAAAGGCAAAATGAGTAATACCTTTGTATTTATACTTGTTTGTTTTATACTTAACGTTATAGGATACGAAAAACAGATGGTAGCATTTTCCACTGCACAGCCTTGGTTGTTGTGCATTATGGTTGCAGTTGGTGTTATAGCCGACTTTACGCGCAAATGAAAAAATCTCTCAAACACGTTCAATCGTCTCATGTTTGGCACTACCCAAATATTGAGAAGTCGCACCGATTACCGGCAGCGATTACTATGAGTATGTGTGGTGTATTGTATCGCAATGCCAAGCAATTAACTTCATACCCACTTTGTCGCCGTTGCTTGGTATTGGAAGGATTTGATTTGGTTGTAAAGCCAAAATTGAAGCTACCAAAATCAATACGTGAACAGTCATTTGAACCACCGGAGGCGCATGATGAGTGAAATTGATAGACCATCTTTGACGCATGATGAACTGCATCGGTTTGTTTGTACGAAAGGTGGCAAACATAATATTTTTATTGGTATGACTAATGACATGAAGCCACAATTTTGTATTCTTTGTGGCGCTTGGAGTAATGAATATCCACCAGATAGTGAAATGGAAGATTTATGAAAGCTGACGAACAAGCAATTAAGGAGTTGGTGGATTCTCCAAAGGCGCATCAATTATTGAACCATTTGAGTATTCTTGGCGTAAAAGAAACAACAATTGATATTAAGGTCAATCTAGAGAAATCGTGGTTATTTCTTGGTGTAAATGCACCTTTTGATCCACCATATGCACCGGCTCAAGAACTAATATGTCAATCGACGATGCAATTTGTTGAAGGACAAATTGCCTTTGTGCATAATACTTACATTAAAGAGGACCTTCAAGGTAAAGGTATTTATGGTTTATTTTCTGACTTACGTGATCGAATGATTGAAAAGTTGGAAGTTAAGTTTCAAAGTTCAATGATCCGAAATGATAATACAAATATGCAAAAAGCGGCACTGAAGCATGGTTGGAAGAAGTCGTTTGTTGGCACTAACCATTCTGTGTTTGTAAAAGAGGTATATAATCAATGATTGCACTGAAAAAACTCACGCTCGCACTTGATAAAATGCTGAATGAAAAGGATATTTCTAACATTGTATTGCTTCGTTCACTCGTTGACGATGCATTGGCATACCTGAAAAAGTCGAAGTCATTCGAATACGCCGGAGATATCAAACTTCCTGGTGTCGCGTTCAAACTTGTCGATCTCAATATGGATTTTGATGATATCGTGAAGGAGCTTGTCGATAAGCGAACTGATATCGAATTCAAAGGTGAACTGACGTTGGTTATCGAGGAAGTAAAACACGATGATAAGAAAAAAGCTGCTTGATGAATTAACTATATACAGAGATGTCGATAATTATATTAATGTTGCTTATGAAGATAATCCTATTTGTGCTTTAAAGGTTTCGTTGTATCGACATAGTGTTTCAACAAGCTTAATTAGTATATTTAGACTAAATCGAGCTCGTAAAGTGCTTGAGATAAAGTAAGGAGTAGTTCATTATGTTAACATGCCACATCGCGCCAAGAATAATTCTTGACTTTTGGTTGGAAAAAACAACCGAAATGGCGACGTTGTATTGTAAGAAACACGCCGATGATCGACCACTTGACGAGTGCGAAAAGTACGCCGTATTGAGTATAATGGTTACTGGTGAACTAAAACGACACGGTGGCTTGCCAACGAATTGGGGATTCCGGTTGACAGCAGAACGCAAAATCAAGGAAATAAGGTAATGGATCATGGATGGCGTTGATGCCTTCGTATTATTTGGGATTTTGTGGCTTTTGGTATATTGTTTTCTAATGTGAGGTTAATATGTGGACCAAAGAACAAATTACTAATTTTGTTGCTAGTCATCCAATTAATACTGGTGGTGCAGCAACATTATATTCGTTTGAAACAGCCGATAGAGAAGATGGCGACGAATGGCAAGAGGTTAGTCTTCCAGTTTGGACGCAAAATCGTCAAGTGGCGCTTGGAGTTTTTAATTTTACGCTAGATGCTTTGAAATTCGGCGGCTTTGCAACAAATGTTTGTGTACGAGATAATTTAGTTATTGTTAGTTTCTTTACACATTTTTGTGATCCAGATTGAAAGAGTACGATGACTTGGAAGCAGTTCAAAAAGTTTGTTGAAACTTCTGGCGTGAAGAATAATTTTGAGCTATTATATATTGATGTATCACACCCTAAAGACAATAGTGATATACCAGTTATCGTAGTTGCCGATTCCAAATTAAAAAATTTTTATATTGAGAACTAAAGAGATCAAATAGTTTATGTCTGTTAAAACAGCTATAGAGCAGGCTAGAAACGAACTTGACGCTGCATGGCGCGAGAAGTTTCCACTGGGCGAATTCCGCGTAGAACAATCTAAGCAAAATAATGACGTACAGATATTGCATTTCAAGCGTCGCCCGACTTCACACTGTCGGTCGGTATGTTGCCATGCAACGACAAGAACATCAAATTACTTTAATAGTTGGGCTTGGATGCTTAATACTTGTATATGGAAGTTTGCCGTACGCGGCGACGCAATTAATAAAGCAATTAAGTTGGGTATGTCAACAAGTCTTGCAAATGAAATTCACAAGGGAGATTGAGCGATGAGTCAGCGTAAATTCGGTGTCGAAATTGAATATATAAGTAAGCTTAGCCACCATCAAATGGTTGACGAACTTAAGCGATTTAATTTGGCAGTTGATGACTATGCCACCGGACATACGCGATGCCCTAATGGTTGTTATTCTGGATGGCAGGTGAAAACTGATGGTTCAATTACTGTTCAAGGTGAATATGAATATGGTATTGAACTTGTATCTCCACCGATGTCATTAGCGCAACTTGGCGAATTAAAATCGGCGCTTGGAATTGCGAATAAGCATGGCGCGGTGAATTCGAGTTGTGGGTTGCATGTACATATTCACTCGTCCGAATTGTATAGCAGGGGCAACAACGCAAATGTAACAAAGATTATAAATGAGTGGAACAAAATTGAACAAACAATTTTCTCATATATGCCGTTAAGTCGCCGTGGAAATACCAATTGTAAGTCTGGCGTTGATACTAGTGACAGGTATCGGGCATTAAACCTTGACCCATTGTATTCGCCACGGCGAACGATTGAGTTTCGTGCGCACTCGGCGAGTCTCAATTATGATAAAATTGCATCATGGATTATATTTTGTTTGAAGTTTATTGATCGGTTGGTAATCAATAAGCCAATGAGCTTAGTTGATCCAAAAATAATACTTCAGGTTCAACCAAAACTGATTAAACCTAAAGATGGTACTGTGTTTTATTTGCATCGGCCACAACCTAATTGGGTAATCGAAGCAAAAAAACTTAGCAAAGAGTTTATTGATTTGAAGCATGCATGGACAGAAATGCGGGAACCGCTGAAGTTGCCTGGATTAGGTTATTTGCCTGATTTTCGCTTCCCAATGTATGGTAATGCAATGACGCAATTGTGCCACGAACTTGGTATTAAAGGTATGTATCGATCTTACATTGAAGATCGATACGACCGGGTGACAAAGAAGTTTGGGTTTTATGATTCGTCACAGAATATTACAACGTTGTTTGGTGAAGACGAAGAAGATTTTTACAGTGAACCTGATTACATTGGTGAGGGGAGATCATGATGCCGCATAAGTGGAAATGGATTGGAGAAGCTACTGCTGGTGATTCTTTTTGGTGTGAGACCTGTGGCGCATTAGGTTATGGTTATCGTACTGAAGGAATAGCAATTAAACAGTTGCCAACTATATTGACGTACCACATTGATATGTGTGCGGGAGGTGAGAATCCATGTGTGGCATAGCTGGATATTTTTGTACTGATTCAACAATGATTTCAGCACAAGGATTGTGGTCGCTATCGCGGTGTTTACTCACCGGGATTCAATCTCGTGGTCGCGATGCTGCTGGATACGCATATATCACCGATACCGGCAAAACGAACTTCGCAAAATCACCTGTTGAAGCACGCGACTTTATTAAGATTCCTGGGCATTTGCTTTTCGAACCACCAAAACAAATGCCAACGAATATATTACTTCATGCACGGTATGCGACAGTTGGTAAACCAAAAAATAACCAAAATAATCATCCATTGTACTCGAAAATCTCGGGTTTATGTATGATCCATAATGGTTGGTTTGTTAACGATACTGAATTGAAAGAACAATTTTCGCTCAAACCCGATGCCGAAGTCGATACTGAAGTTTACCTGCGATTGATCGAGAAGTTCTATATCGAAGGTGACGTCAAGACAATTGAGACTGCGATCAAAGAAGCAACAAAGTGTGTATATGGTGCAGTGACCTGCGCAATGATCCAAGGTGGTAAGCCAGATGTAATGTGGCTCTGGCGTGATCGCGGTGATTTGTACGTTATCAAAACTGAATTTGGGTATGTATTTGCAAGTACTGCGTCAATATTGTTTAATGCTATTGGTTGCTTGAGCGCATTCGATCTAGCGCACTGGGAACGATTTCCAGTACCAACGAGTACATTAGTAAAGTTTGAAGTTAGCAAAAAACCACGAATGTTTCCACTTGAGCCAGTTGAATGGACTGGAAAACACTCAGGCGATGTTTATACAACGATTGTTGGTGGTGAGGAAAAAATTCGTCGTGTGAAAAAGTCAAACGTAGGAATGACATATTATTATGGTGATTACAGTGACAATACAAAAGTTCATAACGGAACGTACTTTGATGGATACCGTGCAAATAAAGGACTCTATTTACCCGAAGTTTCTACACCAAAATCGGGAACGCCGGACGATAGAACGTCGGAAGCAACAGATCAAAAGAAGCCTGAAAGACCGCAAAATCACCATATCCAATGCCACTGTAAAGCATGCGTTAAATGGTGGGACTGGCACATTGAAAACGACAATCGATTAGATTGAAAGGATACAATGCCAAGACAATCAATAATAGGTATATCACCCAGTGATTGGTCGGAGGAAGTTAACGCTGCTTTTCCAGCAACGCCAATACTAGATATACCTAGCCAATCGCCGATGCAACATGAATTATATGATAGGTATATTCAACATATAAATGAATATATATCTAGCTTAAATAATGAAAATAGCGTTACTCAACGGGATGTGTGGGAAGCTGACGAAAGTGAAATAGTTAGTTTGATGTACCAATTAGGATTCTTTACTGGAATTGAATCTGCGCTTAGTAATATCGATTCGTTACGTGTAAATACACGATATGATCATACCAACTTAAAACATAGATTTCTTGTTAGTTATTTGAGTTCACGAATTCGTTTTGATAGCGCGCGTGATTTAATTAACCATCGTCCATCGGTAAGTCAATGTCATGATATGCCAGCAAGGGCATTTGTAAGATCGGATTTAGATTTCTTAGCAACTGATCCACTACAGCCAACAAATGATCCATTAAGATTACGCGATACTGATTTGCGTATAATAGGTGCAGATGATGAAATAGATTTTATAGTAAATAATCAAAAATTGAAACTAACACTTCAAACAATGTCGAATCGAAATGCGCCATCGAGATATATAGCAGCAATCAATTTGCGCATAACTAGTGAGCGTAGAACGAATGTACGGCAAGCAATTAGGCTTGAACAATCTGATAGAAATTTGGTATTTAAGCGATTAAATATCAGCCGTCCGCTACATGGGTTTAAGTTTGTTCGCAGAGATGGTGGTGGGTTGATTATTAAGGAGATTAATTGATGAATAAACAAATCCCATTTGAACAGTTTATTGCCGAAAATCCCGACTACCTTGCTATTTCGCATTCACAGATCGAATCGTGGGACCGATGCCAACGGTATTGGCATTACGTAAGTATGCATAAGCTTGCGACGGAAGTCTCATGGCCGATGAAATTCTCAGCTATGATGTTACATCCTGCATTGAGTAGTTGGTACAGTAATAAAGGGTCACTTGTTAAGTTTGACTGGCCAAAGTGCTGGTCAAATTATATGGAAGCTGTTCAAATGATTCCATACCCAAAAGGGAAAGCATTGATTTATTCGCAACAACATGCAAATGATATTGTTAATGGTTATATTACTAGGTTTGATAAAGACTTTGAAATGTACCGCTTTGTCGCATCCGAGGAAAAACGATATCGGGTGTTGCCTGGATTGAAGGTAGTATATTTATCGATTCCAGATTTAGTGCTCAAGCGTATTGGCGACGATAAAGTTGTTGTTAACGACTTCAAGCATTCAACTTGGGGCATGAACGCTGACCTTGATCCGTTTGATCGTCAATTGCTTGGTCAGGCGTATGTTACCGGAGCGCAGTTTTTGATGAAAACGCATATAGTTTCAAGTGTCAAGAGTTCTCGCGATTATGGCTCGGTTGCTTCGTTCGAAATCAATCGACCGTTTGATCCTATCGAACCCGATCAAATGGAAGAATGGGTTGCTGAAGTGTGCCAAACTGCCGAAGAAATCCTGCGTGCGAAGGAACGCAACGTGTTTGTTAAGCAAGCGCCGAAGGGATGTTTTGCATTCAATAAAAAGTGTGAATTCAAAGATTTGTGTTCGCTTGGGAAAGCAAGGTCATTTATGATTGAATCGATGCCGAAGCGAGAACGTGATTGACGTGGAAGGCGGTGAAGTTCGTGCCAGATAAATTCACAGTACTTCGATTAACACTAAAGGTTGATATGGATGATATCAAAGAACGTGCGTTTGTCCGCGCTGTACTTCGACGTGTGAACGTCTTGTTTGCCAAATGCCGCCCGAAAGGTGGGCTGGTTGAAATCCTCAATGGCAGTAAACTTTGCGATGCATATGACGGTAAGCAAATCGTTACGAAAGAATCTCGCAAATTCGGTGAGCGAAAAGCGTTGGGTTTTCAGGTAGTTAAACAGGTGGAGAAATTCAAACCGGAAACGATCATCGAGCAATCGATGGAACCGCCCGCGATTGTTGAGGAAATTTCAGGGGGTTGACAAACGACAGCGGCGGTGTTATTTTAGAAGTACGACTGCGACGAAAGGTGACGCAACTTTTGTGAAAAAACTCAAGTGCCGATTTTGCTCAAACGAATTTGAACGCATAAATGATTTGCGGTTTCATGCTGATGCCTCACATCATATACCATACGTTCGGCTTTCAGTTCATTTGGATAAGATCACCCAAAAGTTATACGGGCTTGAGTCAATTGCCCAAGATTGTATGAAAGGTTTTCATGAACCGACTTACAAACGAATTGACGAATCCGTCGATAGATTCTGATGTTCGTTACCAAACCGCCTAAGTAGGCAGAAAGGAGTAACCATATTATGAAAGCTACGTCCGCGATTGAGGAAACCGTAAGTTTGTCTTTCAAAGGTAGCGGCGCTGATGTTCTCCAAGATGCATTTGTTTTTTCAAAGACGATTGGCAAAGCCGTTGCCGCAAAGAAAGGATTGACTGGCGACGACGCTACTGAGTATGCTGAACGTGTAAAGCGTACTCTGCGACGTGTACGGCGTGCGTTGGAGAACCGATAAGTTGGATTCGAACCACCAAGTTGGTGGAGTATCGACGCTCCACTAGCTTGGATGGTTGGAGGCAAGGTGACAATGGAATCTAAAGTTGTCCCCATACATAGGAGGTACGTTTGCCGATAGTAACAATCAATGATAAAGGTGAATTTGAACTAACACCTGTTGACTTAGATTCCTGGAAATCAACGTTTCGCAGGGTTATGGTTAATGGTCCGCCATTAAGTGGTAAATCTACCGGACTATTGACATTTCCAGAAGATAGGCATATCTTAGTTGCTCCTGGTGAACTAGGTCATTCATCAATTCGTGAAGACGAACATACAAAAGTCTATTTCTGGCAAGTTGATCCGGTTGCATCAAACGTACAATATCTCAAGTTATGGGTGCAAGTGCAAAAACTGACGAATGAAATCCTTGCAGGTAAATATGGTAAAGTGACAACATTTGCTATTGATGGTTTGCACAAACTAATGTTTATGATTATGTGTGCTAATGGATGGACACCGGATACCGAAGGAAAAGCGTACCCAAAGTACTATCGAAAATTCAATGAATTCCTTGGGCCAATTATGGCAAGTCTAATACCTTATGTTGTTGCGACTTGTTATGATGGTCGTGAGGCACTAGAGCCTGGTAGCAAATTCACACAGGTATTTCCGCAATTACCAGGCGCACTCGCAAAAGATATAATGGGAACTTTCCCTGTGGTGTTTCATTCGTCACGGCGTGGTGATGGTGTGAATGAGAAGTTTGCTTGGGAACTTCGTGCAACAGGTTCTATGCAAGCGGCAGGAATGCATTTGCCAATGGATTTGAAAGCAAAGTTTCCCGCTGAATTGCCGCAAGATTGGAAATTGGTTGAAGAGATATTGAGTAAGGCAGCATAGTGAGAGTTTTATTGTCGTTAATGACAGATTATCAAAAGGAGGCTTTAATGCCAGATATCGAAATCGTAGAAAACCTATTGGGTAGTATTCCAACAGGTGAAGAGATCAAAGATTCGCGGGAAGGAGATCACAGCGAGGCGACATTGACGAACCCCGAACTCGTACCATTTGGTACTGCACAAGCAGTTCAGGTTACGTGGACGAACTTACAAGACGTTGATGGACGCGCATTTGAATACAAAGAACGTTATGCACTGCCGACTTCGCAATCGGAGCCGTGGCAGCATGGACGCTTTTTGGATGTTGTTCAGGCACTTGGATTGGTCCCGAAAGCAAGCCGTAATGCGATCAACGTTGATAGCGATGAAGATCGTGCTGCGGTGTTGGCTGCATTTAAGAAGATTGAAGGCTCGACGTTTGCGATTAAAATTAGCACGAACAAGAAAACTGGGTATCTTCAGTCGAGAATTCCAAAGCAGCGCAGAGCAGCGTAACTTAGAGTATGGTTGCTAAGGTGAACATTGAGACCTTACTACCAATATAAGTTTGGTCAACCATGCGAAAGTTCTATCGTGACCGAACAAGCGTTGGAGTTGGCGCTAAAGTACACTACACGAGTAGAGGGAACTCCCGTCTAGTGGTAAATCTACGAACTATATTAACCACAACCTCACCCGTAGAGGGCGACGTAGATATACAGGTAAATGATTGGAAGTCGTACTCCAGTCAAGGTTAATCCTGTCGATAGAATGAATTTGAGTATATGATCATATTTAAGCGTATTGATAAGACTATACGCACAAGTGAAGAGTGGTATCCAACAATTGATGGTACAGTGCGTGTTTCGTTCATTAGATTGACTTCAAATGAATGGCGAGTTTGCGTTTGGGGTGGTGATGATTTTGGATTAGAATGTGATTTTCCACGTAATCAATACCATCAAGCGAAGCAACTTTTTGATAAGCTAGTAGATTTTACAACCCAAACTAAGATGAGAAGTTGGCATATGGTTAATGCATAATGATTCGTACACCACAAACGCGACGGGTTAACCAGCTTCCCGATCAAAGCTGGCTAAAACATATTGGAGATAAAACCCAATGGAAGAAGTAATTGAAGAAGCGATAAAGTTGTTAGCAGCACGGATTACTAAGGATATAAAATCAGATGATGCTCTAAAGTTTACTCAAGCGGCATTGAATTTAGAGCACGTATTGGCTACCAAAGTGAGTACAGAGATTGCAAAAAGGTGATTTGATTCGACACCACCAGCGCAAACTAAGTGCTTATGGTGTTTTCCTTGACGCGATAACCGCCAAGGCCCAGGGTTGCGTCTGGGTTATATACGCATTGAATTGGAAAGTGATAGAGAAATAGTGTAACGGAAACACGGCGCTAGTGCGTAATGTAGTTAGGTTCGACTCCTAACTCTCTGTTACTTTCTGATTCATCCAATTGGAAGTAGGATATGAAGTTTGAATTATTGGTAATTCGTTGCTTACTGATACTGATTGAAGTCATCGGCAGCCGGGAACACTTTTATCACAAAATGCTCAATCAAGTTGAAAACGAACTATTGGATTACGAACGCAATCTGAAGCAGCAGCGATTATTCGAGGAGACGCATTGATGAAATTTGCCAAAGAATTTTTACAAGATAAAGGTGGCATAACAATTTACGATAAACTAATTAGTCATTCTCGTTGGGCAGTTGGGCACGAACGAGTCTTTGAACATGAAGGTAAATTCTATCGGACTACTTATTGTGTTGGCGCAACTGAATATCAAGACGAACAACTATATATGTATGAACCTGATGAAATTGAATGCACCGAAGTTGTACCATTTGAGCAAGTTACGATTGTTTATATAGACGTACCTAAATGACTAAAGTTGTCAACATAAAGCATTCACAAGCGGAGTATCTTGATGAAATGGAAATGTAGACAGTTTAATACTGTTTATAAGTTCCTTGCAGTAGTACCACATTGTTGTATTATATGTAAAAATTGGTTTTGGTTGGAAGGCGGATTTTACAAGTACTACTTTTTACCTGGTATGTTAGGTAATGGTATACTTAAAACAACATGCCAAGATTGTGGTACGGAATATCTTGATGCGAATGACTAAAGACAATATTAGCAAAAAGGTAGCTAAACATTCTGGTAAGCCATTTAAATCTGGCCAAAAGGTGAATACTGTTCGCGGCGTGATTGACCATCCAATGTAGAAATTTCACACTTTAATATTGGTGAGAAAATCTTAATGAACAATCAATACGTTGACTTGACTACCCAAAAAGACAATATTAAAAAGTGGTATTGGGAAGATGAATTAAAGTTAGATGACATAGCTGATAAATTACATTGTTCGAGACAGTTATTAGCTAGAAAAATGAACAGCCTGGGGATTCTTAGACGCGCTTCAAAAGTTGCTATGGAACTTAAACGAAAACAATTAGGTATTACTAGGGGTCCCAATTGGCAAGGTGGTAAATGGATTGCCGGCGGCAGAAGCTTTGTTTACGCACCAAATCACCCAAGAGCTAGACATAATGGTTGTGTTGCTGAATCAATTGTTATAGCAGAAAATGTCCTAGGCAGGCCGTTAGAACCACATGAAATTGTCCATCACCGAGATGGTAATCCGCTTAACAATGATCCCACAAATTTAAAACCACTTCGTAGACGTGTGCATGCATGTTTACATAAAGTTGTTGCTGCAATTTTATCGGGTGAGCTGGTACTAAATGATGTGGAGGTTTTATTAAATGCAAATGGTAGAGGGTAATTTGTGGAATTACCATAATGATAATAATTGGATTGTAATTCCTGTAAATGGTAGTGTAAGAAAAGATGGAGCGTGCGTTATGGGACGAGGCGTCGCACTCCAAGCGAAGAAGCGGTATTCACGATTGCCTTACGAACTTGGCGCAAAGATTGCAGAGTTCGGCAACGTCGTTTATACCTTCAAAGACTACGGAATTTTGACGTTCCCGGTTAAGCATAAGTGGTTCGAGAAAGCTGATTTGGAATTGAT
>Ga0214473_10006949_pt1 | contig 13467 bp, 8 predicted proteins | sample RVTome_7_FD_203509 | JGI IMG/M metagenome (GOLD analysis project Ga0214473, IMG submission 203509) | Soil microbial communities from uranium-contaminated site in the Upper Colorado River Basin, Wyoming, United States - RVT98D197 | ecosystem: Environmental > Terrestrial > Soil > Contaminated >...
GTTTCTCCACGTCATTCCTTTGGGGATAAATGGAAGACTTGTTGAAGCTTACCAACAAGCCGTAAACTCCAAGGGTGGAACCCATTTGCTAAACCCTTTTGTGAAAGATTATTGGTATTGGATATATATAGGACAGATAAACACAACCAAGGTTAATGGTAAAGTTATTAAATGCCCTTAACAAGGTCAGGGGGGGTATTAAAACCAGTAGAACGGCACCCCCAATCTTCCCCTCTTCCTCACTCAGCCTCTGTTTTTTTGTTCTTGAAGGTTTCTATCAGCTAATTGTTAAGTCCCTAAACTATGCAATACTACACACTTGTAGGTGAAGCAGGTAACCAAGGATAGCTCCTAGTCGCCCATCATTTGTTTTATGAGAGAGCTCCGAAAAACTACAATACGCTCTCTCGATTACGCTGATTTCAAAAAATGATTACACCGATTTTTTTTATTTTCAATATATTTTACATCTGTGTAATAAGAGATTCCCAGACTTTTTCAGAAATCTCTGTGACTGGTCTTGACAAATAATAAACTCAACAAGCTAAATTTTTTTCAAGGATTCTTCATCAACTCCCCATGATCCCACAGCAGAGGCAATAACTTCCTGCCTGCCCTCTGCGATTACCGGCTGGGAGTCACAAGGTGGGCAGTTAATTGAAACTCTTGAAGGTTGGGATTGGAATAATCGGGAATAAATATCTATTTGTCATTCAAATAACTTCTCAATTTTACTCTATTTTACAATAATTGACGGTATTTTATGCTTTAGAAAAAATGATTGACAAAATTTTCGGGTGGGTATATTAAACAACAAGTGGTTTTGAGTATTCTTCTTTGATTTAAGCTTCAACCACTTTCTCTATGGGTAGGGGGAGGGGGAGTGGGAACAAACTCAAAAATAAAGCCTGGCCTTCGAAAAAACGACGCCAGGCTTTATTTTTGAGGGGGGATAGACAATGATTAATCGAAAAGTATTTGTATTTTATTTAATATTATTCTTTGCTTCAGTAAGCCTTATACCACAAATCTCAAATTCACATCCGCTTGATAACTGGCATTTGAGAAATCATTTTCCCGCAGGGACTGTTTTATGTCGCGCTATCTACGCCAATAACTTCTTTGTGGCAGTGGGATGGGATGCGATGGGGTATGGGGTTATCTATGCTTCCTCCGATGGGATTAATTGGACTGAAAGGAATAGAGGGCAGACGAATCCATTAGACTGCATTGCGTACGGGAATAATACCCTCGTTGTAGGGGGAGCTTACGGTACCATCCTCACTTCCTTTGACGGGATTACGTGGACCGAGAGGGAGTCGGGAACAGCTAAAACCTTCTATGCCATAACTTACGCGAACAACACTTTCGTGGCGGTGGGGGAAAGTGGCGGAATTTTTACGTCCCCTGATGGGATTACATGGAATGAGAGAGATTCGGGGATGACGAACCCCTTATATGGCGTAGCTTATGGAAATAATAAGTTTGTAGCAGGAGGACGGACTTCGGGTCATATACTGACATCCCCTGATGGGATTACATGGACCGCCGGGGAATATATCGGGTATTCTTATGACTGGTACGACATCATTTACGCCAACAATACCTTTGTGGGGGTTGGAACGATGGGCACGATCTACACCTCTCCTGACGGCGTCACCTGGACTTGTAGGTACCTGCCACCTGTGGAGTGGATTCCAGATTTTTACGGGATCACCTACGGCAATAACACCTTTGTAGCAGTGGGGCATTGGTGGGGGGATTCCGAAACCTTCGTCTCCAGTGATGGAATTATTTGGACGCAAACCCAACCAGGAACAGAGAGTCAATCTCTCTTATTTGCAGTTACTTTCGGCAATAATACCTTTGTAGCATTTGCAGGAGGTTTGAGCGGGTTTGTAACCGTCGATTCCACCGATGGAGTTAACTGGACTGAAAGAGGACCAGGAACCGGGGTTTGTTTGATTGACGTTGCATACGGCAATAACACCTTTGTGGCAATGGGGGGGTCGGGGGGGGGACGTATCGACCCTGTCCTCCTTACATCTATTGATGGTATTACCTGGTTGGAGAATGTCGAGGTGAATTACTTATACCCTATGTTAAGTGCTGTCGCATTTGGAAATAACACGTTCGTAGCAGTGGGGCAAAATGGCATCGTCCTTACGTCCTTTGACGGAATTAGCTGGAGCGAGACTTATTTGAAGGACGATTGTCACGGAGTTGGTTCCTCACCCAGGTTGACTGACGTCACTTACATCAATAACACTTTTATAGTTCAAGGAGTTAAATGTGACAGTACATATCTATCCTTCACATCCCAAGATGGAGTTACCTGGACTGAAAGGGGGCCAGGACCTCCGTTAAAATCTATCATCTATGCCAATGCCACCTTCGTAGCAGTGGGGGGAAATGACGACATATTCACTTCCCCTGATGGGATTACATGGACGAAGAGATGGACGATGTACGACGGGCATATAAATGACTTGACTTACGGCAATAACCTTCTTCTGGCAGTAGGGGTATCATTTGGAAACCCGACTGGTGAGTTTGCTCTCGTTGCCACTTCACCCGACGGAATTACCTGGACTCCTACAACTATAAAGACAGAAACTGTTTTATCTGGTGTTACTTACAGTAATCACACATTTGTGGCAGTTGGGACCAACGGCACTATCCTCACTTCGTTTGATGGAACTACTTGGGAACAAAGACAATCGGGGATGGGAGACTTTCATTATTACGATGAGGGTTATTTACGTAGTGTAACTTACGGCAATAACACATTCGTAACGGTCGGCACCTATGGTACTATCCTTCAATCAGACCCTGTGGGCAATATCATTTCAACTCCTAATACCCCCAAAGGACCTTCGAGTGGTGCCAACAAGACATCCTATTCATTCTCAACCCAGGGATCTTCCTCTAATATTGACCATGATATTCAATACCTCTTTGACTGGAATGATGGGACAAACTCAGGGTGGCTTCCTATCGGTACAACCAGTGCTTCAAAGTCATGGACCTCTGCTGGTATCTATAATGTGAGAGCTCAAGCCAGATGTGCCAACCATACATCTGTTCTATCTTCTTGGTCCGAGCCTCTTTCGATCACCATCTATTCACCTCCATCTCCTCCAATAAATGTTCAAGCCAGCGATGGGATTTACATGGATAAAGTACAAGTGAATTGGACAGCTTCTTTGTGGACAACGTCTTATACAGTTTATCGAGCTACATCGAGCAAAACCTGGGCCAGGAAGACTGCTTTGGGTTCGACATCGGAAACATTCTTCAATGACACTACAGCGGTTCCAAAGACCACTTATTACTATTATGTCAAGGCATCAAATGCCTCTGGAACAAGCGGTTTCAGTTCATATGATACGGGGTATCGCTCAGATGGGTCGCCTCCAATACCTACCGATGTCTCAGCCACCGATGGGACTTATACGGACAAGGTGCAAGTGACGTGGGCAGCCTCTTCCGGGGCGACCTCATATACAGTCCATCGGGCCACTTCCACTTCAAGGAGGGCTACCAAGGTAGCTATAGGTACAACAACCGAGACCACTTATGATGATATCACTGCCTCGGTGGGGAAAACCCATTATTACTATGTGACGGCAACCAATTCTTATGGCACGAGCGGTTACAGTGCCTACGATACGGGCTATTGGTAAATTGTGGTTTGGTGGGAGGTCTTCTATGTTATTGTAGTTCGATATTTAATTGGAAAAGAGTGAAGACGGGGTCGCTCATTAATAAAGATCCTATCTTTTTGTTTTTCATTCACACTTTCAAGCGATAATCCATAAAAAGATGATTTTCACAATTTCATTTTTAATATTGACAAAAATTAGGCTTTACGCTTGGGTTTCTGTCCATAAGCTCAATCTATCTTCAGAGGTATGTGTGTTTTCGGAACATCTTAAAATGTGTTGGCTTTGCTCCTGGCAGGAGCTATTTTTACTGCTGGGAGCCTAATATATTACATGCACGGAAGTAATCCAATAACCTTCAATAAAAGGAGGAAGCTATGGCCAGTTATCGGAAAATCATTATTTTATCTCTTATGGTTGTTTTAGTCATCAGCTTTACCGGATGTTATACAATCAAGGTGGGCGGCAAAGGCCAATTAGCTCCGAGCGATCAGGAAGGAACTTTGGTTGCTGAGAAGAGATATTGGTATGCCCTCTATGGAGCAATACCACTGAGCGACAATTCCACAGATAAATACATTCCTACGTCAGCAAATAAGGTGAGGTTTGAAACAAAATATACTGTTTTGGATTTCATTATAAACATTTTCACGGGTCTGGTAACCATTGAAACCTTTTCTGTTGAGATTTACGAAGTTAAATAGAGCTTAGAAGAAGAGCTAAGGCAGGGTCAGAAATGACCCTGCCTTTTTTGTTCACTTTAAAAATCGGGACTAATTCTTTTAGTTCAGGATCTACCAGCAGTCTTCATCTTACAGATGTGGCCTAAATTGATTAGTAGTAAGTGAAGCAGGTAGCCAAGGATAGATCCAAGTTCCCCATCATTTTTTAAGACTGGCCTTGATAAATAATAAACTTAAACAGGTTAATATTTTCCACAAGGATACTTTCTCAACTCTCCATGATCCCGTTGTGGATGTCACTGACGGATACTCTTAAAAATCCCCCTATATCCCCCTTTTCCAAAGGGGGAATTTATTTCTAAAAATTCAAATTAAAAAGGCTCGCACAATGGCGAGCCCAACTTTATTTGTGAAAGTGGTGCTAATCTTAGCGGAGGGTTCCCACATAATGTGCGGTCAGTTGGCGCTCCCGAACATTAGGATTGGAGTAATCGGGAAGAAGCATCGGAGCGACTCGATCGGTGATGATTCCTGCCTCCTCTAATTCTTTGTGGTATCTCCGAACATGATCCAGGTTCAATTTTCCTTCTTTCACTTTCTCTTTCACATAGAGCGCTGCGCTCCCTCCTGCGATCTTGCCAAATACGCAGACATCAAGAAGAGAGTTTCCCATCAATCGATTCTCACCGTGGACTCCACCTGAGACTTCGCCTGCAGCAAATAATCCCGGAAGGGAGGTTTCACAGCGGCTGTTATATTCCAACCCTCCATTCTGGTAATGAAGAGTGGGGTAAACCAGTATGGGCTCCTTGGAAATATCGATCCCAAATCGTTTAAACAAAATAAATTTCCCTGGGAATTCCCTCTTTACTGCGCCTTCTCCCATGAAAATATCGATCATCGGGGAGTCCAACCAAATGCCTACCTTACCCGTAGGAGTTGGGACCCCCTTCCCGACCTCATCACATTCTCTGATGAAAGAAGCTGACTCCACATCTCTCGGTTCCCGTTCATTGACGAATTGTTCTCCTTCGATGTTGAGAACATTGGCTCCTGCTCCTCTGAATTTCTCCGTGATCAGGAGACCCTCTGCCTGTTCCGGAAAGACTGCGCCTGTCGGGTGGTATTGTACGGCATGGAGGAAACATAATTTTACGCCAGCTCGATAACCCAGAATCAGACCATCTCCAGTGGCACCGTAATGGTTCGTCGTCATGAATCCCTGAATATGAAGCCTTCCCGAACCTCCTGTGGCCATAACCACTGCTTTGGCCTTGACGATGAAGTATTCCTCAGTTTCCAGATTATAAAGAATGGCACCCGCACAATGGCCATGTTCATTTAAGATCAACTCTACGGCGGGAGAAAATTCAAGAACCTTAATATCCTCTGAACGATTTCTTGCCTCATCCCTTAAAGTCCTCATGATTTCAGCACCCGTGATATCTGCTGCATAATGCATCCGCTTCCGACAAGTGCCACCCCCATGAAGGGTCTTTAGTTGTCCCTCCTGAGATTTAGTGAACATACAGCCAAGGTTCTCCAACCAGGCCAATACCTTTGGGGCCTCGGATACAAGCGTATAAACCAGCTCTGGAGGATTCTTGAAGTGGCCTCCCCCCAAAACATCGAGGTAATGGTAGTAAGGGGAATCCTTTGTCCCTTTGGTGGCGGCTTGAATACCTCCCTCGGCCATCATCGTGTTGGCATCTCCATGCCTCAATTTGGTGGCGATTAATACCTTGGCTCCATTCTCTTGAGCGGTTAAAGCGGCTGCTGTTCCTGCACCTCCTCCACCGAGGACGAGGATATCCGTTTCATAAGCCACTTTATTCAAATCAATCAAATCAGGGTTGACGCGACTCTTTGCTTCAAGAAGTTCCACGATCTCCGGTGAAATGGCATAACCTTTATTTGGGCCTACACGAATCTCCTTCCGTGAACCCCCTTTGAAATCGGGATGGTATTTTTTTAATCTTTCCTCCCTTTCTTTCAAAGAAAGCAGGGGAAATTCTTCCCCTCTTTTCTTCTTTTCAACTCTGGCGGTTCGTGTCGCCTCGACTTTCTTAATTAGTTCCTTTAACTCACTCGTATAAGGCATCTTCATCTCCTCAGGCGTAGCCTTCGCAGGTTTAGGTTAAGGCTGAGGTTAAGAAGTTCTAAACCTAAACCTTAACCTCAACCTTTCTAACATCATGTGCTATGCTCTAGCGGTTTTATAAAAAAGTCTTATCTTTTGGTTTCCAGTCTTCGTCAGCTTGTTCAGGCTCGATCTCCCTTTTATTATAAAGGTCTTTCAACGTCTCCTCATCCGTATCCATCAATCCCCTGAGCATCTGTTCATACTTCCCCTTCTCAACCTCTATAACCATTGAGGCAAGATGTTCGGCCTTGAGGGCGATGTACTTACCATAGAGTCGCCTTCCTAAAATGGCAATATTGTACTGGCAGATCTCCGCTGGGCATCGGGATGTACAGAGACCACACATCACACAGTCAAAAGAAAGTTCTGCCAGTCGTTCCACATCCCCTCTCATGGCGGCTGCAATATAGTCCATCACCTCTATATCCATCGGACAGGATTTGGTACAAGTATTACATTGCAGGCACCGTAAGAGTTCAGGATAAGCCTTCACCAGTGTTTCGATGTTAGGTTTTATCTTTTCGATGTCATAGATGCTTTTCGGGGCCGGGAAGAAAGGGATCTGTGTGAGATACATGTTGGGTTGAACAATGGTCTGACAGGCCAAACCTATTTCAATTTTATAACTCCCCGGAAATCGGTAGACTGTCCCGCAGGCACCGCATATCCCTCCCCTGCATCCACATCCACGGATCAATTGATATCCGGCATACTCCAACGCTTTTTGAATGGTGACGGAGGAAGGGACTTCGTATCGCTTTCCCATGATGAAAATAGGAACGAGTTCTTCTTTCTCTTTCTTTTCAACTTCCATTTCCATCCTCCTAATTACTGCAAAGAGCATGGCTTATAGTTCAGCAGGTTCAGGTTAAGGCTGAGGTTAAGAAGTTCTAAACCTAAACCTTAATCTCAACCTTTGTAACACCTTGCGCTATGCCCTATGCGTTGTTTTATAAGGCTCCTGACTCGATCTTCAATTCATCTTCTTTAAAGGTTGCCACCGGGGGAGCCTCTTCTACATTTCTTCCTGGAACATACTGGAACATTTTCTGTATCCTATCTCCCACGCTCCGGAAGAGGGTGGCCACCGGCAATCGGCTCGGGCAGGCACTGTCACAAAGTCCACAACCAATACAGGAAGTCACCATGTGAGATAATCGGATGAGATGGAAAATCAGAGTGTCTGTTGGCATTCGAATCCCACCCTTACGATCCGCCCATCTTAGGAATTGATCTCCATCATGCTCAAAGACCGCTGTTCTGAATACACATTCCTTGCAATAACAGATCGGGCAGGCCACCATGCAATTGTGGCATCGAACACAAGTAGAAAAGCGGTCTAAAAAGGACTGGAGGTCCTTGACGATCCCTTTGAATTCTTGAAACAGAGCATCTCTCTTCCTCGTCCTCTCAGCGACAACTTTTTTGACCACCTCACTCCTTGACATCGGCTCACTTTCTGAGAACGAGAGAATACCTTTTTCTTCGATCTCCTTTTCCAATTTATCCCCGATTTCAATACCGATCTCTTGATCTGCCTTGTAGCCAAACAGTTTGATGATCACATCCGTCTGAGGAACGGGGTATTCACACATCTGGCAAGCTGTCCGGAAGGCATACCCAGAGGGGGGTGAAATTTCACCCTTCTCCATACTTTTGAGCAACTCTTTCTGCAAGGGTTCCCCTCCTTTTCCCTCCTGAACCATCTTTGCATAATCGGGCACTTCAAACGTTCCAGGACAATCGATGCCAATGAGGTATAGGTTCTCCAGCTTGACTTGGAGGAATTTTGCCAATTCGACAGCGGCCCGTATCTCGCACGCTTTTAATACGGCAGCCACTTTCATCCCCAGATTTTTAACACTGAGATTGGAGATGACCCTCGCAGACTGGACCGGCATGGTGGGTGAAAGAACACACACTCCGTTCAACTTTTCCGGATCCCGGATGAGTGTTTGCACGAATCCATCCTGTGAAGGGAGAGCCTTGGGAATGACCATTGCCTCCACAACTCCTTTTTCTAAAAGAGACTTCAGAAAGCTGATAATGGCCTCTTCTGTCTTTCCCTCTATCACTTTGACCGCTGCCTTCTTCGCCATGTTCGGTAATGCTCCTTTCGTTGATTAAGAAATAACTTTTAAAATCCCTCCCAACCTCCCTTTAGCAAAGGGAGGGGTAACCACTCCCCCTTTTCTAAAGGGGGATAGAGGGGGATTAGGCATTCCATAACTGTTTCATTGGATTTGGACCCATCTTCTTTAAATCATCTACCATCTTGGTCACCGTATCTGCAAAGAGTTTCCCTTCACTCGCACTGATCCATTTAAGCCAGATGCGATTTTCTGTAAAACCCATCTGTTGAAGGATGCCCTTTAAAATGGCAACCCTTCTCCGAGCTTTATAATTTCCTGTCTGATAATGACAGTCCCCTGGATGACAACCTCCGATCAACACACCATCCGCCCCATCAATGAGGGCTTTTAGCACATAAATAGAATCTACAGCCCCCGAGCACATCAAATGAATAATGCGGATGTTGGGAGGATATTGTTGCCGAGTGGTCCCGGCAAGGTCTGCTCCAGTGTAGGTGCACCAGTGACATAAAAAGGCCACAATCCTTGGTTCAAAATCAGCCATCTCTTTAACCTCCTCACTCACAGGCTCGCAAAGCGCTTAGCGCAAAGCGATATAATCCATACATTCCCAAAAAATTGACCTCTTGATAAAAATATTTCCAAATTCTTGACGCTATGCGCCATGCCTGCCTGCGCGTAGCCGCTCTCGCCTGCCAAAGAACTTGTTCGGCGAGCAGGTCGGCGAAGGCAGGCTCTATGCGTGTAGTTGCTTCTAGTCGATGACCGCATCTAAGGCGGCCAGATTCAATTCTTTTTCAAAGTTCCTTTGCTGCGAGGCAGCGTTCCTGCAAGCAATCACGCAGGACCCGCACCCCTGACAGAGCGATCCTATCACTTCTGCTTTGACTTCCTCTTCATTCAAGACCCTTGCCCCATAAGGACATACCGTCACGCAGAGGCCACAGCCGCAGCAGAGCCTTTTGATTACATAAGCCAAATAGGCTTTTTCTTCTATAGCTTCTTTGGACAAAAGCGCACCCGCCCGGGCAGCCGCTGCATTCCCCTGGGAGATCGCATCTTCAATAAAATTAGGCGAATGGCAGAGGCCGCAGAAGAATTTTCCACGGTCCACCGAATCAAGAGGAGCGGATTTGGGATTGGCCTCCATGAAAAAACCATCCGGATTGAGATCCACATCGAAGATCTTCGCCAGCTCCTGATGGTCATTCGGTTCAATTCCAGTGCTGAGGGCGACACGATCTGCTGAAAGAGTGATCGGTCTATTCATTGCAGGATCGAACAGTGAAACTTGAAGCCTTCCACCCTGAAGAGCCACCTTCGGTTTATTCTCCAGGTCATATCGAATGAAGATCACGCCCTTTTCTCTCGCCTCGTGATAATAAGTCTCATAAAATCCGTAAGTCCTCACGTCGCGGTAGAGTACATAAATATTCTTGCCTGGATCTTTTTCCTTTAACTTCAGGGCATTCTTCACCGCATGGCCACAACAGATGCGACTGCAGTACGGATGTTCTTCATCTCTGGAGCCAACGCATTGAATCATCACCACTGAATGAATATCTTTCAGCCCTTTATCGTTCGAATGGATCATCCTCTCCAATTGTCTTTGTGTCATCACTCGCGAGTCTTCTCCATAGAGGTATCCTTTGGGAACGATCTCCTTACCACCGGTGGCAAGGATTAATGCTCCATGGTCAAGGATCTTTTCTTCATTCTGGTGACGGATCTTTGTTCGATAATGCCCATTCTTCTTTTCGAATCCAAGAATCTCTGCTTCGGAATAGAGATGGATGGATTTATTCCCTTCCACACTCTTGATCAGTTTATTTAAAAGGTCTTGAGGATTTGATCCCTTCAAGGTGTAGAAGGACTCTCTCAAGTTTCCGCCCAACTCCTTTTCTTTCTCGACCAAATATACCTCGTATCCTTGTTCTGCCAGATGAAGAGATGTGGTCATGCCGGCGAGACCCCCACCTACCACCAATCCCTTTTTATCGATCTTCTGTTTCCCTTTTCGAATAGGTTGAAATCGCTTCGCCTTCTCCACTGCCATCCTGATCAAAGCCATGGCCTTCTCCGTGGCTAATTTGGGGGAATCTAAATGGACGAAGGCACATTGTTCCCGTATATTGGCATATTCGATCAGGTAGGGATTGAAACCCATTCCTTTAGCCATCTCTTCCATAGCTCCCCGAATCTCTCGTTGAGAACAGCCGGCAATGACGATTCTGTTGAGCCCTTGTTCTCCGATTCTCTTTTTAATGAGATCCAAATCTTCTGGAAGGCAGGCCAAACCAACCTCCTCGACATGGACCACCTCTCTTAACTGTTTCGTTCCTTTAATGAGATCGGAGATGGATAGGCTTTTCTTCAACTCTTCTCCACAATGGCAGAGGAAGACCCCTATTTTGGGAATCTCCTCACCGAGAGCCCCTTCCATGGGATACTCTTTTTGCGGTTGAGGAAGGCGATTGGGGGTAAGAAAGGATGCAGCCGATGCCGCAGCACTTGATCCTTCTACGACAGTCTCCGGAATGTCTCTGGGGCCACGAAAGGCTCCTCCCACGAAAATTCCTTTTACCGAGGTTTGGGCAGGATCAAATTCATCCGCCTGGCAAAAACCCTGCTGATTCAACTGGAGGCCCATTTTCTTTGCCAGATCTTTAATCGTCTGTGGAGGGGTAAAACCGACAGAAAGAATGACGGCATCAAACTCCCTTTCTTCAAAAGTCCCATCCTCTTTAACATAAGTAATCAGAAGATTTTTCGACTGTTGAAGTTCTTTAATTGAAGAGATGGCACTCCGGATATATTCAATCCCATAATCGGCCTTTGCCCTTTCATAATATCGTTCATAATCTTTTCCCATCGGTCGAATATCCATATAGAAAAAAGTCACTCCAAGGCTGGAAGATCTGTCTTTCGCAATCATGGCCTGTTTGGTAGCGTACATACAGCAAATGGTGGAACAGTGATCCTGACCACAGGAGGGGTCCCTTGACCCTACGCACTGGATAAACGCAATCCTCTCCATCCTTTTCCCATCGGAGACCCGAACCGGCGATCCCTGTGTTGGGCTTGACGTGGAGAGCATTCTCTCAAACTGAATGCTTGACATCACATTCTCATGCCGGCCAAAACCATATTCCCCTTTCTTCTGAGCGATGAAAGGTTCAAACCCAAATCCCAGGAGAATCGCTCCAACTTCAATATTTTCTTGCTCTTCTTTCATATTGAGATCGATCGCCCCTGGGGTGCAGACCTTTACGCACTCTCCGCATCGGGTACAGGTTTTCGGATCGATCACCAAGCTGTGGGGGATCGCTTGAGGATAAGGAAGGTAGATTGCCTTCCGCTTCTCGAGACCTCCACCAAACTCTCTCTCTACCTCCACAGGACAAACCTTGATACAGGCCTCACAAAGGGTGCAACGTTTCGGATCGACGAATCGGGGTTTTCGAAGGATAGCGACATTAAAATCTCCCCCTTTCCCCTCCACCTCGGTTACTTCTGAATAGGGCAACAATTCAATATTGTCATGAAGATGACATTCGTAAATCGGGCAGAAGGCAGGAGGCGTGGGGCTCATGAAACAAACACCACAGGAGTTGGTTGGGAAAGTCTTATCCAACAGCGGGAAATAGCCACCAATCGCTGGCCCCTGTTCTAAGAGAAATACCTTTATCCCCATCTCCGCTAACAGAAGCGCAGATTGCATTCCTGCAATCCCTGCACCGATCACCAATGCTGATCCTTTGTCACCCCTCATCTTTTCTTGTCCCATGCTTATCCTCTCAAATCCCCCCCTGCCTTCCGGTAGGCAGGCAGCCCCCCTTTTCTAAGGGGGGGAGGGGGAATTATTTTATAACAGTCCCATTGATTCCAGTAAAGGTTTGGGAGAGATCATATGTTTTTTCCACCAACCTTCTCTCTTCTCAACATCAAAAGCCACTCCCATCAGTTCAGTAAAGTAAAAAATGGGAAAGCCAAGCTCCTGCCTCATCTCAAGATTGGCCTGGCAGAGACCGCAGGAGGTCACGATACATTGAGCCCCTGCCTCCTTTGCCATCGACACAATTCTTCCCACCAGTTTCTTAACCACATCGCCGTAAGTCAGGGCTAGGTCCGCACCGCAGCAATCAATTTTATAAGACCATTCCACCGGCTCCGCGCCAAGGCTCTTCATCAACCGATCCAGATATTGAGGATTCTCCGGATCATCTAACTGAGTAACTTTGGGATGCCGGACCAAAGCGCACCCATAGTAACAGGCAGGCTTTAATCCCTTTAAAGGCTTCTTCACCTTTTCTTGAACTTTCTCTAAGCCAACTCGATTTAGGATCACATCCATTAAAGCCAGAATCTCAAGAGAAGGCTGATAGGTAAATCCAACGATCTCTTCAATCTCCCTTCGCCCTGCCTCATCATTCTTCAGAACATGCTCAGTCCTTTTCAACATATTGAAACATCCGGCACAAGGAACGACCAGAGGCCCTGCCTCTGAAGATTGCGCCTTGGAGATATTCCTTGCTGGAAGACAGAGGGAGAGGAGGCGATTGATACTGTGGGTGGCTGCAGCTCCACAGCAATTCCAATCCTCAATCTCTATTAACTCCACACCCAGAGTCTTTAAAACCGCATGGGTTGATAATCCATATTCCAGTGATGTGGAGTGATCCGTACAACCTGGAAAATAAGAGAATTTCATTTCTTGCACCTCTCAAAAATCCTTTTGACCTCCCCTCTCCCTTTAATAAAACTGGGAAGTAAAGGAATCTTTCCTTTCAAAAAGAGGATCATCCCGGGAACGAGGTCCGTCATGAAGTCTTTGCTTCTGAGTTTATAATCGATCAGCATCGTGGCTTCATGAACCCTCCCTC
>Ga0214473_10006950_pt1 | contig 13466 bp, 9 predicted proteins | sample RVTome_7_FD_203509 | JGI IMG/M metagenome (GOLD analysis project Ga0214473, IMG submission 203509) | Soil microbial communities from uranium-contaminated site in the Upper Colorado River Basin, Wyoming, United States - RVT98D197 | ecosystem: Environmental > Terrestrial > Soil > Contaminated >...
CCTCCAGCACCGACAGCTGCGTCTCGTTGCCGTCGCTCGCGACGGCGAGGCTCAGCTCGGTGCCGCGGATCGCGGCGATCGTGCTGCCGCTGCTGAAGCGGGTCGGGCGCTCCTTCCAGCGGATGACGTGCGCCCAGATGCGCCCGAAGAAGAGCTTGATGTCGCGCTGCGTGGCGTTCTCGTCGATCTGGACCCGCGACTCAGGGCCGACGCGGAGCACTGTGCCGTCGGAAAGGAAGCGGACACTGGCGCGACCCTGCCTCGTGACCAGGATGTCGTTGAGCTGAAGCGGCATGGACGGCGACAGCGCCTGCGGCTGGCCGAGCCGGAGGACCGTGACCTGGCCGGCTGTTGCCTCGAGGGTGCCGATCTGCTGGGCCGCTGCCGTGCCCGCACCGATGAGAAACGTCGACATGAGCCCAACTGCCAGTCGCCTAGATGCCAACGTGCCCGATCCAATCATCTGGGTTTCCTTCTCCTCGTGTCACGGCGCCCGTCGCAAACCACGTTCGTGGGTGTCGCAGGGAACTACACGCGACGCCCCGAACGGTTGATGGGCTTCCTAAAGGATTTTGAAGGGCAGAGCATGCCAGCCAACCCCCTCCATGTCAATGGCTAACGAGCGCCACGAGAAGCGGTACGCGCCAGAGACGCACGCAAAGACTTCATTCGATCCGAAGGCACCAAGGCAAAACGGCGGAGCCGTATTCAAGCTTGACCTCGACTCCAACGGCCGGCGAAGAGTAGGCTGCGCACTTTGATGGACAGCAAGAAGGGCGCCACCTGGCCGCTCCCGCCGGGTCATGGGGGGGGTATCGGGCTAAAGGCCTGGGAACGAACACTCTCTGGCCTTCCACCACCCACTGACCCTGGAAGGGCGAGGGTGTTGAAGACCGCGCACACTGTCGGAAAACCGACAGTTCTGGGTGGACGACCCGCGCATGCGCCCGGTCGGTGTGGTCGACTATTGGGCGAGGTTGCTGCTCCACATCCGACGGGTGAACTCGTAGCCGCCGTCGGGTTTGCGGCGTAGCACGTCGAAGTACTTGTTCTCGAAGGCCTCGGGCTTGCCCCCTGCCTTCGGAGTGCGCTCTCCCTTGAGGGTGCTCCGGCAGATCACGAAGCCGCCGCTCACCTGGAGCTCGTCCTCGCTCACGCCCTCGGGCAGCGTGCGGTACGTCGCGTCTTTCTGCGAGCGCTCCTGCCAGTCACGGATCGCGGCCCGCCCGCTGACCGGGGCGGCGTTCGGCGGCAACAGCACCGCATCCTCGGCAAAGAAGGACGCGTAGCCCTCGGCGCCGCGCGTCGCTGTCGCCTGGCTCCAGTCGCGGTAGAACGCCTTCACGGCGTCCTGCGGGCTCGTGGCGGCCCGGGCCTTCAGCATCCCGGGCGAGTGCCAGTTGATGACGTGGTACACGGCCGTGCCGTCCCCGACGTTCACCACGTTGTGCGGCTGGTTCGAGGCCATGAAGAGGATCGATCCGGGCCCGACACGGGTGAGCTTCCCGTTCTGGAAGGCCTCGAGCGTGCCCTCGCGGACCACGATCACTTCCTCGTTCGGGTGGGTGTGCGGCGCGTGAGTCGTCTGGCCGGCCGGGAGCCACGTGATGTGCATCTCCAGCTCGTCGAGGGTCGCCGTCGGCACACGCAGCAGCTGCCGTGCACGGCCGCTGCTGCCGGTCGGAAGCGCCATGATCTCGTCCCAGGTGATCGCCACAGAGCCGAGCACGGGCTCCTGAGCCGCCGCGCTTGTCGTCAGCAGCAGCCCGGCACCGAGCAGGGCGAGTCGTCGCGTAGTCATTTCAGACCTCCGTGTGATGCAGGCAGCAGCATAGACGACGGCGGGCCAGAGGCCTCGCCTCCCCGGCGTGAGCGTTGCAAGCTCCAGCTCCAGAGCGCGACGAGCGCCGGGGGGCCGTACTCGAGCGCGCGCCAGCTCCAGCCGAGCTTCCAGGGCTCCCCCGACTGCCAGCCCGGGTAGACGAGGTACGCGAGCGACGCCGTGCCGGTGAAGACGAGCGCCGCCGGCTCGTCGCGCACGACGAGGAGCGGCAACAGCCACAGCGCGTACCACGGGAGCACGTTCGGGCTGAGCAGCAGCGAAGCGACCACTACCGCCGTGGCCGCCGCGACCGGCTCCGTGCGCCGCCAGCCGAGCCACAGCGCTAGCGCGAGCGTCAGGAGCGCGCCGGCGCGGACCGCTGCCGAGTGGCCGCCCAGGAGCGCCGCGAGCGGCGCGAACAGCGTCTCGTTGAAGCGCCAGAACTCGGAGTACTTCGAGAGGCTCAGCAGCATGGTCTTGCGGGAGCTCTCGTCCAGGTAGAGCAGGACCAACAGCGCGCAGGCAGCGGCGGCGACGACGACGTGCCAGGGACGGTAGCGCCGGGCCCAGGCGGCCGCCACGAGGCCGGGTAGGTACTTCGACAGGAAGCCCGCGCCGGCCGCGAGCGCCGAAACCAGCGGGCGATCGAGATCGAGCGCCAGGAGTGCCATCGCCAGCCACAGCATGCCGAAGGCCTCGTTGTGGCCGCTGCCGGCGATCTCCACGAGCGCGAGCGGGCTCCAGGCGAGCACCAGCAGCCGCTCGAGGGGCAGCCGGCGATGCAGCAGCAGCCGCGCGAGCAGCCCGAGCGTCAGAAGCTCGCTGAGCACCAGAAAGGCCTTCATCGCCGTGAAGGAGTCGTGAACCGCGACGACCGCTCGCGTCGCGAGCACGAACAGCGGCGGGTAGACGGCGGTGTAGTCCTTGTGGTTGAGGCCCTCGTAGACCTCGTCGCGCAGCGGTGACCAGCGCGGCGACTCCGGCCGGTCGCTCCAGCGGTAGGGGTTTCCGCCGTGCACCTGCACACGGCCTTCCCACACGTAGCGGTTGATGTCGTTGCTCAGGAGCGGCGGGGCGGCGACGAGCACCACGCGCCAGATGAAGGCCGCTCCCAGGCACGCCAGGAGCCCGCGCCGGGAAACACCCCGGGACGCGCTGAGTGCTATGAGGTACGCGGCGAACGCGAGCCCGAACGACGCGAGGTGCCAGGCGATGCGGGACGGCGGCGGCGGGCTGAAGGCCCACGCGAGGACGCAGGCCGTGAGCACGAGGCCCGCGAGCGCGAGGGCCGGCATGGCTCCGGCATGGCCCAGGATCGTGGCGATGATCTTCGTGCCCGCCCCGATCGTCCCGCGCACGGTCCCGCTGACCTTGCTCTTCCCCACCCGCGGCCGGTAGTCGACCGGCACCTCGACGACGCGCAGCCCCGTCCGTGCGGCCTTGACCTGCATCTCGACGGTCCAGCCGTAGTTGCGGTCGCGCATGTCGAGACGACGCAGGGCCGCGGCCGAGATGGCGCGGAAGGGACCGAGGTCGGTGGCCCGCGCACCCGTCAGCAGGTTCATCAGGGCGACGCAGAGCCGCGTGCCGAGCACCGCGTGCCAGGGCTGGGCGCCCGGAGCGCGCCGGCCGCGACTGCGCGAGCCGATCACGAGGTCGGCCCGGCCCTCGAGGATCGGTGCGACGACGTCCGTCAGCTGGCCGGGCTCGTCGCTGCGGTCCCCGTCGAGGAAGACGATCACGTCTGCGTCTCGGGCGGCGGCGATCCCGGTGAGGCAGGCCTGGCCGTAGCCGCGCCGCGGCTCCGCCACGACCGTGGCGCCGGCCGCGCGCGCGACCTCGGCCGTGCGGTCGCGCGAGCCGTTGTCCACGACGATCACCTCGTGGACGGCCGGCGGGATCGAGCGCACGACGTCGCCGATCGCCGGCTCCTCGTCGAGCGCGGGGATCACGACCACGATGCGCGGCGTGGACATGAGGCGCCAGTGTAGGCCAACCCGGCTAGAATGAGGGCCATGACACGTGCCCCCTTCGCCCTAGCGCCGCTCACCGTGCTCGCGATCGCCACAGCCGCTCCGGCCCAGGACCCGGCCGCCGTCTATCAGCAGCAGCCCAAGCAGTCGTTCCGCTTCGCGGGCGACACGCTCGCCCGCTACGAGTGGACCAGCAACATCCCGGTCGCGGGCGAGCTCGTCGACGAGAACCGCTACCGCGTGCAGCTGCGCCCACGCATCGAGCTGCGCTTCGGCCCGTTCGAGCTCGGCGTGGGCGGCGAGTTCAACTACAGCGAAGACGAGAACGACGTCCCGCCCGAGGGCCAGCCGCTCACGATCATCCGCGATAACTACCGCTCGCGCGACACGCGCCTCGACCTCGCCTACGGCAAGGTCACGCTCGGCCCGGTGGCGGCCCAGGGCGGCCGCTTCTTCATGCCGATCCCCTTCACCGAGATGATCTGGGACCGCGACCTGCGGCCCCAGGGCGGCGCTGCAACCCTCACGCTGGGTGATGTGCAGAGCCCCGCACGCATCGCGTTCCACGGCATCTACGCGCTGGGGAGCCACGTCTTCGACGACGAAGGCGACTACCTCGGCGCCGACGCGCTGGAGAGCGGCGCCACCGAGATGTACGGCGGCGCGGCGGAGCTGTCGCTCGGGCGGCCGGGCGAGTCGACGCTGCACGTCATGGGTGCCTATCTCCAGTTCGAGGAGCTCGCTAAGCTGGAGCCGCCGATAAGGCGGCAGAACACGCGCCTCGCGGGGCTGATCGTCGGCAAGTACCACGTCTTCGACATCGTCGGCCGCCTGACGCGCGGCGGGCAGGTCCCGCTGCAGCTGGTGTTCGACTACTGCTGGAACACCGAGATCGACGAGAACAACAAGGGCCTCTGGCTCGCCGCCGTCATGGGCGCGACCGGCGTCTCGCGCGGGCAGCTCGAATACGTCTACGCCAAGGTGGACAAGGACGCGACGCTCGCCGCCTACAACTCCGACGACTTCTTCTGGGGCACGGGCTGGGAAGGGCACCGCATCGATCTCGGCCTCACCACGCACCAGAAGAACGCGATCCACGGCATCGCCCAGTGGCAGCGCTTCAAGGACAGCCCCGACCCGGTCGTCCGCGACCAGTGGGTCACCCGCTACCGCATCGAGTGGCGGACGCAGTTCTAACGAGGGCGAACCTGTGGAGCAGCCCGAGCGCCCGGTTCCGAACGGCGTCCGGGCTGGCTGAGGCGAACCCGCCGCTACTTCGCGGCGACCTCGGGCTTCGGCTTGGCCTTGGCCTGAAGCGCCTCGAGCAGCTCGTACGGGAAGCGGGCGTTCACGAGCACCCGGTTCTCCTCCGTCGCGACGCTGATGGCCGAGGCGAGCTGCTGCAGCTCCGGCTTCTGCTGTGCCTGGAGGTTCGCCATCGCCACGAGCCCGCGCACCACGTCGGCCAGGTTCTTCGCGGCGAGCGCGTCCTTCGCCTCGCCCGTGATTGCGACGGACACCTGCGGGTCGAGGTCGCCGGTGACCATGAGCCCGGTGAGGGCCGGCAGCGTCATCGTGGCCGCGCCGTCCGCGGAAGCACCCGGCGCCGGCATCGACGTCGGCAGCGAGGCGAGCAGGCTCTGGTCGCCCACCATCCAGAACGTGGACCCGGGCCGGACCTTCTCGACGAGCGCCATCAGCGCCGTGTTGCCCTTGAGCGGGGTCTCGTTGCGGGTGCGGCTCGAGATCGCCGCGAGCACTTCGTCCTTCGCGCCGAAGACCAGGCTTGACTCGTCCAGGAACGCGACCGCGACAGCGCGCGACCCGTCCTCCGTGAAGCTGTAGACGGTCACGCCCTCGTGACTGGTGCCCTGGCCCTTCCCGTCGGTCTCGATGGCACGGCCGAGGCGGTAGAGATCGAAGCGCCCGAAAGCGACAGCCAGCCCCGGCGCGCCCTTCCGGCCCGGGCCCGCCCCCGCGATCACGATCTGGTCGATGTCTCGGGCCGGGTTGAGGCCGGTCCGCTCCTCGAGCTGCTGGAGCGCCTCGGGCTTCATGCCCCGCTCGGTGGCGAACTTCGTGTAGAACGGGCTCGCGGCGAAGCGCTTCACGTCGAAGCCCATCACGAAGCGGGAGTCCTTGGGCAGGATCAGCGCCTCGCCGGCGAGCGGCCCCACGGCGGCCCGCGCCGAGCTCATCCAGATCGCTCCCGTGCCGGCGACCACGCCGAGGACGACCACGCTCATCGCAAGAATCAGGACTAAGCGGCTGCGGCTCATCGGCGGCCTCCGTAACTCACTCCTGGCAGGCCCTTTGCGTCGCTGGGCCGCAGGACGTGCGTATCCAATCGTATGCTCTCACTGTTCTAGAACGTACTCGCGCCTCGAAAAGATCCAGCCAGCGGACGCCAGCAGCACCAGCGACACGCCCACCAGGACGGCGAGCGCCTGGTCCCCCGGCAACACCTGCTGGAAGAGGCCGGCGATGCCCTCCTCCGCCGGCCGGTGGCGGATCAGCGAGCGCAGCCACGCCGTGAGCGTCAGACGCGGCAGGTAGCCGGGCAGGTTCGCGAGCAGCTCCCAGCCGTAGAGGAACAGCAGGCCGGGAATCACCGGCCGCTTCAGCAGCACGCCGAGGAGCGCGAAGAGCGCGCCGTAGGCCACGAGCGCCAGCTGCATCACTCCCAGGTCGCGCAACAGGTCGACCGAGGCGGGACCGAGCGCGGGCGCAGCGGCACTCGTCATCAGGACGAAGAAGGTGACGACCGCGGCGGGCAGGGCCAGCGTCAAGGTGGTCGCCAGGTACGCCGCGAACTTGCCGGCCATGATCGAGGCGCGCGTGATCGGGCGCGTCAGCAGGTAGGTGAGCGTGCGGCCTTCCACCTCGTCGGCGACGAGCGAGGTCGCGTAGAAGAGCGCCGCCAGCGGCAGCACGTTCCGCACCCAGTACACTGCGACCATCAGCGCGTAGAGGTCCGAGGGACCGAGCGGCGGAGTCCCGTGCGTCGCGGCGAGCACCCGGTACAGGATCGCGAAGCCGACGGGGGCCGCCACCAGCAGCGCCATCAGCAGGCTGCGGCGCGAGAACACCATGCCGTCGAGCGAGAGGTCGAAGACGGCGCGCGCGCCGACGCCGAACGGGAGCGGCCGGGTGGCGTCCCTCATCGTGCCACCAGGTAGCGGAACACGGACTCGAGGTTCTCGTCCGGCGAGTGCATCTCGACGACCCCCGCCGCGAGCGCTTCGGCATGGAGCCCGCCGTAAAACTCGTCGGGGCGCGTGGTCTCGACCGTGAGCCACTCGCCTTGCGGGTCGAGCCGCACCGACAGCACGCTCGGCCAGCCCACCACCGCGGCGGCGAGGCGGCGCGGCTCGCGCGCCCGGAGCGCCACCGTGTGGGGATGCTCGTCGAGCAGGTCGCGGATGTCGCGCACGTCGCCCTCGGCCAGGATGCGCCCGTTGTGCACGAGCAGCACCCGCTTCGTCATCGCCTCGACCTCGTACAGGATGTGGCTCGACACCACCACCGTCTTGCCCTCGCGCCCCAGCCGCCGCACGAGGTCGATCACACGCCGGCGGTTGACCGGGTCCATCCCGGTCACCGGCTCGTCGAGCAGCAATACCTCCGGGTCGTGCGCGATCGCCTGCGCGAGCTTGATGCGCTGGCGCATGCCCCTGCTGTAGCCGCCGATCTTGCGGTCCTTCGCGTCGAGGAGAGCCACCTGGTGGAGGGCGCTCTCGGCGCGGCTGCGGCACTCGGCGTCGTCGTAGCCGGTGAAGCGCAGCAGCGCCATCAGGAACTGTCGGCCGCTGAGGTTCTCCCAGAAGGCGTCCGCCTCGGGACACAGGCCCACGTGGTGGAAGATCTCCGGCGAGCCCCAGGCGGGCCGGCCGAGCAGCTTCACCTCGCCCTGGCTCGGCTGGAGCTGCCCGGCCGCGAGCTTGAGGAAGGTCGACTTGCCGGCGCCGTTCGGCCCGAGCAAGCCCGTCACCCCCGGCGGCACCTCGGTCGTGACGTCGTTGAGCGCGATCACCGGGCCGTACCAGCGCGAGGCGCGCTTGAGCTCCAGCACCGGCGCCGAGGCCGCCGTGTCGCTCACGTGACGATCTCCACCGCCCGAACGCGCGAGCGCAAGATCGCGAGGCACGCGAGCGAGAGCAGCACCAGCACGAGCGCCGCCCAGCCCCACGCGACCGCGATGTCGCGGTCGCTCAGGCCGAAGAGCGTGACGCCGATCGCCCGCAGGTCGGTCTGGACCGACAGCAGCATCGCGTACTTCTGCCGGAAGCCCTGCTGCAGGACGAGGCGCACCATCTCGAGGCCGGCGATCATGCCGAACAGGCCGAGGCCCGCGACGCGGGCGCTGCGCGACAGGGACGAGATCGCGAGCGTCAGCAGGCTCACCACCAGGCTGATCGCGAGCCCGTGCACGAGGATCGCCGGGCCGATCCAGGCGAGCTCCCACTTGAGGTAGAGCTCGGGGGCGAGCGACAGGCCCGACGCGTAGAGCAGCAAGGCGGGCGCGAGCGTCACCGCGAGGTTCAGGAACAGCGGCACCAGCAGCTTGCCGAGAACATAGTCGCGCCGCGTGAGCGGCCGCGACAGGTAGGCCAGGATCGCGCCAGTGCGCAGGTCGTTCGCCACCAGCCCGGACGCCCCGAAGATCGACAGCAGGATCGCGAAGCCGATCTGCTGGTTGAGGAAGTCGCCGAACAGCCGCCCGTCGACGGGGAGGATGCGGCCCGCCTCGGGAAAACGCGTGACGATGTAGATCTGGATCACGCGCACGACGAACGGCAGGAAGGCTGCGGCGATCAGGCCCAGGAACGCCCGCTTCGAGAGCACGAGCCGCAGCGCCTCGCGCGTGATCGGCCAGAAGCGGGCCTTGCGCAGCGGTGCCCGCGCCTCGTAGCGGCGGTAGCCCTGGTCGTAGATCGGCATCAGTCCTGGATCTCGTGGCCGAGGGCGCGCAGGAACACGTCCTCGAGCGTCTCGGCCCCGGGCCGGAGGTAGCGCACCTGCACGCCGCACTGCTTCGCCACCCGGAATACGGTATCCGGCCCCTGGCCCTCGGGCAGGAACAGCCGCACGCCGTCGTCGCCCTCGCGCCAGTCGGCACCCATGTCCTTGAGGTCGGTGAGCACGGCCTGGGCGTCGCCCTTGAAGCGCACGTCGAAGACCTGCTTCCTGGCGCCCGTCAGCTCGCGCACCTGGCCCTGGCGCGCGATCTGCCCCTGGTTGAGCACGATCACCTGGTCGCAGACGCGTTCCACGTCGTGGAGCAGGTGCGAGCACAGGATCAGGCTCATCCCGCGCCGCGTCGCGATGTCGCGGATCAGCGCGAGCATCTCCTCGCGACCCTGGGGGTCGAGGCCGTTCGTCGGCTCGTCGAGCAGCAGCAGCTCGGGGTCGTGCACCAGCGCCTGCGCCAGCTTCACCCGCTGCTTCATGCCCGTCGAGTAGGTCTCGACGTTGCGGTAGCGCGCCTCGCCGAGGCCCACGTAGTAGAGCACCTCGTGCGCGCGGCTGATCGCCTCGTCGCGCGGCAGCCCCGACAGCTCCCCCGCGAACGCCACGAAGGCCGCGGCGGTCATGCCCGGGATGTGGCAGTCCTGCTCCGGCATGTAGCCGAGCCGCCGCCGCACATCGAGCGGTTCCTTCGTCGGGTCCTTGCCGAAGGCCGTCATCCGCCCGCGGTCGGGCGTGAGGAAGCCGAGCAGCGTCTTGAGCAGCGTCGTCTTGCCGGCGCCGTTCGGCCCGAGGAGACCGGTGGGCCCGGGCAGGAACGCCCCCTTCACCCCGGCGAGCGCCTGGACCTGGCCGTAGGACACGGCGAGATCGTCGAACTCGACGAGCGGCGTCCGGACTTCACCCATTGTCTTGAATCAACGTAGCTCGTCGCCGCCGGGTTCCATTTGTCTCGGCCGGAGCACGGCTTCCTGCTCCAGCCACAAGAAGGCGCGGGAGAAGACCGCATTCCGGTCCGTGCCGCGCACCACATGGTACGCGGAGAGCGGCACCTCGACGAGCGCGCCCGTGGGATGGAGCGCCTGCGGTGGACGGCCCGCGATCTGGGCGAAGCCGCCGCTGCCGCCCATCGTGACGACGAGCGAGCTCTTGGCTTCGGGCGCCCTCACGAGGATCCGGACCGCGCCGGGGCCGGCGACCGCCTCGTCCTCGCGCACGACCGAGGCGCCCTCGAGGAACAGCGTGGCCCCCGCGTCGGCGGCGATCGCCCCGGGCCAAACCGGCCGCGTGCGTGTTGCAGGCGCCGCGCGCTCGAGCACGAGCGAGGCGACGACGAGCGCCCCCGCGACGCCCGCGAGCGTGCGTAGCGGCGAGGTGCCGGCTTCCCCGCCGCCGCGAGCGACGCGGCGCAGCCAGAAGGCGATGCCCGCGATCAAGAGCAGCCAGGCGACGAGGCGCGGCGCCAGGCCCGGAGCCGCGTCGGCCCACGTGCGGATGAAGAGGCCGGGGATGTACTGCTGGCCGTCGGCGTACGTGCTCTTCGCGAGCAGCAGGGCGGAGTCGTTGGCCGCGTGCGGGTCCTGCCGCAGCAGAACCGCCAGGAGCGCGGTCCAGGACGCTAGTGCCAGGACGAGCGCCATCGCACCGCGTCGATCCGACGTGCGCGCGATCGCCATGCCGACGAGCGCCACGCCGAGCGGTGCGAGCGGCATGACGTAGCGCCCCAGATTGCAGACAGCTCCGGACCAGTTGTCGGCGGATGCCACCGTCAGGTAGTAGGCGAGCGCCGCCGGCAGGATCACCGCGAAGCGCCGCGCGCCGCCTGTGACGAGCCCGGCCGCGGCCAGCAGCAGCAGCGGCACGTACGGCAGGATGCCGAAGCGTGCGTCGAGCAGCAGACCGAGGATGCCCTGTCCGATCCGCGCGCTAGAGACACCGCCCGGACCCCAGGCGAGGAACAACGCGTCCGGGCGCACGCTGCCCGTGATGGCGAAGTTGTAGAGGGCGAACAGGTAGATGCCCGCGAGGTTCGGCACGAGCAGCCGCGCGGCCCACTTCCATCCCGTGCGGTCCAGCACTCTCGCGACCGGGCTCAGCCACCCCACGAGGAGCGCCGTCACCAGCAGCACTCCCCACACCGGCAGGAACTTCTGGTGGAGCCAGGGCAGCGCGGCGAGCAGCGCGCCGAGGCGCCAGGGATGGAGGCGGATCCGCTCCGGCCGCAGCGCGACGGCCCGGAACACGAGCGCCAGCGCCAGCGCCCCGAGCATCTCGGGATAGAACTGATGGAAGTAGAAGAGGAACGGCGGCAGGAGCGCGAAGCCGAAGGCGAGAGCCGCGGCGAGGCCCGCCCGCCCTGTGGCGTCGCGCACCAGCAGGAACAACGCCGTCACCAGCCAGGCGCCGAGTGCGCAGAAGAGCAGCACGCTCACGGCTACGCGCCCCGCCTCGCCCCGCGCGCGGTTCACAGCGCGGTCGGCTCGCAGCGCCGGCGCCAGCAGGATCGACGGCCCGGGCGCGAGCACGGAATACACGCCGCCTTCCTTGCCGCGGACCACCTGGCGCGAGATGCGCGTGGCGGCGATCGCGTCCCGGCCGGCCTCGCCGCGGGCGACGGCGCCCAGCATCCGCCACGACTCACGGCCCGAGGCGGCGACCGCAGCCCGGAGGCTCGCAGTGAGCGGCCGCGTCGGGAGCTCCTCCATCGGGCCGGTCACGGGCTCGGCGTCGAACGTCAGCCAGTGGCCGAGCGCGACGGCTTGGCGCAGCGTCTTCGGCTCGTTGCCGGGGTGCGAGTCCCAGTGCCAGGCCCACTGCGGCACGAGCGCGGCGTACACGAGGAAGCTCAGCAGGAACACCTCACCCGCGCGCGGCGCGGGAAAGCGCGGGGCGGGCAGGCGCAGCGCGAGGATCGCCGCGAGGGCCAGGAGATCCTGGGCGATCCCCCAGTCCTGGGTCAGCGCGACCGGCAGCGTGAAGGCGTAGGGATAGGACGGCCGCAGCGCCACCGACACGAGCCCCAGCACGCTGAGCGCCGGACGCAGCAGGAGCGGCGCCAGGACCCTTGCCTCGCTCGCGAAGGCCGACTCGAAGTCGGCGCTCTCGGTGCCCTCCGCGCGACGGCGCCACCACGCGAGCCCGGTCACGATCGCGACGCCGGCGACGAGCCACGACCCCACGCGCAGCAGCGCCACGAGCCCTTCCGCGTCCGCGGCGCGGCCCAGCTCGCCCAGCAGGCTGGCCGGCTCGACCTCGGCGCGCAGCACGAGCCCCAGCGCCCGGTCCACTTCGCGCGCGAGCGCGTGCAGGACCAGCGGGACGACCGCGAGCGAGAGCGTGCGTGCGCTCGGCATCGCCCGGGATTGTCATGCCGCCGGCGCGCGGGTCCAAACCCGGACCTCGGCCAACCCCGGTGGTACCATTCCGAGCTTTGAGGATCCAACAAGCGAGGTCCCCCTTGTCCCATCCGCGCCACTCGCTCCTGCTCGTCGCCGCGTTCATCGTCTGCGCCCTGCCGCTTTCGGCCGCGGAGCGCCCCTTGCGCGTCGACGACCTGTTCCAGATCAAGGACGTCTCCGACCCGCAGCTCAGCCCGGACGGACGCTTCGTCGCGTACACGGTGCGGACGCTCGACGCCAAGAAGGACCGCGCGGACCGCGACATCTACATGGCGCCGCTCGAGGGCGGCGAGCCGCTGCGGCTCACCTCCAGCAAGAAGGCCGAATCCACGCCGCGCTTCAGCCCGGACGGCGAGTGGATCGCGTTCCTCTCGAGCCGCGAGGGCGGGCACGCGGCCGTGTTCCTGCTGAGCCGCAGGGGCGGCGAGGCGGTCAAGCTCACGAGCTACAAGGCCGACGTCTCCGAATTGGCCTGGTCCCCCGACTCGAAGCGCCTGGCACTCGTCATGTCGGACGAAGACCCGGACGCCCCGCTCGTCCCGGAAGACGACGAGGAGTCGGTCGAGCCGAAGAAGACGGCGAAGCCGATCGTGCTGCGCCGCGTGCAGTTCAAGCGCGACGGCGAGGGGTACCTGCGCGAGCTGCGCTCGCACGTCCATGTCTTCGACGTCGCGAAGAAGACCTCCTTCCAGCTCACGTCGGGCCCGTTCGACGACTCGGAGCCGGCCTGGTCGCCCGACGGCGAGCGGATCGCCTTCGTCAGCAACCGGACGCTCCCCGACCCGGACCTCTCGCAGAACAAGGACGTCTTCGTGGTCGCCGCGAAGGAGGGTGAGGTCCCGCGGGGAGTCGAGACCGGTCCGAGCGAGGCCTCGAGCCCCGTGTGGAGCCCCGACGGGCAGTGGCTCGCCTTCGTCGCGGGTGGCGACCCGAAGGACATGTGGTACGGCGCGAGCCACCTGGCGCTCGTTCCCGCGGCCGGCGGAGCGCCACGGCCACTCACGGCCGCGCTCGACCGCAACGTGCTGTCGCCCCGCTTCGCGCCCGACGGCCGCTCGCTGCTGTTCGTGATCGAGGACGCCGGCAACCAGCACCTCGCGCGCGTCGGCGTCGAGGGCGGAGCGGTCGAGCGGGTGGTCGCCGGCGAGCGGGAGGTGCAGGCCTTCGACGTGGCGAAGGGCGGCGCGATCGTCGTGCTCGAGAGCTCGCTCGTCCAGCCGCCCGAGATCTCGGCAGTCGCGAACGGCGGGCTCCGGCGGATCACGCGCGTGAACGACGAGTTCTTGAAGGGCATCCGCCTCGGCG
>Ga0214473_10006951_pt1 | contig 13463 bp, 8 predicted proteins | sample RVTome_7_FD_203509 | JGI IMG/M metagenome (GOLD analysis project Ga0214473, IMG submission 203509) | Soil microbial communities from uranium-contaminated site in the Upper Colorado River Basin, Wyoming, United States - RVT98D197 | ecosystem: Environmental > Terrestrial > Soil > Contaminated >...
ACGACCGGGAATCGTTCATCGGCTGGATAAGCAGACCTCGGGGGTTATGGTCGTCGCCCGGAACCTGGATGCCTATTACGAGCTCAAACGGCAGTTTAAGGCCCGGGAAGTCAAAAAAGTTTATCTGGCGCTTGTTTGGGGAAAACCCGCCAGGGACGAGGGAAGCTTCGACTGGCCGATCGGCCGTCATATCCGGTACGGACAGAGAATGTCGATCAAGACGAAAAAACCGCGGACGGCGATCACGGAATACAGGGTCCTGACGAAATATCAGGATTTCAGCCTGCTCGAGGTCCGGCCTTTGACCGGGCGGACGCATCAGATCAGGGTCCATATGGCGGCCGCCGGCCATCCCGTCGCCGGCGACGACCGTTACGGTTCACGGGGGAAATCGGGTCACCGGTTTACCCGCCTTTTCCTCCACGCCCACCTCCTCTCGTTCCACCACCCGGACTCGGGATTGATCAAGCATTTCACCTCGCCGCTTCCGGACGAGCTCCGGGCCGTATTGGATTCCCTGCCTCCCGCCGAGGTCGCGCTTACGGATTGAGCCGAGCCGCTGCCTGCTTCATCCCGAGCGGCTTGCCCCGGTCACCACTTGAGAACGGAGGGGCCTTTATTGTATGATATCGTCTATTATTTTTCCGGAGACGCCTAGAAGATAAGCAGAGCGGTTTGACCCACACTGCGGAGGCATGATGATGAAAGACTACACGGCCGAGAAGCTGAGAAATATCGCCCTCGTCGGTCATGGCGCGTCCGGAAAGACGACTCTCGCGGCCGCGTTCCTCTTCAATTCCGGCGTGACCACCCGCCTGACCAAAGTCGACAAGGGCAACACCGTCACGGATTTTGAGCCGGAAGAGATCGAACGGAAGATTACGATCGGCTCGGCGATGTGCTTCGTCGAATACAAGGATCATAAGATCAACATCGTCGATACCCCGGGATACAGCAACTTCCTCTGGGACACACGGGCCAGCCTGCGGGCCGTGGACGCGGCCGCGGTGCTCATCGACGGGGTTGCCGGTGTCGAGGTGGGGACGGAGAAAGTCTGGGAGATGCTCGAAGAATCCGGCCTCCCCCGGATCATGATCATCAACAAGCTCGACCGGGAGAACGCCAGCTTCAACCGGACGATGGAATCGATCCATCAATTTTTCGGCCGGAGGGTCGTGCCGGTTCAGATCCCCGTCGGGGAAGAGAAGAATTTCCGGGGGATCATCGACCTCGTCCGGCAGAAAGCCGTCCTTTTCGAAAAAGATGAAAGCGGAGCCTTCAAGGAAGAGCCAATACCGGCGGAATTCAAGGGCGAAGCCGAGAAACGATACAAAGAGCTTGTCGAAATGGTCGCCGAAAACGACGAGAAATTGACCGAGAAATATCTGGAAAAAGGCGAGCTTTCGCCGGACGAAGTCGCGGAAGGCTTCAAGAAAAGCGTCCTCCACCATCAGCTTTTTCCCGTGTTCGGCGCTTCGGCTCTGTTGAATATCGGCGCCCAGCCCATTCTCGACGGTATCATCCGGACCATTCCTTCCCCGGCCGACACGCGTGAGGCCAAGGTCAAAATCAACGGCAAGGACGAAATCCTCAAGCTCACTCCCGACGGCCCCTTCGCCGCGCTCGTCTTCAAGACGGTTTCCGACCCGTACACCGGCCGGATCTCGATGATGCGCATTCTGAACGGGAAGGTGAATCCGGATTCGATGGTTTTCAACGTCAGCAAGGAGGCGGAAGAAAAACTCGGCGGACTCTTTTTTCTCCAGGGAAAAGAGCAGGCTCCGGCCGGCCAGGCCAGAGCGGGAGACATCGTCGCCACGGCCAAGCTCAAAGTTACGGCGACGGGGGATACGCTCTGCGCCAAAGGCTCCGCCATCGAGATTCCGCGGATTCAATTTCCCGAGCCGTCGATCTCCTTCGCGATCGAGCCCAAGACGCGCGCCGACGAGGACAAGATTTCGCAGGCGTCGCACCGGATCATGGAAGAAGACCCGACCGTCCGCTTTGAACGCGACCCCGACACCAGTCAGCTCCTGATTTCCGGCGGCGGCGAACTTCACGTCAGGATCATCACCGACAAGCTGAAGAAGCGGTTCAATGTCGACGTCGAGCTCAAGCCGCCCAAGGTCTCATACAAGGAAACGATCAAAGGCCGGGCCGACGTCCAAGGCCGGCACAAAAAGCAAACGGGCGGCCGCGGCCAGTTCGGCGATATCTGGATCAAGATGGAGCCTCTGCCGCGCGGCAAGGATTTCGAGTTCGAGGACAAGATCTTTGGCGGATCTATTCCCCGGAATTTCATCCCTTCCGTCCAGAAAGGACTCGAGGAAGCCAAGAAAAAGGGCGTTCTGGCCGGCTATCCGGTCGTGGATTTCAAGGTCATCCTCTACGACGGGTCGTATCACGAAGTCGACTCGTCGGACATCGCCTTCAAGATCGCCGCCCAAAAGGGATTCAAGCTGGCGATGAAGGAAGCCAAGCCGACGCTTCTCGAGCCGGTCATGGCGGTCGAGGTCTATACGCCCGAAGCTTACATGGGCGATATCATGGGCAATTTGAACGGGCGGCGGGGCAAAGTCTCGGGCATGGAACAAAAAGGCAACATGCGGATCCTGAAAGCCGTCGTTCCGATGGCCGAGATGCTCGATTTCGAGCCGACTCTGACCTCGATCACGGGAGGCCGGGGGTCATTTCTCATGGAATTCTCCCACTACGAGGAAGTGCCCTCGCACCTGCAGCAGAAGATCATCGCCGAAGCGGTTAAGGAAGGCCGGGTCAGGCCCGAGGAAGAATAAGCCTCAAACGCACTCTTGCCAGTTGATCGAACCGAAGTAGCCTTCGATCTCCTTCAGCAAATTTTCCGTTTTTCCCTTGAGAATGATCAAATCGTGCATTTCCCCCTTCTGGTCGCGGACATAGCTCGGAAGAACGCATTCATCGTGGAAACCCATTTTCCGGCCGAGACTGAGCGCCGCCGCCTGGGGCCTCATCATCCAAATGACGACCGTCTCCACGTTGTGCCGCAAGGAGAGGCAGTAGAGCTCTTTCATCATGAGCATGCCGAGGCCGCGGCGCTGGAAGCCCTTGGCCACGACCAACCGCAACTCGCCCTGATGACGGCGCCAATCCTCGAAAGGAAGCTCGAGGGCCCCTTCGGCGATAATCTCCTTCTCCCGGATCGCGATCAAGCGGTGGTGGTAGCCGAAGTCCATAAGATTCAGCCGTTGTTGGACGGTCTTCCTGTTGGTGACGTCAATCCGAAGATAGAGCCTGTCTTCTTCGGCCAATTTAAGATAGAACGCGATGAGGTCTTCGAAGTCTCCGGGAACGAGCTCGCGGATGAGAATCTCGGTTCCGTCCTGGAGTTTCTCCGTTTTCGGCATGGCCTCCCTCCTCTGTCTCTGTTCCATATATAAGCGGGCGGAGGAGAATTGTCAAGGCGGCGGTTTCGCCCAGGATCATCTACGGCCGCGGACGTTTTTCCGTTCGCGGACGAAGAGAAGCAACGCCCCCGCGCATCCCGTGAGAAGGAGAGAAAGGAGGAACGGCGCGGCCGGACCGAAACTTTCCCAGAGAACGCCGGCGAGGGCCGAGGCGGGGAGGGCACACATCCCGATGATCATTTGGAAGGCCCCGAGGCTGCTCGCCCGGAATTGCTCGGGACAAATTTCGGTGACCAGCGTTTTCTGAACGGGCTCCAGGGCCGCTTTATGGATTCCGTAAAAAATAAAGAAGACGACAATGAGGGGGAGACTGCGCCCGAGAATGATGCCCAGGCAGATGAGCGCCCAGAATGCGTAGGCCATTTCGAGAACAGCTTTCCGGCCGATTCTGTCTGAAAGTCGGCCGAAAGGCAGCGAAAACACGGCGGCCGCGGCGGTGTAGATCAAATAGAGGACAGGCACGAACGCGACCCCGAACCCGGCGTTTTTGGCATATACGAGCAAAAACGAGTAGCTGAAAGCCCCCAAGGCGAAGATTGCGTTAAGAACGATATACAAGCGGAGATTGCCGTCGATCTCCCTGAGCGCCAGCCCTTTGAAAATTTTGCCTTCCGTTTTGGGTTCCTTGATCTTGAGGATGATCAGGACGGTTCCGACGAGCGAGGGGATGGCCGCGAGGGCGAACAAAAGACGATAGCCGAGCCTATCCACCAGGGCGATGGTGATTAAAATGCCGACAAAGGCGCCAGCGTTGTCCATCATTCGGAGCAAGCCGAAATTCCGGCCGCGGTCCCTATCGGTCGAGATATCGGCGACGATGGCGTCGCGCGGAGCACTCCGGATCTTCCCGAAGCGGTCCAGGACCTTGAACGGGATGAGATGTTGCCAGGCCGAGGACATCGCGTAGCCCAGGCGGGAGGCCGCTCCGCAGGAATATCCCAACCAGATGAAGATCTTCCGTTTCTTCAGCTTGTCGGAGAGAAAACCGGAGGCCGCCTGGGAGAGGGAAACGATCGCTTCGCCCAATCCGTCGATGAATCCCAGAGCCGCCATGTTGGCTTTGAGGACAGTGGTGACGAAGAGGGGCCAGACGGGATAAATCATATCCGAGCCCATATCGTTCAGAAAGGAAGCCAGGGCGAAAGTCTTTATGGCTTTTTTCGAATCGGGCGTTTCTTGGCTCATTTTTCGCCTGTTTGTCAAACGCGCGACAAGGCATCGCCCGGTCGCGAGCCTGATTATATCGCAAATCGAAGTGAGAATCGCTTCCCGCGCCGCAAATTGACTCAGGAAGCCAAGGTCGATATGATACATCCCCTCATAGGAATGATCACGGAGGCAACATGGCAAATTGGATAGGGAAGAATCGCATCGGAATCCTGGCCCGGGCCGCTCTCCTTGGCTTGGTGCTCTCTACCGCGGCTCAAGATACGGCGGGGGATAGATCCCTCCAGCTCAAGATCGGAGACCCGAGATTCAAGGATAAGACTCTGAACATCGCTTCCCAGGAGTTTTATGCGATGGAGACAGGGAAATCCCTGCCTTTCGCCAGGATGATCCAGGAGATGAAGGCCATTCCTTTTATTTATATCGGCGAAACCCACAACTCGATGGCGATGCACGACCTTCAGGCGAGGATCATTCGGGCGCTTTATGAACAGGATCGGAACCTGGCCATCGGTCTCGAGATGTTCCCCATGACCTTCCAGGAGGTGCTGAACAAGTGGAGCCTGGGGATCCTGTCCGAAGAAGAATTCATTCGCGAAGCCGCGTGGTACATCACCTGGAATTTTAATTTCGGCTTCTATCGGCAAATTTTCGATTTCGCCAAAGAGAACAAGATCCCGGTCTACGCCCTCAACGCGCCCAAGGATATTATTACCAAGATCCGGATGAAGGGCTGGGACGCTCTGACCGACGTAGAAAAATCGATGGTTCCCAAACCGGACCTTAGCCACCAGGAACACCGCTTTCTTATCCGGACTATCTTCGAGAGCGCCGACATTCCCCACCAGATGAAGGGGGCGGGTCTGGACATGATGTTCGAAGGGCTGTATCGGGCGCAGTCCGCATGGGATGAAGTTATGGGCGCTACCGCGGTCGCGGCCGCGGATAAAGGAAGAACGCGGCTCGTCGTTCTAGCCGGGTCGGGGCATTTGATATACAACTTGGGTCTCAACCGCCGGGCTGCCGAAAAAAGCAAGCGGTTGTTCAAGACGGTCATCGGCGTTTTTGTGCCCCAGGGCCAGAAAACGGCCGCCGTCTCTCGGAGCCTCGGAGATTATCTCTGGGGGACTCCCGAGGAGGCCAAACCCCTCTTTCCCTCGGTCGGACTCGGTTTTAAAAAAGTCGAGGGATTAGATAACCTGGTCATCGATGCCAAGCCGATCGATGGCGTGACCTTGGGCGCCGATTTCGAGAAAGGGGATGTCGTCCTGTCCGTCGACGGCAAACCCTATTCGGATATTAATGAGCTGCGGACGTATCTGGCGAAATTCTCCTGGGATGAGGAATCGAAATTCCGGATACTCCGCGCCGGCCAGGAGAAGGACGTCGTTGTGAAGTTCATGATTCAACCTCCGCCTGAAATGAAAAAATGACTGGTCTCAATCCGCTCCGTCGGGCGAAAGCCGAATCCGAGCGGCCTGACGCCGTTTTCATCAACCCGTCCTTCGGTTATCCGGTCATCAGGGATAAGGGTCTGTTTTACACAAAGATGTGGCCTCCTTTGTCCCTGGCGTATTGCGCGGCGATCATGGAACAGACGGGGCGGCGGGTGAAAATCATCGATGCCCAGGTCGAGAGACTCGACCCCGCTGCCGTCGCGGTGCTGGCGGCCGGTGCGGCCAGCGTTTTTCTCACCTCCAGCCCCCTCGACCGCTGGCAGTGTCCGGTCAACGATATCGGGAACGTCTACGCGGTTATCAAGGCATTAAGGGCCGCGGATCCTGAGCGGATGATCTGTCTCATCGGCGCCCACGGCACGACCTCACCGGAGAAGGTCCTTAAGGAAACGGCCGTGGACGTGGTGATCCTGGGTGAACCCGAAGCGACGGTCGGAGAGCTGACCGAAGGCCGCCCGCTGGACCAGGTGGACGGGATCGCCTACCGGAGAGGAGACGGCATCGTCGTCCGGCCCCGAAGGCGATTCCTCAGCCCGAATCTATTCCCCCTGCCCGCCTTCCATCTCCTGCCCATGGAGAAATATTATTTCGAGTTCATGGGACGGCGTTTTTCCGTTCTCGAATTGTCGCGTGGATGTCCCTTCGGCTGCACGTTCTGCTACAAGGACATGTACGGGCCCTATCGGATAAAGACGAGCGAAAAGATCATCCGCGAACTCGATTACGCCATCGACGAGTTCGGCGTCCGAAACATCTACTTTACCGACCTGACCTTTACCCTGGCCCGGAAGCAGGTCGTGGATGTGTGCGACCATCTGATCGCGCGGAAGTCCCCCGTCCGCTGGGCCTGCCAGACGAGGGTCGATGTCGTCGACAGAGCCCTTCTCCGAAAAATGCGCGACGCGGGGTGCCGATTGATCCAATTCGGGGTCGAATCCGGGACCGAGGATATCCTCCGGACGACGAAGAAGGATATCACTTTCACTTCGATCGAAGAGGGATTGAAGAATGCTCACGACTTGGGCATGGAGAGCGTGGCCTTCTTCATGTTCGGCTTGCAGGGAGAAACGGAAGACGCGATGCGGCGAAACATCCGGCTGGCCAACAAGCTTAATCCCACCTATATCGCCTATAATATCGCCATCCCCTACAACGAAATACGCCTCTCCGCGAATTCCGGATCGGCCGAGAACGAGGGTGTCTTTTTTGCCGAGACCTACCCGCCGTTCACCAAGGCCTCTCTGGACGCCATGGTCCGGAAAGGGATGATCTCTTTTTACCTCCACCCCCGCACGATTCCCAAGGTTTTAAGACATCCCGGATCGCTTTTCCGGAAAATCAAGATTTTTCTCGCGGCCATTTGAAATTCATTCCGAAGGGATTTTGTGCTTCTCCTGGACGTGAACGCCGGCCTTGAGCCGGCCGCCAGCGGACTTTGCCGTCGGTGAATAAAAAAACGGGGACACGGCCCGCCTCTTCCAAGGCGTTCCATGTCCCCGGGCGGAAAGCGTTTTACAGCTTGGTTTCTTCGACGGTTTTCGTCACGCCCGTCACCGTTTTCTGGAGAAGGGCTTTTTCGTCGTCGGTGAGCTTGATCTCGAAGATTTTTTCCATGCCCTTGGCCCCGATCAAGCAGGGCACTCCGATGAACAGGCCGCGGATCCCGTATTCGCCTTCGCACAGCGCGGCGCAGGGGAGGATCCGCTTTTTGTCTCTCAAGAAGGATTCGGCGATGATGATCGCGCTCCACGCCGGGCTGAAAAAGGCGGAGCCTTTGCCGAAGAGCTTGACGATTTCCGTCCCCGCCTCGCGCGTCCGGAGAACGAGCTTGTCGATTTGCTCCTTGGTCGCAATTTCGGCCAGCGGGACTCCGCCGACCGTGGTCAAACGGGGGAGGGGAACCATATCCGGTCCATGTCCGCCCAAGACCGTTCCGGCGACGTCGGTCACGGAGACGCCCAGTTCCATCGAGATAAACGCCCGCCAGCGGGCCGTATCGAGCGTCCCGGCCATACCGATGACCTGGCTCTTGGGGAATCCGGTGAGCTTGGAGAAGGCATAGACCATGGCGTCAAGGGGGTTGGTGAGGATAATGCAGAAGGCCTTTGGCGCATACTGCTTCACGCCGTTGGCCACGTCGGTGATAATCTTGAGGTTGACGTTCAGCAGGTCCTCGCGGGTCATTCCCGCCTCGCGCGGCTTGCCGGCCGTGACGATGACGACATCGGCGCCGGCGATGTCCTGGTAGTTGGACGTTCCGGTGATGTTCGCGTCATAGTTGCCATGGGGGGCCATCTCCATCAGGTCAAGGGCCTTGCCTTTGACCTGATTCTCATAAGCGGCGATGTCGAGGACGACGATGTCCCCGAGCTCTTTCATAGCGGCCAGCATGGCCAGGTTCTGGCCGATCTGTCCGCCGCCGACCAGGGCGAGTTTCTTTCTCATAAATGTCCTCCTTGGATGAATATGTATTTAAAATTGCCTGGAGCTTTGACGGCTCCGCAATTTTTTCCAGTCTTTCATCCCTGTCCCATGAGTCAGATCTGCTTTGATTCGCCCGCTTTCCGGACGAAGAAAGCATATATAACGGAATTCGCGCGGCAGGTCAAGCCGGCCGGGAACCTTTCCGCCGGTCAGCTTTTAACGTATTTCTCCCAAGTGTCCTTCAGCTTCGGGTTGCCCAGCCAGTCGAGGACATAGTCAATGAAAGCCGTGCCCGTGGCTCCGTCCGGCCGGCCGGTGATGGCGAGATTTTTTTCATATTGGCCGCAGATATCGAGGGCCATCTCGAGGTTTTTGCTTTTCTGGGGATAGCCGATGTGGCCGACGAGCATCGCCGCGGCCCGGGTCATCGAGGCCGGGTCGGCATATTGAGCGCGGCCTTCCTTCACCATCCGGGGCGCGGAGCCATGGATCGCCTCGAACATGGCGTAGCGTTTGCCGATATTGGCGCTGCCCGCGGTCCCCACGCCGCCCTGGAACTCGGCGGCTTCGTCGGTCAGGATGTCCCCGTAGAGATTCGGAAGGACCATCACCTGGAAATCGCGGCGGCGCTTCTCGTCGATGAGCTTGGCCGTCATGATGTCGATGTACCAATCATCGACTTCGATTCCGGGATATTCCTTGGCGATCCGGTAGAAGTTCTCCAGGAAACGGCCGTCGGTCGTCTTGACGACATTGGCTTTTGTAATGCAGGTGATTCTTTTCCGGTTGTTCTTTTTCGCGTGCTCAAAGGCCAGCCGGCAGATCCGGTCGGCGCCGGGCGCGCTGATCAGGCGGAAGTCGATGGCGATATCCTCGTCGACTTCGATGCCGAAAGGTCCGAGGGCGTACAAATCCTCCGTGTTTTCCCGAAAGAAGATCCAGTCGATGCCCTGCTTTGGAACGCGGACCGGCCGGACATTGGCGAAAAGATCGAGCTCCTTCCGGAGAGCGACGTTGCAGCTCTCAATATTCGGCCACGGGTCGCCTTTTCTGGGCGTCGTCGTCGGACCTTTAAGCGTAACGTGATACCTCTTGATTTCGGCCAGGACATCGTCCGGGATCGGCTTTTTATGAGCGCAGCGATTTTCGATCGTCAAGCCCTCGATATCGTTGATCTCGACTTTGCCGGTCTTGATTTCATCCCGGAGAACGGTCTTGAGGACCCGCTTGGATTCGGTGGCAATGACGGGGCCGATGCCGTCGCCGGCGATGATCCCGATCTTGATCGGCGAGATCGTTCCGTAGTCGATCCAATCCGGAGCCGATTTGACCTGGTCCATGCGCTCCATCTGGATTTCCAGAAGCTTGGCAAAGTGCTCTTTGGCTTTTTCGATGGCGATCTTATCGATCATTCCGTCCTCCTCTGGGTGAAATGGTTGATGAATTTAGGGAACGCCATTCTAGTCCAATGCCTCCGGAAAAGCAACCGGATGGGGCGTTTGACAATGAGTCTCGCACCTCTTACACTAGTGCGGGCTTTAAGGCCATGCGGAACGTCGGCCGCCCGCCGTTGTCATCGCGGCGAGCAGCGCCGGTCCCACCGGGAGATGATCATGCTGGAGAATTATTTCAAACAGGAAAATGAGCGAAAGGCGCAGGGCGTTCCCGCCTTACCCTTGAATCCCGAGGAAACGGCCGAAGTCTGCCGGTTTCTCGAGAATCCTCCGGCCGGAAAGGAAGAACGCCTCGTAGACCTTTTGCGCAATCGCGTCTCGCCTGGCGTCGACGCGTCGGCCAAGGTCAAGGCGGAATGGCTGGCCAAAGTCGGCCACGCGGAGGCCCTCTCGCCCGTCATTTCTCGAACCGAAGCCGTTTTCCTCCTTGGAACGATGCTCGGCGGGTATAATGTCGATCCGCTTCTGTCTTTTTTAAATGACCAGGTTCTCGCCAGGGAGGCGGCCGGCGCCCTCAAAGGGATCGTTCTGGTCTATGGAGCGTTTGAAGCTATCGTCGAAATGTCAAAGAGGAATCCGTGGGCTCAAGACGTGCTCCACTCCTGGGCGAATGGCGACTGGTTTCTGACCCGCTCGCCCTTCCCGGAACGAATGACTCTGAAAGTCTATCGGGTCGAAGGCGAAATCAACACCGACGATTTTTCTCCGGCCAAGCAAGCATCGACCCGGCCGGATATTCCGCTCCACGCCCTGTCCATGGGGCAAACGCGGTTTCCCGGAGGCATTCAGACGATCGCTCAATACCGGGCCGAACACAACAAGGTCGTTTTCGTCGGAGACGTTGTCGGAACGGGCTCCTCGCGCAAGTCCGCCTGCAACTCGCTGCTCTGGCATATCGGGGACGATATTCCATTTGTTCCGAACAAGCGTCGCGGGGGGATCGTCATCGGGGGCAAAATCGCCCCGATATTCTTCAACACCACGGAAGACTCGGGCGGCCTGCCGATCGGAGAGACGGACGTCAGCGGCCTGAACATGGGAGACGTGATCGTTCTCGATTTCAAGGACCGCGTCATCCGTTCCCAGAGCGGCGGCGTCCTGGCGAGGTTCTCGCTCAAACCCGCCTCGCTCCCGGACGAGTTCCGCGCCGGAGGACGCCTGACTTATATCATCGGCCGGTCGCTTATGAATAAAGCCCGCGCGGCGCTCGGCCTGCCCGAGGCCGATTTCTTCACCAAAGTCGAGATCCCTCAACCCCAAGCGGAACAGGGCTTCACTTTGGCGCAGAAGATCGTCGGCCGGGCCTGCGGCCTTGCCGGCGTTTTGCCGGGCTCGGCCTGCGAGCCGAAGATGACAACGGTCGGTTCTCAGGATACAACCGGGCCGATGACAGCCGACGAACTCAAAGAGCTGTCCTGTCTCGAGTTTCAAACGGACCTGTTCATGCAGTCGTTCTGTCATACGGCCGCTTATCCAAAGCCGGCGGACGTCAAAATGCACAAGACGCTGCCGAAATTCATCACCGAACGCAAAGGCGTATCGCTCAAACCCGGCGACGGCGTCATTCATTCCTGGCTGAACAGGCTGATTCTTCCGGACACAATGGGAACCGGCGGCGATTCCCACACCCGTTTTCCCATCGGCTTGAGCCTCCCGGCCGGCTCGGGACTCGTCGCCTTCGCCGGCGCCCTGGGGTTCATGCCCCTGGATATGTATGAATCCGTCCTCGTCAGGTTTAGGGGCACGCTCAATCCGGCGCTGACCCTCCGCGATGTCGTCAACGCCATCCCTTATCAGGCAATCAAAGAAGGGCTTCTGACCGTCGCGAAGAAAGGCAAGGTCAATGTCTTCAACGACCGGATTCTCGAGATCGAGGGCCTGGAGAATCTGGCCGTGGATCAAGCCTATGAGCTGACGGACGCCTCGGCCGAGCGTTCCGCCGCGGGTTGCGTCATCGCTCTTAAGCCGGACCGCGTCGCCCGCTATCTGAGGAGCAATATCGCCCTGATGAAAAAGATGATTGAGGCCGGTTATCAGGATGCCCGGACTCTGGCGAAAAGAATCGCCGCCGGCGAACGTTGGCTAGAAAATCCCGTCCTTTTGGAGCGCGACCCATCCGCCCGATACGCGGCCGTCCTCGAGATCGATCTGGAGGATATCCGAGAACCTGTCTTGGCCTGTCCCAATGACCCGGATGACGTCAAGCTCCTCTCCGACGTCGCCGGAGACGCCATCGACGAGGTCTTCATCGGCTCATGCATGGTGAATATCGGCCATTTCCGCGCGGTCGGCAAGATCTTCGACAAAGCCGCCTATCCGAAAACGAGAATTTGGATCACGCCGCCGACCAAAATGGATTCCATCGAGCTCATGAAGGAAGGGTATTATGGGGTGTATTCCCAGGTCGGCGCCAGGACGGAAATACCCGGATGCTCTCTGTGCATGGGCAATCAAGCCCGCGTCAAGCCCGGGGCGACGATCATTTCGACGTCGACCCGCAACTTCGACGACCGGATGGGCGACGGAGCCCGCGTTTATCTCGGCTCCGCCGAGCTTTCGGCCGTCAGCGCATTGAACGGCCGGCTGCCGGCGCCCGAGGAATATTTCGCGGTCATGAAAGAGAAGATCCTTCCCTTCGCATCAGAGATCTATCGATATCACCAGTTCGACGAGACGAAGGACTTTTCCTTGAACTACGCCTAGCCCGACGACGCGGGGATCGCTCTCTGTCACCCGGGCTGAGGGCGGAGACGGAATCGCGAAGAAGGCTTCGCGGTTCAGGTCGTCGCGTCTCAAAGGAGAACAGCCATCATGATTTCTTTACTCGGTCAGAAGACGCTGATCACCGGGGGCTCGCGAGGCATCGGCCGGGCCGCGGCGATCCTATTTGCCGAAGCGGGAAGCGACGTGGCGATCACGTTTCGGCGCCGTGAGGACGCGGCCCGGGAGACGAAGGCGGAGGTCGAAAAGCGGGGCAGGGCGTGTCTCTTGTATCAAGTCGAGCTTTCCGACCGAGGCGCGGTCGAGCGCTGTGTCGAAGACATGGCCGGCCGTTGGGGTCGGATTGACGTGTTGGTCAACAACGGCGGCATTTGGACCGCCTTGGAGATGGGCGGCGCTGATGTTCATGCCTGGAAGGAGACGATGGCGGTCAACCTGGACAGCGTTTTTTATTTTTCGAACGCGGTCGTCCCCCATATGAAGAAGCAGAATCAAGGCCGGATCATCAATGTCGGTTCGACCGCCGGGATCCGGGGAGAGGCCCACCATTCGCATTATGCCGCGACCAAGGGAGCGATCAACGCCCTGACGAAATCGCTGGCCGCGGAGCTTGCGCCGTGGAATATCCGGGTTAATTGCGTCGCCCCCGGCTGGGTGGATACGGAGATGTGCGCCGAGGTTTTCAGCCATGCGGCGTTTAAGGAAAGCGTCCGGGAGTCCATTCCGCTGAAACGTATCCCACCCCCCGAGGATATCGCCGGTCCGATCCTGTTTTTAGCTTCGGACTTGGCCCGCCA
>Ga0214473_10006952_pt1 | contig 13462 bp, 13 predicted proteins | sample RVTome_7_FD_203509 | JGI IMG/M metagenome (GOLD analysis project Ga0214473, IMG submission 203509) | Soil microbial communities from uranium-contaminated site in the Upper Colorado River Basin, Wyoming, United States - RVT98D197 | ecosystem: Environmental > Terrestrial > Soil > Contaminated >...
GTAGCCGCGCCAGAGTAGCACAGGACGACCTGCTACATCTGTTCGTTGGGCATCCGGCTATCCGAACACCCCGCCAACGGGGCGTCGAACGGGCCCGCGTCACCAAGGGGGCCAGCCCAGTTGCCGCGCTGGGGTGACTCCGTTATTTTTGTACACGGTATACCGTGACATAGGGCCATGGTCCCCTCGCGAGGCCCCCGTGACTCGTAAACGACGCGCCCCAAGACCCAAGCTCAAGGCCCCCCCGGCCCAGGCGTTGCTGACGCGCCGCGTCCGCAAGCTGATCGACCTGGCCTATGGGGGCAACGTCCGCCTTGCCTCGATGGCGACGGGCCTGCCCTACGCCACGCTGCGCGACCTATATACCGGGCGCACGCTGAATCCGGGCATCGCCACGCTTCAGGTACTCGCCGCCCGGCACGGCTTCTCCGAACAGTGGTTCCTGAGGACCGATCAAGGCGAAGAGCTACCGATGGGCGGGTGGGTGGTGTTCCTGCCGCCGCCCGGTCGTCCCGATGCCTTGGAGCCCGCACGCGAGTCGTTCATCCCCCACGCGGCGTGGCCGCTGGTGGGTGTATACCGACAATTGGGCGAATACCTCGAATCACTACCGCCGGCACCATCCCGGCCGATCCTCGGCGACGCCACGGCCGAAAGGGCCATGCATCTGAGGCTGACGCGCTTTCTCTTCGGGCCGTTGCTGGCCGCCGAGGCGCAGGGCGAGCAGCCGATGCACAGCGGCACATGGGACAACGAACAGTGGCTCACGACGCTGCAAGCGCTGGGCAGGCTCTGGGAACGGGCTATCCCCGACCTCCTCGCGAAGGCGCGTGCCTACGCCAGCCAGCGAGAACGGGGCCCCACCCACTGGATGGGGTTCAACCCCGACCGTGAGCGGCCGGGGGGAAGCCCCAAATGACCACCCCACGGCGCGACGTGCCCGTACGGCGCTGACACGAACATGGCTGAGGAGCCGACGACGTGACCGGGACCAACAGGTCGTTGCGGGTGGTGCTGGAACCGAGGGACCTGCGCGATGCGCCTCGGCAGCGATGGATTCCCGGGCTACCGGCCGCTCGATGATGACACGTGCGGTGGGGTCACTTGTGGGGCTTCTTCTTCCCGAGCACCCCCTGATAGAAGGGCGGCTTACCGGTCTGCGCGGCCTTCTGTATCCTCCGCGCCTCCTCCGCGTAGTCAATGGTCTGAATGGAGGGAAAACGATAGGAAAACGTCGTTATGCCGCCCACGTTCGTCACAGCGAAGTCACCCCTGGATATAATGTCCATGCCGATCAGTAGGTCTGCGCCTGCTAGCTGCAAATGGGTAACCTCCAGATTCTGGAAGGCCACCTTGTTCGGAAGGGCGATGTTCACCAAGTAGGTGAGTGTCGGGGCCACGCGCCAGCCGCGTGCTGCACGTTCTTCATGCCGGTGGGTTTAAGACCGCACGCATTCACCACGTTTTGCGTAACGGCCGAGTGGGTCGCCCCAGTATCCCAAATGGCGAGGAATTCGTGATAGCTGGTTTGCATCTGACCAGGACTGAATGCGGCGGCCACGCGGCACTGGTTGGCGAGAACTCGGAGAATCCCGCCCTTGGCTTTGGTGGTGAAGGCGGCGAATCCCTTGGGCGCCAAGGTTCAGCTATGCCAGTGCCACACGGGAATGGAATGTCTGAGTATACGCTTGATCGCCCGGCTCGACCTTCTGAACCAAGAATGTCCCCAGGTCGTGCAGCTTGCTCGTATCTTCAACGGCGCGCGCTTGATCGTCAAACACGCCGATCACCTGCTGATCCTTAATGACCACGAACTTGCCGTTGTACTTCTTGACGAACTCATCCTGATGGGCAAGGTAGTACTCGAACTCTCTCTTCAGCGGACTGTCCATTTGCCTCATCCTCGTAAACCCGGTCGCCCAGGTCCCGCGACTTTGTGAACTCCTTCACTAGGATACCCACGTCAATCCAGTATCGGTATACCCCACCCTCCGTAGTTGTTGTCAAGCGCAGGCGGAGACAACCCAAATTACCGAGGGGCGCTTTGCCGGAATCCGGCCAATTCGCGAATGTTGACCCAGTCTTGACCCACTCGCCTACGGGAGTGAAAAGCCCCGGCGCGGTAAGTTGCGTCGGGGCTTTCGCTTGCAGAGTCGGGGCGGTCGGATTCGAACCGACGACCTCGTGGTCCCAAACCACGCGCGCTAACCGGACTGCGCCACGCCCCGGGAAACGGTTCAAAGTTAAGGAGCTGAAGGGTCGAATGCGAACGACCTTCAACTCTCCAACCCTTCAACTCTTCAACGGTCGCTCCTTCAGCGCCTCAGCCAGCCGCCGGAAGGCCTCCCCGCGGTGGCTCACCGCGTGCTTCTCCTCCGGCTTCAGCTCGGCGAAGGTCTTGCCCGACGCCTCGTCGAAGAAGAGCGGGTCGTAGCCGAAGCCACCGCTGCCGCGCGGCTCCTCGAGGATCCGGCCCCAGCAGCGGCCGGTGAACTCCTCCGGCGGCGCATTGGGCCGCCGCATCAGCACCGCCACGCAGGTGTAGCTCGCACGACGCCGCTTCTCGTCCGCGCCGTGCAGCCGCCGCAGCAGCTCGGCGTTGTTCGCCGCGTCGAGCGGCTTCCCCGACAGGCCAGCCGCGTTCAGCGCGAACCGCCTGCTCTTCACCCCCGGCTTGCCGAGCAGCGCGATGACCTCGATCCCCGAGTCGTCCGCCGCGGTCGGCAGGCCGGTCAGCCGGCAGAAGTACTCGGCCTTCTTGCGCGCGTTGCCGAGGAAGCTGTCCTGGTCCTCGATCTCCTCCTCGGCCGAGCTCCACGCGACGCGCGCCTCCTCGAGCGAGACCAGCTCGACGTCGCACCCCGCCGCCTTCAGGATCTCGCGGATCTCGCGCGCCTTATCGGCGCTCCGGGTGGCGAGGAGCAGCCGGTTCACCGGCCGAGGGCCTGCCGCTGGAGGGCGAACAGCCGCGTGGTGCCGGCGAGCGCGAGGTCGAGGAGCCGGTCGAGCTCGGGCCGACCGAAGGTGCCGTGCTCGCCGGTCCCCTGCACCTCGACGAACTGGTCGGGCTCGGCGACGACGACGTTCGCGTCGACCGCGGCCGTCTTGTCTTCGGCGTAGGCGAGGTCGAGGCGCGGCTCGCCCTCCACCACGCCGACGCTCACCGCCGCGACGAGCCGCGCGAACGGGTCCCGTACACCGGCGCTGCGCGCGAGCCACGCGCACGCGTCGGCCAGCGCGACCGCCGCGCCGGTGACGGCCGCCGTGCGCGTGCCGCCGTCGGCCTGGAGGACGTCGCAGTCCACGCGGATCGTGTGCTCGCCGAACGCGAAGCCGGTCAGACAGGCGCGCACGCTGCGGCCGATCAACCGCTGGATCTCATGGGTGCGGCCGCCCGGGCCCTGGCGCTCGCGCGGGGTGCGCGCGTTGGTCGCGCGCGGGAGCATGGCGTACTCGGCCGTCACCCAGCCGAGGCCGCTGCCGCGCCGCCAGCCCGGCACGCCGGCCTCGACCGACGCGGTGCACAGCACCAGCGTCCCGCCGGTGCGCACCAGGCACGAGCCTTCGGCGTACGGGCTCGCGCCGCGCTCGAGGGAGATCGGGCGCAGCTCGTCCGGGGAGCGTCCGTCAGGTCTCGCCACGCCGCACCTTCGCGATGAGGTTGGTCGTCGAGTAACCGGCCGCGAGCGGGACACGCACCACGCGCCCGCCGCGCGCCGTCACCAGGTCCGCGCCCACGATGGCGTCGGGGGCGTAGTCGGCACCCTTCGCCAGCACGTCGGGCTCGAGCGCGCGGATCAGCTCGAGGGGCGTGTCCTCGTCGAACGGCACAACGACGTCCACGCACGCGAGGCCGGCCAGCACGAAGGCGCGGTCGGCCTCGGCATTGAACGGGCGGCCCAACCCCTTCGCGAGCCGCCGCGCGGAGGCGTCGCTGTTGACGCCCACGACGAGGTGGTCCCCCGCGGCGCGCGCCGCCGCGAGGTAGGCGACGTGGCCGCGGTGCAGGATGTCGAACACGCCGTTGGTGAAGACGACGACGCCGCGGGCGCCGCGCCTCCAGCGCACCGCGGCGTCCAGGTCGAGGATCTTGCGCGCGGGATCGAGCGTGGCGCCCGCCGGCACTAGTACATTGCGGACGCGCCCGGCGTGAACCGGAAGCGCCAGACCTTGCGCCAGCCAGGCAACGCGAAGACGACCGAGTCCTGATACTGCGCCGAGATGAAGATCTGGCGCGGCTGGGCGGAGCGGCGGATGTTCCACTTCTTCGGTCCCAGCGGCAGGCCGAGCGAGTCCGCCGCGGCCACCAGGCGGCGGCGGATCACGTCGTCCGACAGCACCGGCGCAAACGCGGCCTGGGTCTTCACCTCGTCCTGCATCCGGTAGTACCGGAACTGCACCTCGAAGTACTTGATCCCCACGTATGCGCCGATGGCAAGGACCAGCAGGGTGACGAAACAGCCGGCGCGGACCTTCCCCGATTCGCCGCGGCGCGATCGCGCTACCACTGGGACTGCGCCCCTTCCACGACGCTGGTGACGAGCTTCTGCAACGCGGTGCGGCGCCCTTCCGTCTCCTGGGGCGGCTGGTACTCGCCGTCCACCGAGAGCCCGCTCTGGCGCCACAACGCGCGACCGAGTCGCTGGTCCATGATCTCCACGTTCACGGTGATCTGCACCCGCCTTCGGGTCACGTTCACCCGCCCCTGCTCGGCCTGGTAGGACAGCGGGAAGTCGGGCTCGTAGCGCACGATCTCGCCGCGCACGACGGCATCGGCGTCCGCCTCCGGGGCGCTCCTGAGGCCGAGCCGCCGCTCGACCGCCTCGCGCACCGCTTCGTACACTTCCTGCGTCAGCGCCGGCTCGCCGGTCCGGTTGTCGAACGGCAGGACCGCCACCGAGCGGATGTGCCCGGGGAGGCCGCCGCCGCGGAAGCCGTACAGGCAGCCGCTCGACAGGCCGACCAGCGCGAGCGCCAGCGCGCTACGGGCGAAGCCGCCAGGTCTCACTCGGAAACGCCTCGCTCCGCGCGCTGCCCGTGATCTCCACCTCGAAGCGCGCGCCGCGCCGGAGGTCCGTGACCTGCGCCTTCGCCACGCGCCCGTCGGGGCCGCGGGTGAGCCGCAGCCGCGCCACACTGCGGCCGTCCACCTCGCGCGTCACGCCGACGAGCGTGTCGCCGCGCAGCTCGAAGGTGGTCGTGCGCCCACCCTCGGCGCTGGCACGCCACAGCGTCCGCGCGCCGTCCTCGAGCCGCGCGACGGCGTCCACGCCCTCCGGCACCCGGATCACGCCGAGCGCGGCCCACAGCGCGAAGCGGTCCGGCAGCACCTGCTCGACGATCTCGCGCGGCTCGGCCGCGACGCGCTCGCCGGCCAGGATCAGCGTCGCGCGGCCGACGCCGAGCCGGACGGCCACGTCCACCCGCAAGGAATCCGGCGGCGCGACGCGCACCGCGCCCTGCCCCGACAGCGCGATCCGGCCGTCGTCCGAGCGCCAGCGGATCCGCAGGACCTCCCGCCCCGCCGGCACCGTGCGCGCGGCTAGTGCGGCCAGCGACTCGCGCGGGACCGCCGCGAACGGCCCTGCCGGCACGGTGGCACCGGGCCGGCCGCACGCCGTAACCAGTGCCAGGGCGGCAAGATAGAAATGGCGCCGGTGCAATGCAAGGAAATCCGAGCGCATGCTAGTAGTTGAACCCGAACCAGAAGTCCGCGAAGCGCCGCCCGCGATAGCGGGTGGGTAGCTGGTAGGCGTTCCCCGCGCCGGTGTCGTAGCGCCAGCCGAGGTCGAGCCGCAGCACCAGCGGCGGGCCGAGGCTCATGCGCAGCCCGAGCCCGTATGCGCCGACAAGGCTGCGCGGGATCGAGCGCGCGGTCCACGCCTTGCCGGCGTCGGCGAAGAAGGCGCCCTGCACGCCGGGGAAGCGCCACTCGCCGAACGGGAAGCCGATCGACACGTAGTCGGTGATCGGGAAGCGCCACTCGACGTTGGCCAGCAGCGCACGCGTGCCCGACACGTAGGCGAAGCGCGGGTAGCCGCGCAGCGCGTAGGAGCCGCCGATGGCGATACGCTGCGGGCGCGCGCCGCCGGCGTAGTAGGTGTAGGTTCGCACCGCCAGCGCCGTGCGCAGCCCGGTCCGGAAGTAGCGCCGGATGTCCGCCGAGAGGATGTAGCTGTCGAGCCGCGCGTTGTTGACGTCGCTGACCATGCCGGCGGTGAGGTTCACCCGCCCGCCGTCGATCGGTCCGGTCGCGAGCCACAACGAGTTGTCGTGGACCCAGCTCAGGTAGTTCCCCGCCAGCACCGCGCGCCGGCGCGGCAGCCCGAGGCTGAAGTCCTCGATGAACGAGAAGTCGGTGCGGTCCGAGTACTCGACGCGGAGCTGGCCCTCGACGCGCGTGAAGCGCGAGACGGGGTAGCGCAGGCTGACGAACCCGCCCGCCGCCGTCTCGCTGAAGATCTGGTCGAAGTCGCCGTCGTAGAACAGCCCGCGCACCCGGAAGGCACCGACGCCCCAGTTCAGCCGCTGCGACTGGTTCAGGTAGAGCACCGTGCCGTTGAAGTTGCTGATCAGGTCGCTGAGGCCGTTCCCCTGCTGGAACGAGACGATGCTCACGTACACGAGGTTGTCGCCGAGCATGTCGGAGAGCAGGAACGTGGCACCCTGCGCCGCGCCGAAGCCCGGCACGTAGAGCGCGTCGCCCGCGGCGAAGTCGAGCGAGTACTTCTGCTCGTAGCGCGCCGGCTCGGTGCGCGCGTAGCGTTCGTCGTCCAGCTCGGTCCAGCGCCACGCGGCGCTCAGCGGGTCGGTGGCGAGCGCGATGCGCGCGTCCGCCGAGTCCGCGGCGGTCGAGTCGGGCGCCGGGCGCAGGCTGTAGATGTTGAACTGGAGGTTCTCGAATCCGCCGAAGACGTAGCGGCCCGTGGTGGAGTCCCACACCGGGTCGTAGGCGCCGCCGGGCACGCTCGTCTCGCGCCGCCCCGCGCCGGTCGAGTCCACGCTGTAGATGTCCGACGCGCCGCGCCGGTCCGACGTGAAGACGATCCGGTCGTTCGCCCACGACCAGCGCGGGCTTTCATCGCGCCAGTCGCCATAGGTCAGGTATCCGACCGCGCGCGTAGCGCGGTCGAGGACGAACAGGTTGAGGGCACCGTCCGCCCCGAAGGCGGTGCGGTCGGAGGCGAACACGATCCGCCGCCCGTCGGGGGAGAACGACGGGTCGGCGTCCTGGTAGCGGTCCGCGGTGAGCCGCTCGAGCTCGCCGTCCGGCAGGTGCAGGACGTAGAGGTCCGAGTACCCCGAGACCGACAGCCCGGAGAAGACCACCTCGCGGCCGTCGGGCGACCATGCCGGCGAGAGGATCGAGACCAGCTCCGGGAACTGGTAGCGCCCCACCGTGCGCTGGCGCACCAGGTCCCACAAGAACAGCGCGTCGCGGTCGAGGTAGCGGCTCGTGAACACGACGACCCCCGCGGGCGACACGTCGAGCCGCGAGGCGAAGGTATGGAACGACTCGAACTCCGCGGAGCGCTCACCCCGCACGACCGCGCGCGCGCGGCCGCCGGCGAGGGGCGCCGCGTACACGTTGGTGTACCCGGTGCGGGGCGAGAGATACAGCACCTGCGGCGCCGAGTCGCCCGGGGGCGTCCAGGTCACCGGCTTGAGCGCCAGCTCGGCCACGCGCTGGGCGGTGAGGCGCAGCGGCCGCTGCTCGGTCACCAGCGGGTACCAGCGGCGCCGCAGGTCGTACTGCCACTCGGCCGTCAGCTCGTCCAGGGTGCGGCCGAAGACGCCGCGCATCAACTCCTCGAACTCGGCGTACTTCCAGATGTCGTCGTAGATCTGCACGAACCGCCACTCGCCGTAGCGCTCGGCGAGGAAGCGGACCAGCTCGCCGCCGATCGGGTAGACGATCCCGCCCGCCGCCCAGGTCAGCTGCCCCAGCGTCGGCAGGCTCCCGGTCTGGGTGAGGTCGCGCAGGATCATCTGGTCGCGCGAGTCCTCGCCCGCCGACCAGTACTCGGCGAGCCCCTCGGCGAGCCACAGCGGCAGCTGGAGGCGCCGCTGCCGCGGGTAGGAGGCGTACGCCTGGATCAGCATGGACAGCTGGAAGACGTGCACCATCTCGTGGCGGATGGTGTGCCGGAACTCGGCGTAGTTGCCGCGGAACGGCAGCGCCACGCGCCGCTTCAGGAACTCGGTGACGCCGAGCAGCCCCTCGGGCGGCACGAACGGCAGCACGTTGGTCTGCTCGAAGTCGCTGTGCGAGGCGTAGACGATGAGCGGGATGCGCGCGGTGACGGCGTGGCGGAAGCGCCCCTCGAGGTCGCGGTAGGACGCCTCGGCGTAGGCGAGCGCGACCCGCGCGAGCTCCTCCTCCTCCGGGTAGAAGTGGAGGTCCACGTGCTCGCCCCGCAGCACGCGCCAGTCGAACCGGCGGTACTGGATCTTGTTCGTGCCGAACGCGCCGAACTGCGCAGCCGCGCGCGCGGGGACGAGCGACAGCGCGAAACTCACCAGCAGCGTGGCCTTCAGCAGACGGGACATGGGCTACCGAAAGATGCGTCGGATCCGGTCGCCCTGCACGATCTGGTCGAGGACGTCGAACCCCGCAACGACCGTGCCGAAGACAGTGTAGCCGCCGTCGAGGTGGGGCTGCGGTGAGAGGGTGATGAAGAACTGCGAACCGCCGGTGTCGGGGCCCGACAACGCCATGCCGACGGTGCCGCGGGCGTAGCGCCGGCGGTTGATCTCGTCGCGGATCACGGTGCCCGGCCCGCCGTTCCCGTCGCCGCGCTGGTCGCCGTCCTGGATGACGAAGTTGGGCACGACGCGGTGCCAGCGCGAGTTGTCGAAGTACCTGCGGTCCACCAGGCGCGCGAAGTTTTCGACCGTGAGCGGCGCCACCGTCGCTTCGAGCTGGACGACGATGCTGCCGCGCTCCGTCTCGATCGTCACGGCAAACGAGCCGGCCGCCCCCGTGCGCACCACGTAGCGCCGCACCGCCTCGCGGTAGTCCTCGGCGCTGCGGCCGGTCTCGACGGGGAGGACCTCGCCCCAGTAGCGCCGGTGGATCTCCTCGCCGAAGCGGTCGGCCACCGCGCGGCGCACCAGGTAGTCGCCGCCGCGGGAAACCGCGCCGAGCAACCGGCGCTCGACGTCGGCGCGCACCGCCGGGCCCGTCTCGGCGACCTGCGCCAGCGCATTCACGGCGGCGAGCCGGGCGTCGTTCTGCTCCTCGCGCTCGGCGCGCCGGTACAGTCCCGCCAGATCGTCAATGGTTGCCGGATCGCGCTCGCGGCCGACGATGCTCGCCGCCACGGCACGCACGATCACGTCCGGATGCGACAGCCGCGCGCGGGCGGCGGCGACCAGCGCGCTGTCCCCGGCGTTCGTGAACTGCTCGAGCGCCCCGAGCGCACCCGCCACGACCCGGGCATCATCATCGCGGAGCAGTTCGAGCAACTGCTGCTTGGCCGCCGCCGTCGCGGCGACCCCCAGCATCTCGGCAAACGCGGCGCGGAGGCGCCAGTCCGGGTCCGTGCGCCAGCCGCGCCCCGCCTCGAGCGCGCTGCCCGGGTCGGCCTCCCCGAGGGCGAGCAGGATGGCGCGCCGCAGCGCGAAGCTCCCCGCGCCCGCGAACCGTTCCGTCAGCGCCTGCACCGCGCGCGGGCCACCCAGGGCGCCCAGCGCGGCCGCCGCCTGCACCGGCACGTTAGGGTCGCGGTCCGTCATCCGCGGCGCAGCGAGCGGCGCGAGCGCGGGGTCGCGGAAGGTGGCCAGCGCGCGCAGGGCGTTGATGCGCACCTCGGCGTCGTCGTCGCCCAGCAGCCCGCGGATCCGGCTCGTGAACGCGTCGCGCCCGACGCCCGAGGAGTCGGCGAGTGCGGCCGTCATACCTCGCAGCACCCACGCGCGGGTCACAGCGTCCGGGTCGTCGGCCGCCTCGAGGAGCGCGGCGGCCGCGTCGGTGACGCGCAGCCGCCCCGCGCTGTACACGGCGTTGCGCCGCCACTCGCCGCTGGCGGAGCGCACGTACGCCGCCAGGCGCCGGGCGACGGGCGAGGCGCGCCGCAGGCGCCAGGCCTCGAGCAGCGCCGTCGCGGTGGCGCGGTCGCTGGTGGGGCCGTCGGGCGGGTGACGCTGGAGGAGGCGATCCACCGCGGCAACCGCCTCCTCGCCGCCAGTCTTGCAGAGCGCCGTGACCACCTCGATCTCGAACGCACCGCTGACCACGGGCGCGAACCCGTCCAGGAGCCGCGCCAGCTCGGCGGCGGCGTCGGGGTCCCCGAGGGTACCCAGCGCGAAGGCTGCCTCGGCGCGCACCCCGGTGTCGCGGTCGGCGAGGAGCTGGACGAGGAGCCGCGTCCCCGCGCGGTCGCCGATCCGGCCGATCGCCATCGCGGCGCGGCTGCGTACCATGGTGTCGGGGTGCTGGACGGCGCGCTGGAGCGCGGCGGCGTCGAACGTGCGGCGGTCCTCGAGCATGAGGACCTGCGCAAGGTCGGCCACGCTGCTCTGGTCCTGGGCGCGGGCGGAGCTCGCGAGGGCCAGCAGCGCCGCGGCCAGGACCGACCGCGCTCTAGGCACGCTGCACCGCCGACTCCATGATGGCGAGGGCTTCGGCCGGCATGCGGGTCGGCCGGTTGGTTTGGTCGAGCGACACGAGCGCGGTCTCCGCGGTGGCGAGAAGCGCGGCGTCGTCCACCCGCTCGACGCGGTACTGGAAGACGACCTTCCGCGAGCCGACGTCGCTCAGCCACGCGGTCACGCGCAGCAGGTCGTCGTAGCGGGCGGGCCGGGCGTAGCGCACGTGCACCTCGGCGACGGTCAGCCTCAGCCCGCGCTCCTCCAGGTCACGGTACCTGACCCCGAGCCGGCGCATATGTTCCGTCCGCGCCAGCTCGCACCAGGCAAGGTAATGGGCGTGGTAGGCCACGCCCATCTGGTCCGTCTCGCTGTAGCGCACTCGCAGCTCGACGGGCGTCGTGACCGCCTCCGCGCTCACGCGCCGTCGCGCCAGACCCCGAGGGCCTTGGCCCGGTCCCGTGCCGCCGGCGTGAGCAGGTGGGGCCCGTGCGGGGAGACCGTCTCGCCGCGCGCGGCGAGCAGCGCCACGTCGCGCTCGGTCAGCAGCGGCCGGCGCCGGCCGGCCGCGCTCGGGTGGGAGGCCGCGACGATGACCGCCGTGTCACCCGTCTTCACCCCCGCCGCGTTCGCCTCGTCGAGGTCGAGGTGCAGCTCGGTGGCGTGGCTCGGTCCGAGGCGCACGAGGACGTCGTGGAGCGTGACGCGGCGCCCGGCCGGCCCGCACTCGATCGCGACCTTGTCGCCGTCGGCCACCCCGAGCGTCTTGCCGTCGGCCGGCGCGACGTGCAGGTGCCGCTGCGCCACGATCACGCCGAGCGCCAGCTGCACCTTCCCCGCCGGCCCCTCGAGCGTCACGCCGCCCGCCGACCGCTCGAGCTTGCCCGACAGCGTGACCGGCGCGGCGACCCCGAGGACCTGACAGTCCGAGGGTGACAGCTCGAGCTGCGTGGCGCCGCGCGCGGGTCCAACGACCCGCACCCCCTCGATCCGGCCCTTCGGTCCCGCGACGCTCACCGCTTCGGCCGCCGCGTACTGGCCCGGCTGGGAGATGTTCCGCTTCACGCTCGGCGTCTTGCCCTTGCCGAACAGGATCTCGAAGTCGCGGGGCGCGACGTGCAGGTGCCGGTTCGACACGCCGATGCCCACGGTGCGCCGGGTCTGCTTCGTCGCGGCGCGGTCCGCCCCGGCCTTCGTGCCCGACGGCAGGGGCGAGGGCCCGCGCGCCGCCGCGGCCTGGCGCGCCGCGGCGACCATCGCGGGGTACTCCGGCCGGTGGCGCGGGACGCCCGTCTGGCGCCGCACCGGCGCAACGTCCACCAGGCGCTGCGCCGCGCCCGACCACGCGGGCAGCGCACCGGGCGTCGGATCGCCGGGCGGCTCCGGCCGCGTCGGCACCGGGAGCCACGTCCGCCGCTCCAGCATCCGCTCGGCGACCAGCTCGACCAGCTTGGCAACTTCGTCGTTGGTCATGCGCGACCTCGCGCTGCGCGGTGCGTGCTGAGGAACTCATCCACCATGGTTCGGACCTGCTCCGGCGTGAAAGACTCGGGAACCGGGAACGGGGAACCGGGAGCGGGGGCGGGGGCGCGCGCCTCCGCCCCTGCCCCCGTTCGCCGTTCCCCGTTCCCCGTTCCGCGGTACTCCCGGATCTCGTACGCCAGACGTTTGATGTTGATCAGGTGCATCGGTCCGATGTTGTCCGACGTGCTGCTCCCCGCCCACGTGCCCGGCCCGAGCGTCATCGCCGGGACGAGGCCGGTGGTGAATCCCGTCGCGCCCATCGCCGCCATGGTGTTCACGAGGATGCGGAACGCCGGCTTCTCCTCGAAGAATCGCATGATGACGCGCTCGTCCTTCGAGTGGATCGCGAGCGAGTGGCCGAGCCCGCCGAACTGGAGCAGCTCGATGCTGCGCTCGCAACAGGCCTCCCAGCCGTCCGCGACGAAGTAGGCGAGCACCGGCGAGAGCTTCTCGCGCGAGAAGAACTCCCGCGGCCCGACCTCGCTGCACTCCACGACCAGCACGCGCGTGTCCGCCGGGAGGTCGATGCCGGCGCGCTGCGCGATCGCCGGGGCCGAGCGTCCCACGATCTCGGTGCTCACACCGCCGGTGCGCTGGTCCTGCATCGCCCGCTGGAGCTTCGCGCGCGACTCGCCCGTGACGAACACCGCGCCGTTGGTCGGCAGCTCGCGGCGCACTGCGGCGTCCACCGGACGGTCGCACACGATCGAGTTCTCGGCCGAACAGAGGACGCCGTGGTCGAACGCCTTGCCGTTGACGACGTCGCGCACCGCCTTCGGCACATCGGCCGTGCGCTCGATGACCGCGGGCACGTTCCCCGGCCCGACGCCGTAGGCCGGCTTCCCCGAGCTGTAGGCCGCGCGCACCATGGGGTAACCGCCGGTGGCGAGGATGACCGCGGTCTTCTTGTGGCGCATCAGCTCGTTGGTGCCCTCGAGCGTAGGGTGCTGCGCGCAGAGCACGAGACCCTCCGGCGCGCCCGCCTGCACCGCCGCCTCGTGCATGATGCGCACCGCCTCGGCCGTGCAGCGCACGGCGCGCGGGTGTGGCGAAACCACGATCGCGTTGCGGCCCTTCACGCTGATCAGCGCCTTGTAGATCGCCGTCGAGGTCGGGTTGGTGGTCGGCGTGAGGGCGACCACGACGCCCATCGGCACCGCCAGCTCCTTCACCTTGAGCTCGGGGATGTCGCGGATGATGCCGCAGGTCTTGAGCGGCCGGATGAACTTCAGGACGTCGTCGGCGCCGAACCGGTTCTTGAGGATCTTGTCCTCGTAGCGCCCCATCCCGGTTTCGTCCACCGCCATCCGCGCCAGCGGCTCGGCCGCGGCGGAGGCGGCGTGCGCCA
>Ga0214473_10006953_pt1 | contig 13461 bp, 12 predicted proteins | sample RVTome_7_FD_203509 | JGI IMG/M metagenome (GOLD analysis project Ga0214473, IMG submission 203509) | Soil microbial communities from uranium-contaminated site in the Upper Colorado River Basin, Wyoming, United States - RVT98D197 | ecosystem: Environmental > Terrestrial > Soil > Contaminated >...
TACACCCAGACACGGGCAACGGTCTCTTTTTGATGCCTAGACAGGACTGGCATTCCTGTGTATAGTATTTGGACATTATAAACATGTATCCGAAAGGAGTGTTTTATGGCAGAAGAAACGCCAAACACTGTCCCAGAAAAACCAAAATCCAAAAGCCCTCTTAAACCGCTGCTCATTTTTGGTTTAGGGTGTTTTGTGTTGCTTGTCATCTTGGGAACTGCGCTTTCTGTTGCCGGAGGATTTTTGGCAAAGAAAGCGGGTTTTTCCGTACTGTCTAATTTTATAGAGAATAAGACAGGTATTAAAACAAATCTGCAGGGTGTGGAAGAAGGAAAACTGACTTTCACGGACAAAGAAACGGGAGCACAGGTAGATGTCGGAAGCGGAAAACTCCCGGTCAACTTCCCCAAAGACTTTCCTTTGTATCCGGGAGCGGTAGTTGCCGGATCGCTGTCCGGAAGCGAGGAAGGGAAAAAGACCGGATTCTGGATAACATTTTCGACGGATGATTCCTTCGATAAGGTATCGGCGTGGTATAAGACAAATCTGAAATCCGGCGGTTGGACGACGAAATCCACGTACGAAACGGGAGAGAGCGTCATCTGGAACGTTACGAAGGGAACTCTTGAAGGTACGGTGACGGTTGCAGGAGCAAGTGAGGATAAAGATAATAAAACGACGATTGCCGTGATGTTAGGTGAATCGGAGGATAAGACCGTAACACCGGAGCCTGTTGAGGAATCTGGAGAACCGGAAATATCACCGACTGAAGCTGCCGAGAGTGACGGTTCGCTCTAACAGGGGTTAGGGACCGGTGGCTATACCGAGGATTTTCCATTGGGTACCGGATTTTTTCAGAGTTATCCAACGGGTAGTATCGCCGTTTTCCCACAGTGTTTGCATTCCGGGTTTGTTGAGAGCATTGATAAGGACGCGGTAAGTTTGGGAGGTATCGGACCACGCTTCTTTGTTATATTCTTCCACGGATTCAACGTCCAGATTCTCAAATGAATTGAAAAAAACACCCCATTGTTGTCGAGTGCGCTCATCGGGATTCGTTTCTTCGTCCATCATGTCAATTGCCTGGGGGATCTTTTTTTCAGTGATGAGACCAAAAAAAGTACGGATGATATCTTCCCCCGTGCGGGCAGGGATATTTACCGCGCCGGTTGTGTCGGATTGCGGAACCGCGGCAGTCGTTGTAACTGCTTCCTTGGTTATCTGGGGTATTTTTCCGGGTCCGGTAGCGACAGAATATGCTACGGACACCATACCGATGACAAGAAGCAGGAAAATGAGCACTTTCCCAACGGACATGCTGGCGCTATTGTAGCGCAGAGGCGATGATTACGCCAACACTTGACAAAATTCAATAGTGATATATAATTCGTACTAATCGAATAGCCGGAAGAGGGCGAACGTTCATTGTTCGCTTGTTTTGTTGTTCACTACAGAAATTTACTAAACAGAATTTTCAGGATTTATTGAATGGTAAAAGACGGGAACTCCTACCAGCGGTTGTATTGGGGCAAACAACACGCAAATCTGCCGACCTTAGACCTAACGCTCGTTCAACGGGAATCATATCAGTGGTTTCTCGAACGGGGCATTAGGGAACTTCTTACGGAAGTATCTCCTATCAGTGATTTTACGGGGAAAAACTGGGAATTGGCCTTCGGGGATTATTTCTTCGGCCGGCCGCGCTTGACCCATGAACAAGCCAGAGAAAAAGGTCTGACATTTGATATTCCTCTGAAAGTAACTGCAACACTGACAAATAAACAAACCGGTCATCAGGTCACGCAAGAGGTATTTCTGGGTGATATCCCGGCTATGACACAAAACGGTACGTTTATTATCAACGGTATCGAGCGCTGTGTTGTCAATCAGCTCGTCCGTTCACCCGGCATCTATTTTACCGGCGAAATTGATCCTTCAACGGGCAGAACTTTGTACAGCGCGGAAATCCGTCCGATGCACGGAAGCTGGCTGGAATTTATCATAACAAGAAACGATGTTGTGATGGTTCGGATAGACCGGCGCCGCAAATTCGTTGCTTCGACATTTTTGCGTGCGATCGGGATCGGAACCAACGAAGAGATCGCAAAAGTGTTTACCGGCATAGGAGAGGGTGACAAGAAATTTTTGGATGCAACATTGGCGAAAGATCCTACAACGAATCAGACCGAGGCGACCCTTGAATTGTATCGTAAGCTGCGACCGGGGGAACCGATAGTCCTTGAAAATGCTCAGGAACTTCTCAAGGGAATGTTCTTTGACTTTCGCAGGTACAGTCTCGAGCGGGTGGGACGATACAAGATGAATAAAAAATTAGGCATAAACGTACCCAACGAAAAAGAAAATTGGGTACTGACGAGAGACGACATCATCGGAAGTATAAAATATTTGATCGGATTGGTTTACGGAAAAGGGGATGTAGATGACATTGATCACTTGGGAAACCGACGCGTGAGACGAGTGGGTGAACTTGTTGCAACGAATGCCTTTCGAGTTGGACTCCTGCGGCTCGAACGTTCCATCCGGGAGAAAATGAGCCTAGCAGGTCCGGCTGCAGAAGACTTGACGGCCACACAACTGGTTAACGCCCGTCCTATAATTGCCGCTATCAATGACTTTTTCCGCACAAGTCAGCTCTCAACGATATTAGACCAGACAAATCCGTTAGCTGAGATAGACAATCTGCGCCGTTTGACCGTTATGGGTATTGGCGGGATTTCTCGCGAACGCGCTTCATTTTCCATCAGAGACATTAATGCGTCACAGTATGGTCGTATTTGTCCGGTCCGCAGTCCGGAGGGGCCAAATATAGGCCTTGTGACCTATATGTCCCTTTATGCGCGGATAAATGAGTATGGATTTATGGAAACCCCTTACCGGAAAGTAGAAAAAAGCACACGAGGAGATTCCGTGAGAATGCATATAACCGATACGATTGTCTATATGGACGCCAGCGACGAACAATACCATTATATTACGCATGCGGGAATCGCGGTGGACACAAACAGCACGATAACACAAGAACGGGTACCTGTACGGTATAAAGGAGAATTTTTGGAAGCCGATACATCTGTTGTTGAATATATAGATGTTATTCCTCGTCAGGTTGTCGGCGCACCCGCTTCACTTATCCCCTTTATAGCACACGATGAAGCAAACCGTGCGCTCATGGGTACGCATATGCAATGCCAGGCTGTTCCGCTACTCACCCCACAAACTCCGGTTGTGGGAACCGGTATGGAAACATCGATAGCCTCAACCATGGGAAGAGTCGTTCGTGCGAAAGAAGACGGAACGGTGCTCTATGCAGACGGATCAACAGTAGAAGTTGAAACAAAAGAAGGAGAAAGAAGTACGTACACGGTCGAAAAATTCAAACGATCCGCACAATCAACCTGTTATAACCAAAGAGTAATGGTCAACAGCGGTCAGAAAGTAAAAAAGGATACTGTTGTTATCGAAGGCCCCGCCGGAGAAAACGGTGAACTCGCATTGGGCGGTAATCTGGTCATCGCCTACATGAGTTTTGACGGACTGGGATATGAAGACGCAATTGTTATTTCTGACCGACTTGTTCGGGAAGATATCCTGACATCTATTCATATAGAAGAATATGACGCGAGTGTCGTCGATACGAAGCTTGGACCCGAGGAAACAACCCGGGATATTCCCAACGTGGGAGAAGAAGCACTTCGTAATCTCGACGAGGATGGCATTGTTGTTGTGGGAGCCGAAGTCGGACCGAATGATATTTTAGTAGGAAAAATTGCACCAAAAGGCGAAACCGAATTGACGGCGGAAGAACGGTTGTTGCGTGCAATATTCGGTGAAAAGGCACGTGAAGTACGCGATACTAGCTTACGGATACCGCATGGAGAACGGGGCACTGTTATCGAAGTAAAAATACTGGACAAAGAGCAAGGGGATGAACTTGAACCGGGGACAAACAGAAAAATAATCATCAAGGTTGCGCAGATGCGAAAAGTTGTGGTAGGGGATAAACTCGCGGGCCGACACGGGAATAAAGGAGTTATCTCAAAAATTGTACCTCAGGCGGATATGCCCTATCTGGCAGACGGAATGATCGTTGACATTATTATCTCTCCGCTGTCGGTGTTGTCCCGAATGAACTTGGGCCAACTGCTTGAAGCACATCTCGGACTTGCGGCACAAAAACTCAACCTGAAAGTAGCGTTACCGGTTTTTGAACATATACAAGAAAATAGAATTATTGAAAAACTGAAAGAGAGTAACGTCCCGGTATCGGGTAAAAGTGTTCTGTATGACGGAAGAACAGGTGAAACGTATTTAGAACAAATAGTGATAGGAATAGCATACATCATGAAGCTTATTCACATGGTTGAAGACAAAACACACGCGCGTTCAACGGGTCCGTATTCTCTCGTGACGCAACAACCCCTTGGCGGTAAAGCACAAATGGGAGGCCAGCGACTGGGAGAAATGGAAGTATGGGCGCTCGAGTCTCACCGGGCGGCACACGTGCTTCAGGAAATGCTCACCATCAAATCGGACGATGTTGTCGGACGTGCGAAGGCATTTGAGGCTATCGTCAAGGGCACGGACATTCCGGAATCAACCGTTCCGGAGTCGTTCAAAGTCTTAGTCAAAGAACTGCAGGCTTTGGGACTGAATGTGGAACCAACGGGAGTCGTTACCGCAAAACCCAGAAACACAGAGGAAACACCGATAGTGTCCGCGGTTTCAGGAGAAGAGACGATTAAAAAAGAAGCCCAAGAGCTTGCGAAGGCAAGCGGGCAGGATGTTGTCGTCGAAGGTTCGTCACAATAGCTATGGAGAAAAAAAGCAACTTTGCCAACATTGTCGATTTTTCAGGTTTGAAAATCAAACTCGCGTCAGCCGAAGAAATCCGGATGTGGTCCTACGGGGAAGTGACAAAACCGGAGACGATTAATTACCGGACGCTTAAACCTGAAAAAGACGGTTTATTTGATGAACGCATATTCGGTCCGACAAAAGACTGGGAGTGTTACTGCGGAAAATACAAAAGAATTCGTTATCGGGGTATCATTTGCGATAAATGCGGTGTCGAAGTGACACAAAGCAAAGTTCGCCGTGAACGTATGGGCCATATTACGCTTGCTGCGCCGGTCGGTCATGTCTGGTTTTTTAAGGGAGCGCCCTCGAGACTCTCGCTGCTTCTTGACATTAGTCCCCGATCTCTTGAAGAAGTTATTTATTTTGCCCAATATCTCATCACGCGCGTTGATGAGGGAAAGCGCAAGGAGACGCTCAAGAACCTTGGTGACGCAGGGGACAATCGTCTTGGCGAAGTAGAAAAACGGTTCAAAGAACAGAAAGACGCAAAACAGCATGAATACGGACAGGAACGGCAGAGCGTAAAAGAAAAAGTAAAGGGGGCAGAGGCATTGGATATGGCAATCGCCGAACTTACTCTTCGGGAACGACAGGAAATGACGATTCTTGACGAACAACTGGGGGTAGAGAAGGAAAAAGTAAAACAGATTATGGACTCGGTGACCAGTATCGTTCGGAATATTAAACCGCGCACGACTCTTACGGAAGATGAATATCTTCGGCTTTTTGAGTATGAAGCAGTATCATGTTTCAATGTCGGGATGGGTGCGGAAGCTATTTTAGAAGTAATAAAAACCATCGATTTGGATAAACTTGCCGCCCAACTTCGGGAGGAAATTCAGACCACAGGCGGACAACGGCATATTAAAGCAACGAAAAGACTGCGTGTTGTTGACGGAATGCGAAAAGCGGAAGTAAATCCCTCATGGATGATTTTTTCCGTATTACCGGTAATACCCCCTGATCTGCGACCCATGGTACAGCTGACCGGAGGTAGGTTTGCCACAAGCGACCTCAATGATTTATATCGTCGGGTTATCAACCGCAATAATCGCTTGCGACACCTTATGGATTTGGGAGCTCCGGAAATAATTCTGCGGAACGAAAAACGCATGCTTCAGGAGGCTGTTGACAGTCTTATAGACGCAACGCAACGACCTTCATCCCGTGCAGTTATTCAGCCATTGCGCTCTCTTTCGGAAATGCTTCGCGGAAAACAGGGACGGTTCCGGCAAAATTTGCTCGGGAAACGCGTTGATTATTCGGGACGATCAGTCATCGTTGTCGGTCCGGAACTAAAATTGACGCAATGCGGATTACCGAAGGAAATGGCGCTTGAAATGTTCAAGCCGTTTGTGTTGCGTGAACTTATTGTTCGCGGGATTGCTCCAAACGTAAAGAATGCAAAAAATGTTCTGGAACGACGGACTCCGGAAGTGTTTGACATCCTGGAAGAAATTACGAAAAATCATCCGGTTCTTCTCAATAGGGCACCGACACTGCACAAATTAGGTATTCAATCATTTTACCCAATCCTGATTGAGGGATCCGCAATTCGGATTCATCCGTGTGTGTGCGCCGGATATAATGCGGATTTTGACGGTGATCAGATGGCTGTACACATACCGTTGTCCAAAGAGAGTCAATTTGAAGCACAACACCTCATGCTTCCAATGCATAATCTTCTAAAACCGGCAGACGGTTCACCGATAACGGTGCCGAATAAAGAAATGGTCCTCGGTTGTTATTACCTGACGACCGAAGCTTCTCTGCGCTCGGAGAAAAAAGAAGATGAACTGCCGGTCTATGGGGACAGCCAGGATGCGGTATTTGCATATCAAACCGGTCAGATCGGCTTGCGCGAACTGATAAAAGTCCGTATTGAGGACTCTTTCGTGGTAACGACAACAGGAAAAATTCTTTTCAACGAAATATTACCGGCAGAATTGCGGTATATGAATACACCGGTGAAAGCGTTGACGATAAAAATGATTATTACCAAAGCGCTCGATCTGTACAGCAAAGAGGAAGTCGTAACGCTTATAGATGCGATTAAGGATATTGGATTTTGGGGAGCAACAAAATGCGGCGGATTATCCGTATCCGTGTTTGATTGTGAAATGATACCGGACAAAAAAACCATTATCGCCCAATCGGAAGAAAAAGTGAAGGAAGTAGACCAAAATTTCCAACAGGGTCTCATCACGCTTGAAGAGAAGAAGCGATTATCCAACGAAATATGGATAGAAGTAACCGAGCGTATTGCGGATATGACGTGGGCACGTATGGCCGATGCAAATCCGGTAAAAATGATTATTGAATCCGGTGGCGCTCGGGCTTCCAAAGACCAGCTGAAGCAATTGTCCGCAATCAAAGGATTGGTTGTCGATCCGCTCGGAAAAATCGTAGAGTTGCCGACCAAGAGCAATTACCGTGAAGGATTATCCATTTTTGAATATGTCACCAGTACCCGTGGATCACGGAAGGGATTGACGGACTCGGCACTCAAAACTGCAGACGCAGGGTATCTGACCAGACGCTTGGTGGATGTGTCCCACGATATGATTGTACACACAGAAGATTGCGGTACGGATGAAGGATGGGAAATATTCCGCAAAGAAGAAAGACAAACTCCATTCGTCAATCGTGTTATAGGAAGATTTGCCGCAACCGATATTGTATCGCCGCAAAGCAAAAAAGTTCTTATTGCCAAAGGGGAAGAAATCAACGAATCCAATGCAAAACTCATAGAAGAACATGAAGTAGATTCCGTCCTGATACGTTCTCCTATAGCATGCCAAGCATCCGTTGGATTGTGTGCGAAATGTTACGGTCGGGACTATGCAACGAACCGACATGTAGAAGTTGGAACACCGGGAGGAGTTATTGCTGCTCAATCCATAGGTGAACCGGGTACGCAACTGACGATGCGGGTACGGCACGCCGGAGGGATAGTCGGTTTAGATGTAACTCAAGGTTTACCGCGTGTGGAGGAGTTGTTCGAAGCCAGAACGCCCAGAACTCTATCACCGATAACAGAAATTGCAGGGAAAGTTGAATTAACGGAAACGGACCAGGGATATAAAGTACGGGTACGAAACGTCGCGATTAAACCTCCTGAAGAGAGGGAATACGTGATTCCGATGCTGTCCGAATTGCGCGTATCAGACGGTGATTTGGTAGCCGCAGGGGATCAGTTGTCAAGCGGATATTTGGACATCAAAGAGGTTCTTCAGGTGCGAGGACTGCGAGGAGCACAAAAATATCTTATTAATGAAATTCAGAAAGTATATGAATCTCAGGGAATCATTATTCACGATAAACACTTTGAAGTGATTATTCGGAAAATGAGCGACAAAGTACGCGTAGACAGTGCAGGTGACACAATGTTGCTGCCGGGCGAACTGGTGGACAAGGCGCGATTTCAGGAGGAAAATGCACGTGTTCTAGCCGAAGGAGGAGAGCCGGCAACCGCACAAATTATTATTCTCGGGATAACGCGAGCATCTCTGTATACAGAATCGTGGTTATCCGCAGCCTCATTCCAGGAAACTACCAATGTACTCACCGATGCGTGTTTAGCCGGAAAAGAAGATAAGTTGCTGGGTCTCAAGGAAAACGTTATAATCGGTCGGCTCATTCCGGTTAAACCGACGTATTCGGAAGAAATTCAAACAAAACAGGCACCGGCAGCAGAATAATATACTATGCCTACCGTAAACCAATTAGTCCGAAAAGGACGGAAAAAACAAGTAAAAAAAATAAAAGCAACGGCACTGCGCAAATTTTTTAATGCCAAGGACAGGGTGACGAAACAAATACCCGCACCGTTCAAGCGGGGTGTCGTGACGTTGGTAAAGACCATGACACCAAAAAAGCCGAATTCCGCACTTCGGAAAGTTGCCCGTGTACGGCTTTCCAATAAACAGGAAGTGACAGCGTACATCCCGGGGATCGGACACGAACTTACTGAACATGCGATTGTACTCGTACGAAGCGGCCGCGTACCGGATCTTCCGGGAGTTAAGTACCACATAGTCCGCGGCAAATACGACTCGACAAGTGTAGCAAACAGAAAACAAGGAAGAAGCAAATACGGTGCGAAGTCTAGCGGGCCGGGTCCGGCAGTTGCACCGGCAAGTTAGTTTACTAAATATATGCCAAGAGCAGGACGGAGTACCAAACGTTTATTACCAGCGGATCCTCTCTATAGCAATCGGCTTATTACCCGATTTATTAATCGTGTAATGAAAAGCGGAAAGAAAAGTGTTGCACAGAAACAGGTGTACGAAGCTTTGGAGATCATAAAGACAAAAGAGGAAGATCCGATAAAAGTATTTGAAACGGCGATTGCGACAGTCGGTCCGAAAACAGAGGTGCGTCCCCGGCGGGTAGGGGGTGCTTCATACCAAGTGCCGATGGAAGTGAAAGGCGACAGAAGGACCGCTCTGGCAATACGATGGGTCATAGCATATGCAAACAAGCGTTCAAACAAAGAATATAAAACCTTCGCGGAAAAACTGGCTGCGGAACTGCTCGATGCTTTCAAAGGACAGGGAGAAGCTGTCAAGCGTCGGGATACAGTTCATCGAATGGCTGAGGCGAACAGGGCATTTGCTCACTTTAAGTGGTAGAAACAAACCAAATTCATCCGAATGAACAAAAAAATTCTTGTTCATTTTAAAACTGTTGACCCCTTACTTTACTCGTACATAACGAATCCGGATGAGTTATCCGTCGACAGATCGCCCAATCACCTGTTTGATTTATGTGAAGCGGTGATATGGCAACAGCTTTCCGATAAGGCCGCCTCAAAAATAGTGGATAGATTTCTTGCCTTATTCGGCAAAAAAAGAATTACGGCAGGGAACCTGTTGCAACTCTCCGATACGACAATACGAAACGTTGGTATATCCTGGTCAAAAGTGCATTTTATAAAGGAAATTGCGAAAGCAGTTGATACAAATCGATTAGTGTTTGATACGCTCAAAAAGAAAGACAATGAGGCAATTACCGAGGAACTCACAAAAATTAAAGGCATCGGACCCTGGACAGCGCAAATGTTTCTCATGTTTTCTTTGGGTAGGGAAGACGTTTTTTCGCCCGGAGATCTGGGACTTCGTAAGGCAATACAAAAAATCTATAAACTGAAACGCGAACCGACATTCCAACAGGCCGGAAAAATTGCAGAAAAATGGTCTCCGTATCGTACGTACGCATGTCTCGTTCTGTGGAAAATTCTTGATGGTTGATTGCGGAAATAGCACACGACGGTTCACGGGCAGAATGCGTCATTTGCGAAAATAATACCCCTGTCGTATGCTAAAGATATGAAATACTTCGGGTATCTGTTGATCATTGTGGGAATCGGTATGATAATTAGCGCATTTCCGATTTTCAAATCTACATTAGCGTGCTACGATGGTGCGACCGAGCGGTTTGATGACATAGGATTTCGGAAAAACAGCCGGGGTTTGAGCGATGAGGAAGTATGTATCTGGCGTTCTGAAATAATCGGCCAATTGGACACGTGTCTCTATAAGACAAACATGACGCAAACAGCAAAATTCTTTTCTCCGTATAACATGACTGTGATTGCGATAATTCGGCCGAGTCTCAAAGATGCTAAAGCATTGAAAGCGGAACATAATACCAATTGCGAATCATACCCCGAAACGCTGTTTTAATACATAATGCCTCTGGTACTCGTGATATGAAAAGACGTTTATTTGTTGGTTTACCCGTTTCACGTGCTCTTGCTGATATGTGTGCGGTTCTGCGTAACCGCACAACGGATACCCATCCGGAGGATCAGAGGTTTCGTTGGATTGAGCCGGAGAATTATCATATAACAGTTTGTTTTATCGGATGGGCCCAATTACGGTGGATACCGATACTCAATAAGGCTATCCGGAAAGTAACTGACGTTACCCATCCCTTGACGCTCTTGTTTCACGGATTTTCTTGGGTTCCGGATAAAAATCCCAGAATGATTTGGGCAACGTTCAGAAATAATAGCGGATATGAGACGTTAGTAACCCGGATAGCAACGTCTGTTGAAGGGAGTATCCCTGAGAATACACGGAGACACATACGTATTCAGAAAGACGTACAAATTATTCCACACATAACACTTGCCCGGGTAAAAAACATACGGGAGCCTTTTGAATTGCCCGCGAGTAAAGATATCATGCAGGAATCCGTTCGTTTGTGTAATTTATACGAGTCGCGATTGACTTCCGGGGGTGCCGTCTATACAACCCTCAAGCAATATATGTTGTCGGAAACAGTTGTGAGAGTACAATGACACTATGGCACAACACTGGATAGACTGGATTATTGTTCTCGTTATTTTCTATTTTCTCTATAGGGGATGGGAGGCAGGTCTTTTATACCTCATTGCGGACCTGTTTGCTCTTGCCGCCTCATTTTGGTTGGCATTGCACACGCACGGCGTGATAGGTCAGTTCCTTATGGAGAAATTCGGAGTTGCCGCATCCTGGAAAAACATTGTCGGATACGTAGTGGTGTGGGTTGCATCACAGGTAGCCTTGTCGGAAATCTTGAAATATGTCGCCCATAAAATTCCGCTTTCAATCGAAAGGTCATTCGCTAATCGATTTTTCGGAGCACTCGTGTCAGGCATAAACGGAGTATTGCTCATTTCGTTTTTTTTGTTGCTCATCCTTGTGCTTCCGCTGCGGGGTACGGTAAAAAACGACATTGGTCAATCTTATATCGGAAAGTCCATAGTTTCGTATACGGAAACACACGGCGGGAAAATAAAACAATTCCTGAGTGAGGCAACACGTGAAGCCGTAAAATTTTTGACGATTCAACCGGGATCGAAAGAACGCTTGATTCTGGACATCACGAGACCGGAGAAGCTCACAGTTGACGAGAGCGCAGAGCGCAGAATGGTTGATTTTGTGAATCAGGAAAGGGCACAAGCCGGAATAGGATTACTGAGGGCAGACAGCGCAATTACGGCTGTTGCCCGCAAACACAGCGAAGACATGTTCAAACGATTGTATTTTAGCCATATAAACCCCGAAGGACAAAGCGCGGGAGAGAGATTATCGGGGAGTGGTGTATCATACGGATTGGCAGGGGAGAATCTTGCTTATGCACCGGACGTACTGACTGCTCATAATGGGCTTATGGATAGCGTTGGACACAGGGAAAATATTTTAGACCCGCGGTTCCGTCGTATCGGTATCGGCGTAATCGACGGGGGCATATGGGGACAGATGTACACACAGAATTTTACCGATTAGCACTATGGACAAAGGACAACAGGTTTACAAAATCGTTTCCGGCATACCGAAGGGAAAGGTTACGACATACCAAGCGATTGCTAAAAAAGCCGGTATACGAAATCCCCGTCTCGTCGGACATTTTCTTCATATCAATCCGGATCCCGTGCGAATTCCGTGTCACCGCGTAGTTACCGTACGAGGTAATCTTGCGAGTGGATATGCATTCGGCGGCAGGGAAGCACAATCAGAAAAGCTTATGAGTGAGCGTGTTCCTGTTGTCAAAGGAAAGGTGAACATAAAGAAGTATTACTGGACACCGTAATACATACGAATGCCATTGAAGGGAGCATGTATGTCGTGGTATCTGTCAGCAATCTTATCCGCACTTTCGGCAAGTCTTGTTGCAATACTGGGAAAACTCGGATTAAAAACAGTAGACTCAACACTTGCAACGACTATACGGTCCTTCGTTATGGCACTGTTTCTCCTGCTGGTAAGTCTTCTTATGGGAAAGTTTACACACCTCACAAAAACAAGCATCGGTACGAATGATTGGATCCTGATAATTCTTGCAGGTGTTGCGGGAGCAGTTTCATGGTTATTTTATTTTTATGCTCTGAAATCGGGTCCGGCCTCGGGTGTGTCCGCACTTGACAGACTCAGTCTGGTATTTGTCGTCTTATTCGCCGCGATATTTCTTTCCGAACATATCGGATGGAAAACCGTCGTTGGTGTACTGCTTATGGTCATTGGAGCATTTTTTATAACAGCGAAATAACGCAAATACCCAATTCTTGCATACATGAGGTATGATAGAGGTACAATGAATTCGGCAAGTAGACTTATTGCAGTATTATCCGGAAAAACTGCCACCATTGGCTCATATTATTATAAAGTGTTTGCGCTAACACCCAAAGAATCCCAGGAGGTAACACAACAAGCCCTGCAGGTTGAGCAGGGACCGCTCTCGCAGTATTTTCCTGTGCTGGCAACATATGCCCCTTTTATTCTGTTTTTTGCGCTCTTTGTCGGTGCATTCGGTATTCAAATGCTCTCCAAGACGAAAACAATAAAGCGCATATTTACGGCGTTTGTCATAGCCTTGTTTGCCGCAAGCGTACCGTTCGTGCTCACGGCAACGCGTGAAGGCGTTGATTTACGGTCCAAAGCGGGCCCCGGAGAGACACCGCAGAATCTGAAAATTATTCAGGATTCGCCAACGTCAGCCTTGGTAACGTGGAACACGACGGAAGATAAGGTAGGTGCTGTACGAATGAGCGCTGCACCGTACGATGAAAAAAACAGTTCTGTTGCGATAGGAGACGCC
>Ga0214473_10006954_pt1 | contig 13461 bp, 10 predicted proteins | sample RVTome_7_FD_203509 | JGI IMG/M metagenome (GOLD analysis project Ga0214473, IMG submission 203509) | Soil microbial communities from uranium-contaminated site in the Upper Colorado River Basin, Wyoming, United States - RVT98D197 | ecosystem: Environmental > Terrestrial > Soil > Contaminated >...
CGGATACGTTCTACTGGCTTTCCTCCGTGCCGATTTTGTTGTCCGCCTTGGTTGGCTCACTGACCAGCAGTTGCTTGACGCCGTCGCTATTGGGCAGGTTACTCCTGGCCCTGTATTCACAACGGCCACATTCATCGGTTATGTCCTTGGTGGTATACCAGGGTCCCTTCTCGCCACTCTTGGCATCTTTCTCCCTTCCTTCATTTTCGTCGCCATTTCCAATCCACTGATTCCTCGCATAAGAAAGTCGGCATGGGTGAGTGGGTTGCTGGATGGCGTCAATGTGGCCTCACTCGGCTTGATGGCTGCCGTAACTTGGCAATTGGGCCGGGCTTCATTAACCGGCCCCCTGACTATCCTGGTTGCACTTGGTTCTTTCGTGTTGCTGATTTGGCTCAAAGTCAATTCGACATGGCTCGTCATAGGCGGAGGGGTGATAGGGGTCCTGAGTACTCTGCTGCGATGAAGTCCATTTGCATGTGTATTGGAATACTGTTTAGGAAACGCATTCACTTGCCTCGTCTTGTCCTAAAGTAAAAGGACTCTTATGAAACATCTCCTGATCAAGGCGGCCGCCAGCGTCGCCGTTATTCTGCTTGCCACGGGGGTGGCTCGAAGGTTCCCATCTCTGGCTGGCTTGGTTGGGACCATGCCACTCACGGGTGCGTTCGTTCTCGTTTGGATCTACTTAGAAAATAAGGGCGATCAAGGTGTAATGCAAAATTACGCCGTTGGCGCTCTCTTCGGAATTGCACCGAGCATTCTCTTCTTTCTTGTTGCCCTCATCGGCTTCAAGAAAGGGCTTCCTCTGCATGTTGTGCTATCGGGCAGCACGGCCGCGTGGCTGATGGGAGCATTCATACACCAGTTTTTCTTGAAATAGCAGCAGGAAAATACATTGTTTTTGTGTTCAATTTGTGAAGGGATCGTGGTAATATAATTACATACACTATGGTTCTGATGAGGCTGTTTTTACCAGTATAAGGATCCATGAAACTTTTCGAAAAGTTGATTAAAACGAATGGACCACCTGCAGTGATACTGATTCGTTTATTAGTGGGGGCGATCTTCCTCTCGGAAGGCGTTCAGAAGTTCCTCTTTACTGCAGAAGTGGGAGTAGGTCGTTTCGCCAAGATCGGCATTCCATCTCCTGAAATTATGGCTCCTTTCGTGGGTATCGTTGAAGCAGTCTGCGGAACTCTCTTGCTTATGGGGTTGTTCACGCGCCTGGCCACCATCCCACTGAGTATTACTATGCTGGTGGCAATCCTTTCAACGAAGATTCCCATCCTGGTAGGACACGGATTCTGGGGCTTCAGCTTACGCACCGTACCTTACTACGGATTCTGGGGCATGGCACATGAAATACGCACGGACTGGTCATTGTTACTTGGATCAATCTTCCTGTTTATCGTAGGAGCAGGAAAGTGGTCTCTGGATGCATACTTTGCTTCAAAGAGGGGGGTTGAGGATGCCTGCGAACCTGCCCAAAAAAGTATATAACGCTCTCCTTTTTTCTCTACTGGGTTGCTCGTTGTTTTTGGAGACCAGTTGTGCCTCTATAGGTTCAAGAGCAATGAAGGGGGATCGGGCTACCATTATGATATGCAAGTGATGTCCCACCATGATTATGCCCTTATAAGTCGTTCTATTCTTTCGACCAGCGGGGGATGAGAGTAATAGAACCATGCGTAAAGGGGATGAGGCGTCAGGTTCGCTAAGTTGTCGGCGGCCAGCCGTTTCAGAGCACCCCGCATGGGTTCAGGTGTTTTCATCAACTCCAGTGCGAAATCATCGGCTTCTCGTTCAAACATTCTGGAAATTGCCGACGCCAGAGGCTGTGCAAAATAAGTAAAGGGACTAGCGAGCGCACCGACCAGAAACAACCCGACATAAGAAATGGGATCCGTAAATCCAAATGTCTGGTAAAGCAAGGGCCACCCAAGACATCTGGCCACCAAATAGAACCCGGCAAAAGATAATACCTCCGCAAGCATAACCTGCTTAAACACATGCCTCCTCTTCCAGTGCCCTGCCTCATGGGCCAGAACAGCCAGAATCTCCTCCTGAGTGTGAGAGGCGAGGAGGGTATCAAACAGGACGATCCGTTTGCTTGGGCCGATGCCGGTGAAATAGGCATTGGTATGTTTGCTTCGCTTGCTGGCATCCATCTTAAAGAGTCCATGAACCCTGAGTCCTACTTTCTTCATTAATTCCCTGATACGTTCTTCCAGTTCTTTATCCTTGATCGGCTCAAATTTGTTGAACAGAGGAGCGATGATGACAGGAAAGAGCCAGAGCACGAGCAGTTCGAAGCTCCCGGTCAACATCCATGCCCAAATCCACCAGGCCGTTCCACCATGAGTTACAACGGCCAAAAGAAGCCAAAGCAGAAGACCCCCCAGAATAACAGATACAATTGTACCCTTAAGCAGGTCGACCATCCAAATTTTCAAGGTCATCACATTAAATCCGTAACGACCCTCGATCACAAATGCGTGGTAAAGGCTAAATGGAATATGAAGCAGGCCTGAAGCGATCGAAAGAAGAGCGAAAAAAATCAATCCATCGATGATGGGGCCGAAACTCCATGAATTAATAATCTTGACAAGCCAAGGCATAAGCCCGGACAGTAAAATGACCAGAGAAAGCAACTGGTTGGTTAAAGTCGCAACCATCCCGAACTTGGCCGAATCCCGGGTATAGTCGCAAATCCTGTTGAGCTTCTCCTGGTCAACCACATCTCGGAAGGCTTCTGGAACTATTTTTCCCCGTTGGCGAAGGTGGGAAATGTTGAGCCGGTTAAGAAAGATCTGGGTCCCGGACCGCAGCAGAAAAACCACAAGAAAAGTCACGAGTAGGACGTTGACCTGAATCAAATCCTTTCCTCACCGCTGAGACGCAAAGGCCGCATGGTTCGACAAGCCTGTCCTGAGCGAGCCGTTCATCCTTCGAGAACCTCAGGACGAACGGCGAGTCGAAGGGCTCACCATGATCCTTCGATAAACTCAGGATGACCGGTCATGGTGAGCCTGTGGTTCGACAAGCTCACCACATTCGTCCGATCATCCTGAGCCTGTCGAAGGAAGGGTGAGAGGCCGCCAGAGCAAAAGCCTCCGCCTCTCCGAGGCAAACGCTTTGTGCAGTTCTTTCAAAGAGGATGCCTTTTATCCGGCCGCCTCTCCCCCGGCTTTAAATCACCGGGATCTTCGAACGGCCGGATAAAAGAAAACTTTCACCCTTTGCGTTCTCTGCGACTTTGCGGTGAACCCATTACCGAATTTATGAAATGATATACCAAGCCCTACTTCTTTGAGGCTTTTCTGGCCCGTCTTGGCCGTGATTTTTGGCGGGGTTTTCGGACCTCTTTTGCCTTCTTTTCAGCCTTTTTCTCCTCGATAAGGTTTTCCACTTCACGGCGACGGAGTTTCCGAAGAGCCACCAGGAAAGCCTTTTTTTCTCCTCTTGGCTTGAACTTCCCTGTCTCCCACTGGTACACGGCCCCGACAGTCACACCCGCCAAGGTCGCCAGCGCCCTCTGCGAGATGCCCAGACGTCTGCGAAGCCTGCGGATCAAGAAGGGTGACAAGCGGGTCCCAGTAGCCTCCTCCTGGGAAGCCTCCAAGGGTCCCTTTTCCTTTTCCAGCACGGCCTTCTGGCGGGCCACAAATCGTCCGATCTCCAAGACCGCTTTACGGAGCTGTGAGACTGTACTTTTCAGCGTCCTGACGTCGCGGCCCACGGGGATTGCAATTTTCCGTACCTCCCTTTTTGCCAGGCGTACAATCTCAGACTTGATAATCGCTTCAATCTTAGCCATATCATCCTCCTCCTTTTTAATAAAAGCATAGCGCATGGCGCATAGCGCATAGCGAAAACCCATCTGTATTGCTACATCTTCCAACCATGAAATCTGAATTTAATTACTATTGTAGAAATGAGCTTTTCTCTCTTGCTCTGCCGTAAGACTTTAGTTCTTTGAAAAACTGCCAATCCCGCGAAACGCGGGATAATGGGGCTCGTCCTTCGCGCTCCGCTTTGCGTGTTTTCACACCTTTTGCTCAATGCTTTCTGTTTTCGCGCTATGCGCTTTGCGCTGTGCTAATCAAAGATTTTTCCGGGATTCATGATCCCGTTGGGATCCAGGAGATCTTTGATCTGCTTCATCAGCTTCAGACTTTCCCCATGCTCCCGCCTCATAAACTTCCTTTTTCCGATGCCAACCCCATGCTCTCCGGTTGCGGTGCCGCCGCATTCCAGTGCATAGCCCACGATCTCATCCGCTGCCTCCTCAACCGCCTGCCACTGGCCTTTTTCCTCAGGAGTCCCCGGAATCTCTAAATGGAGGTTTCCACTTCCCGCATGGCCGAAGGCATATCCTCTCAGCCCTGTCTTTTCCAGAACTTTCTGGCTCCATTCTACCATATCCGGATACTTTGAGATGGGAACAGCCGTGTCGATCACCAGGGGCGAGAGGCCGGGATTGCTTGCCCCGATCGAATCGCGCACCTGATATCGCGCCTCCCACAGACGATTTCGTTCCTCCCTGCCGATTCCTGAATCGAACCGAATTGATCCGTTATCAGTGCAGATTTCTTCAACCCATGCCAACTCCTCTTTTAAGCCGGCAAGGCTCGTGCCGTAATACTCAATGAAAAGGGTCGGCTTCTCTTGAAGGGAGAGGTTCTTGTATCGATTGACCGCCTGAACGGTCGGGATATCCAGGAGTTCCAGAGCCGCAGGAGAGAGTCCGGAACGCATGATCTGCGAAACCACATCCGTGGCCTGCCTGAGAGCGCCGAACTGGACCACGGCAGCCATGAACTCCGCCGGCAGTCCGATCAGGCGGAGGATGACCTCCGCGACCACACCCAGTGTCCCTTCCGATCCCACAAAGAGGCGGCACAGGTCGTAGCCGGATGAACTCTTGGCGGCTTTCGTCCCGACCTGGATGATTTCTCCCGAAGGAAGAACGACAACCATATTGAGAACGAAATCCTTGGTCGCGCCATACTTGACCGTTCTAACCCCGCTGGCGTTATTACCCACCATCCCACCGATGGTGGCTGAGGCGCCAGGGTCCGGTGGAAAGAAGAGGCCGTAACGCGAAAGATATTGATTCAATTCCTTATAGATTACTCCAGGCTCCACACGGACCTGCAGATCCTTTTCCATCAATTGAAGGATATGATTCATCTGCTGGAAATCGAGAACGATGCCCCCTTGCACCGGGATAGAATTCCCTTCCAAACTCGTGCCTGCACCCCATGGGGTAACTGGAATCCGTTTCTCATTGGCCATCCTGAGAATCCGGCTGATCTCTTCTGCATTGAGGGGCCAGACGACGGCATCAGGTCTTCGTTTCCGGTGAAAAGACTCGTCCTTCCCATGAAGGTCGAGGACGGATTCACCGGTGGATACCCGGTCCGGGCCGACAATCTCCCTGACGAAGTCCAATTCTTTGTTCGTTAGCTTTCCGTATGTCATTAGACGCATGTCCCCGACCGAATTACCCCCCCGTTTAGCGAAGGGGAGCGCGGGGGGGATTTGAGCAATTAAACGTAGGGCAGGCGTCTCGCCTGTCCCGCGAAGCGCGGGGTCGGCGGGGACGCCGACCCTACTTCCTGCCTACTGCCTTCTGCTTTCTGCCTACTCCTTTGCTGTCACCCGTACGACATCTGCTATCTAACTCCCAATTCCTTCTCCATCCTCGATGTCAATTCCTTTGCCTTTTCAATCTTCCTTCTTTTCTGGATCAGCCAATCTCTGTTCGCTTTCAATCGAACTTGAAGCGATCGAATATTTCCTTCCACCTCTCGTTTCATCCGAATCAATATCTCCTCGGGTCTCTGGATCTTTTCCGTTTGCTTTTCAGAGATTGGAATATTGATCTTCATTTCAGCAAGGGCTTTTCTTAGACTTTGATACGAGACCTTCTCTTTCTCCTCGCGGTCGGAATATTTGACCGCCTTCTCAACAACCCTCTTCGCCTTACGAAGGGGAAGAAATCCCTGGCGCACCATCCATTCCATCAACCCAGTAGCACCGGAAAACCCTTTTTCGGCTCCCTCCATCATTTGAATCCCGTTCACCTGGAGCAAACGGATCACCTGTGACATCACGTCGAGAGCGGGGTGACACTCATCCACCCCGTCCATGATCCAATATTTGGTCCACTGAGTATCCCGATTATATCCCGCGAAGAGGGCCTTGCCGGTAGAAAGGAGACTCGCAACCATTCCATGGGTAAAGGAGGCTTTTGCCTTAATCACTTCTAAAGAATCGGGGTTCCGTTTCTGCGGCATGATGGAACTGCCGGAGCAGTGCCGGTCGTTCAACCGCACCATATTGAATTCGCTCGTTGACAATAGAATCAACGTTTGGGCCATCGTGGAGAGGTGGTTCATCATCACGGCTGCCGCATAAGCCAGCTCCGCTTCGGGCTCCCAGCGCTGGGTCACGGGATCGGTCACATTTTCAGCAGGACCATCGAATCCCATGAGCTTTGATGTCAATCCCCGGTCCAGATTGAAAGAGGTCCCGAAGCCGGCCGCAGCGCCCAGAGGGTTTTTGTTGAAGAGATCGAACCAGTTGACAAATCTCTGAGCATCCCGCTCAAGCCCCTCGGCAAAACCGAGGAGTAGGTGGCCAAAGGTTGTAGCGACGGCATGCTGATGATGGGTGTAACCGGGCATAATCGTCATACGGTGCTCTTCACCCTTCTGCAGGAGCGATTCCATGAGGGCGATCAATCCTTCGACGAATCCCAATGCCTTGTCGCGAAGGTAGAGACGCATATCGAGGACAATCTGGTCATTCCGGCTTCTCCCCGTGTGAACCCTTCCCCCATATTCGAGGCCTATTCTGCAGATGAGGAAGTTTTCCGTGTTGGAGTGGACATCCTCTTGAGAGGGATCTAATCTAAACTTTCCTTTCTGATAGAGCCTTTCGGCTTCCTTCAGGCCCCTTAGAATCTTTTTCGCATCCTGTTGTGAAAGGATTCTTTGCCGATAGAGCATGAGGACATGAGCCCGGCTTCCCCAAAGATCGTAAGGAATCAATCGTTCATCACTCGGCGGAATTCCCTTAACGTCTCTCCCCGAGAGGAAATTGACCATTTCCTGTGTAGGCATCTCTTCAAATCTCTCTCCCCACAGCTTCTTGATTTTCATAGTAGATCTGTTCGCTTTCTCCTCTTTACGGGAGAATTATCCGTCCCCATTCAACCCCATCCCCTCCCTCACCCTCCCCTTGAAGGGGAGGGAATTATGGGGAAAACAATTGTCTAAATTCCTCCCCCTTCAAGGGGGAGGTCAGGAGGGGGATGGGTGATTCGCATTCGTACGAGCAATCTGCAAGATGTTACCACAAATCAATTGCGTAAACAATGTTTTGAGGTTTTTTTTCCATTTGATAGCATACAGACGAGGGGAGGCGGGGAAGTTCTGTAGCACCGCAGTCAACAGCTCCTGAAATCAAAAGCCGGTTGAGAATTAACCTCAACCGGCAGAGCAGTTCTGTAATCGTGATAGATAGGAGATTCTCAGAACTCTTTTCTCAAAGAGAATGTCAGCAGATTCGCATCAAAGCTGTCAGCCCGCTTGACCTGGTCTACCAGATAAGTCCTTTCCAGACTGAGAACAGGCGTCAGACATTTATTCTTATACCAGAGGCTCAAAACCGCATCAGCATATCGCTGGGGGTTCTCTTTCATCGTCTTTGCGTAGCTGGCGTTCACTCTGGCTCCCAGCCCCCTATAAATTCCCTCATAGCCAATCCCCGCCGAGTAAATCAGAGCATTAGAGTCGAAAGTGAAGGTCGAGAAGGAAAAGGGGATGACATTAAATATATCCTTATGATCCTTGATATTCTCGTAGGTGAATGACCCATCAAGAGTAAGCTTCGGCAGAGAAACGGGTTGATAGGTCGCCGTGAGCGTATAGTCCTTGACATCTACACGATAGTCCTGATCGCTGTTCACCCTTCTTCTCCACGAAAAAGCTCCCTTTAAGCTTAAGTTCTGAAGAGGGGTGTCATATTTGATTTTTATCCTTGCGATATTCGTGCTATCAGGGGAAATCCATGTGTAAGGGTCGCTTGTATTCGCTCCCTTATATTCTCCGAAGACGGTTAAGAATTTGTAGGGCTTCCAGTCAACGGAGCCTACCCACCCATTGGTCCACTGGTTTGTACTGGCCGGATCTTTGCCTCCGGAGGACGTGGGGAAGAAGCCAAAAGATTGTCCATCGATATTTCTGGATTGAAATTGGTATCCCCCCCTCAGCGTAAGATTGTTCAGTGGTAAGTATTCCAACTGCAGCGTTCCCGTATGGGCCGTCTCGCTATAGTCGGTATCTGCATTCACGCCACCGGCCGATAAGAATGGATCGGTATTCGTACGACCGTCCTGGTCAAAGTTGTGAAACCGGTAATCGGCATGGAGAATTAATTTTTGGCTGATCAGGTAGCTCAACCCCAGTTCTCCCACAAACGTGTCAAACTGGACATCCCCGTTTCCGGAACGGATTGCAACTTCAGGGGCAGTGGTGATGTCAGACCATCCGTTCGAGTGCGCATAGACCAAGGCTCCGTCAAAATCCCATCGTTCTTCAAAATGGGTGTGTGCCTTGAGTGTACTCACAAAGGTATTCATCTTCTCGTTTCGATCTTCGGAAAGGACGGACGACTCGACCTTGTCTTTGTTATAAAGGTTCCAGAAACTCTCTTTGAGATGAAAATCCCAGCCTCCAATTGGAAAATCGGCTGAGATGGAATATTCGTTCATTCTTTCCTTCAGATCTTGCGGCAACGCAAACGGGAGGTTCAGCCTGGGAACCCCTATATCTCCATCCCTTGACCAGTGTCGGTAACCGAGGTTCAACCGGAGGTCGTCCTGGGGAAAAACCGATAAGTTCATCGTCCCTACTGTAAACTTGCTGCTGAAATCATGATTGTCGGTCAGAAAAAAGTTATCTTCGCGGTTGGACCAGTAATGATATTGATTGTAGGTGGTAACGAAATCGTACACCTTGTTTTTCTTAATCTGTAAGCGGCCCGCCGGGAAGGGGTCTCCAACGTCCCTTCCTGTGAGACTGAAGTAATCGACCAGTCCCTTATTTGTTTCAAGATTTCTTCCAACGAGGTTGAAATCGAAGAGTCTCAACCCTTGCATCAGGTTGACGGTCTCCTTGTATCGGTCTCTGCTCCCATCAATATCAGTGAACCGGTAACCAAGCTCGATGGCTCCATTCCATCGGAAGCCTCCGAACGTCAAGCCGGTATCTTCTGATCGGGCATCAACGATTAAAAAAAGGTGGAAAAAGGAAATGCAGAATACCGCAAGTATAGCTTTGGCACAAGTTCCTCTCATCCTTTCCCCCTTTCTCACTGCAAGAACCGACTGCTGAAATTAGACCCATGGATCTGGTTATGGCAATTGGTACACGAAAATTTTGGAAAATGGGGCTGCCCGTGACATTCCATACAAAGGCTCCGGACGTCGCGGCGAATCAGAAGGAATCTGTTCGGAGATCCATGAGGATAGTGGCAAATGTTGCATCCCTCGAACTTCTGTGCCTGATGCTCAAAGACCCAGGGGCCCCGCTTCTCCGGGTGGCATTTATAGCAGACGTCGGTGTCGAATTTGTTCATCTTTCTCAGGCTGGCGCGGTTTCGGCTTCCGTGGGGGGTATGACAGTCAGAGCATTTCAATGCCCCCTGGATGACCCGATGGTTGTTGGGGAGATAAAACTTTGACTTGACGTCCCCATGACAGGAAAAACAGAGCTCAGCCTCCTTAGCTTTCAGGAGGCTTTGGGTGACTTGGGTTGCATGAATCTGGTGGCAGTCGTTACAGCCGACCGCACTCAACGGGTGGACCCCCCTTCTGAATTGAAAAAGGTTCTTCTCTTTTTGATGGCACATGAGACATGGATCAGAACGATCCCTGGCATTTTTGTCCTTGAAGGAAACGATGAACCCTTTTCCTTCTGCCTTGGCATGTTGTTCCCCGGGACCGTGGCAGGATTCGCACCCCTTCTTAACAGCAGGCACTTTTGGATCATAGAAACTCTGCCAGTGAGGAGTATCTTTCTTGAACGCATCGTAGAGATCTTGATGGCATCCCTTACAGGTTTCGGATCCCACATATCCTTCCATCTGCGCCTTCTTCTCCTGGCCAAACGAAGAGAAACTGACGAAGGATACCAAAGCTGCCAAGACAACAACCATGATCGTCAAGTACTTACGCCGATTCATAATTGATCTCCTTCATTCAATGTTTGTTAGGTATCCTTCTTTAACAAGGCAGACCCAATCCCCGCACCCCCCTTCTGTTTGAAGGGGGGTGTAATGTATTTGTCAATTACGGATTTACTACGATCGTTCGATAATCGGTTGCGTTCCGGTCGCCTGCAGGCCTGACTCCCGTGGGTGTGACCGCCAGGGCCCTCAACGAATCCTGCAGGATTTGGGCCGTATAGAAGACATTATGGTATGGGGAACAGTTCCCCGATTTAAAAAAGAACGAGAGGTTGAAGGCTGCGGCCAGGGTGTTCGATGTCCAAGCCGTAAACGATCCGCCGGTGGCAGTAAAGAAGTAGGGATATGAATTCGGATTGTAGGAGATCCCTTTTGCAGCAAGAGCTGCCTTGAGCTGGCCAAAAAGCCCTGAATCTCCGAGGACCGGATCACCGATGGTTCCGATTTCCGCAAATGCGGACTCTACTACTCCGTCACCGTCAAAATCCGCAGAGGCCGGGATATCGGGGAAACTATTAACCCCCGGGTGGCATTGCTGGCAGACCTCGATCCTCGGTCTCCAGGTATGACCTCCTTCTAAACCATTAGGACTTGCCTCACCCATATGGCATCCCGTGCAATTCTGCTGCTGGTGCAAGGGGATTCCGGATGAATACCTCTGCGGGACGCCGTTAAAGGTGAACTCCCAGGTATTTTTGCTCCACAGAACCGCTCCGCTTTCGAGGTAATGGGGATTCTGGAAGCTAATACCGGCTCCTCCAGCTATTATTTTATCAGGATCAGTGTAGGGATCAACTCCCCTACCACTGATATTCATATAGACGGTCAATCCGCTCTCCCGGCCCTGGTGGCAGAAGAGGCAGATCTTACCGGTTCCAACTCCTGAAGGAATGTTCGTCCCATCCAGAAATTTGTCGATACTACCCCTTGGATTCTTCACCGGGTCGACAAAACGTGGATTAATTGATAGTTTTACGGGGAGGCGGACATTTGCGTCGATCTTACTGGCATGCGGCTCATGGCATGTCCAGCAAGTGTGAGTCGCATCTCCCCAGAGGACCGAGGCATCCGGAGTCCCCTGGACATCCTTCTGAAAATCGATCGATCCCAGCCCGTGGTGACACTGGTTACAAGCAAGACTGGTGCTCGTGGCCACCGGTTGCATGGTGTTTCCGGGTGTAACGAGATAGGCATTTTGAGAATTTGGAGTCTGGGTCAATTCGAAGGCTCTATTCCCTCTGTTCCGGAGACTGCCCACTCCGCCCGACCCTGTAATGCTCTGATCGAACGGATAAATGGCCTGATGGGAGCCGGCAAATACAAAGGCACTGAATTCCTCAAAAGGGGGAGCCAATCTATTTCGGTGGCCGCTCGTCAGATACTGGCCCAGAACATCAATATTATGAGTCTTGCCCACATCGACAAGGCCCCCCTGCCCAAGCCCAACCGCCGAAAATTTGTAAGTTCCCTGGGCGTGGCAACTTCCACAAAGGTTTTCTGTATTCGTATACATGTCTCTGATGTCGAAGTTGATCGACCCCGTAAATGTGATGGGGACACTGAGATTCGCTGTTCCGCCTGCTGTTTTCTTGTAAATCACCGTGGCGGTTACACTTGGCGCAGGCGTAAAGACCAGTGTGTTGTCATTGGTCACCGATAGAACCTCGAAGCCAGCCCTGTCAAGGGTCGCCTTCACAGTAACCGGCGCTCCTGCGTTGACGGCATCCGCAGGAAGATTGGCCGTCGCAGAGGCTGTCCCGGAGATCAAAACGGTGTTGAACTCCTTTACGTTTCCCTGGAATCCCCCTCCTGCGAAGGTTAAGATATTGTTACTGCCGCTGACACCCAGTGTCCCAACGCCCTGAACAATTGAGAAGGTCGGTCGTGCAATGGCAGACCCGCGGGTCCATACACCATTATTTTGGTCTTGGGCACCATCGGCGGCAATTTTGTAGGGTTTATGATTCAGATAAGAGGTCGAGCGGGGGACCGGGGCAGATGATATAACGGTTGAACCTGACAGCACTGTCACTGAAGAAACGGTAAAGATGGCGGGCTCAATCCCGTCGGGCGCAGGAATGTGGGCATCATGGCAGGCCCCGCAGCTTACCGTAGGTTTCTTGGGCAGGTTATTCTGGGCGATCTTCTTAACGAACTGAGGATAGGTCAAGGCATAATTATGGCAAACACTGCACTCTTCGATACGCTCGTTCTTTGTTACAATGGTGCTCGCATCCGATTTGAATAGAGCAAGTCCCACGGGTTCTTCCGGAGTTCGAGCCGTGGTTATTGCTTGCCCAACTCCATTTCTCCCCTGGTCGAAATATCTCGAAGGCTTTCTGTTCGAATTCGCATGCCGGGTCAGCAAGAATTCATTCAAAGGGAAAAAAGGCGCGCCCGCGCTATTGTCATTATGGCATTTTCTGCATGTGTCTATGCCCGGGATGGGTGTCGGAATGGGTCCGACGCCAAAGTGGGCGAGACCGCTCCCGTGGCACCCCTCACATTTTACATGGTCCGGATTGATATCGATTTCTGCCGGCGTCAGGTTGTGGATGGAGCTGACATATCCCTCGGGGATCGTGTAGAACTGCTGCTGCGCGTGCGTGGCCCGCAAATTGAGAGGGACGTAATCCGGGAGATTGGCATTATCTGATATGGTATCCTGCGTAAGAGGATTGTTGTCCTCCCAGGTTGAGTGGCAATTAATGCAGGTCTGGGTGCCTACAAATCCACTCTGTGCCTGCGAATGGGTCGTTGCAAAGGCTGACAGTACCAGAAAAAAGGAGAACAAGAAAATCCATTTGATCTTAGTTTGACTCTTCATCCTTCTCCCTCCTCAATAAATTTTGCTTTGGCAGTATGCTTAAAAGTGGGGATTGAAAACTAAAAGTCAAGATATAAGAACCAGAAAGGTTTGTCAAGAAAAAAATTAGAGAATTTTAATTTTATTTTAATCGATAGTCTCGTAAAAAGTCGTCTCACCGGTGAAAATCCCGCTTTTAGCGGGATCCAGTGTTTTTATAATTATCTGAAATTATCCCGCTAAGAGCGGGACTGGAGTTTACCCCGTACTCCGATACGGGGCCGGAATGACGAATTAGCCTTTTTCGACTTTTTTGCGACTTCATCTTAATTTAATGTGATCGGGCTTCAGAGGGTAATGTTTATGCCTACTCGCCCAGACATGCTTGCTTCATA
>Ga0214473_10006955_pt1 | contig 13461 bp, 11 predicted proteins | sample RVTome_7_FD_203509 | JGI IMG/M metagenome (GOLD analysis project Ga0214473, IMG submission 203509) | Soil microbial communities from uranium-contaminated site in the Upper Colorado River Basin, Wyoming, United States - RVT98D197 | ecosystem: Environmental > Terrestrial > Soil > Contaminated >...
TGGGTGGGTAAAAAGTGGCGGGCGGTCTGTTTTTGCCTTTGGCAAATCCTGCCCGCCCTCACCCATTTCCCCCTAAGATTAGGGGGTTAGGGGGTTGAATCAGCCTTATTATGAAATATTATATTTAATAACTTATCCCATTTAACCATTCAAACGACTGACTCCCCTCTTGGCGCATTACTGAAATTACTTTTATTTCTTTAGCAGTTTTTAAATTAAAACTAGTTAGCAAACTATTCGGTTTAATAATTTGGATAAAATTACTTGTCCCTCGATCAGCGTCAAGGCTGATAATTTCATAACTGGAAGTATTAGTTAAAGTATTATTTGTTTGTAAATTAACATTTTTTGTCTGATCATCATTATTCCAAAAAACCAGAATATCCTCATTGCCCCTGGTAAATAATTTATAAACAACAGCGGAATAATCGCTGTCAATAAGTTTTGACTCCCAGTTATAATAAGGGGTGACGCCAGTCAATATCTTAGTCATTTCATTAAAGACTTTAGCGGAAAAATCATTGGTGGCTGCCAGAATATAAATTGTCCCCAAGAACTTCTGATGGGCATTGATTGTTCCTATCCGGAAGCCAGTAATTGCTTCGGTTAAGTCATACTTGGGCTGGGGATTAGAAAAACCGGCGTGCAATTCACTGTCAAAAAAGTAGATTTTATCCAAAACGCCGAGAGTTTGGGCATCTTTTAATAGCTGGCTGGCATCATAACGCCTGTCCATATCCTGCCAAATCTGACTGATAGTTAAATTCTTGTTGGCTGTTTGCAGACCGCTGAAGGTTGGGGCTTTTTCACATTCTTCTGGCAACCAAACATAATCATCGGGCTTTTGATAATAAGAACAATTTACCGGAGCAGAACTCCAAAATTGAGTTAAACCATTATGCGGATACTGATGAATGCCGATGGCTACATTATTATTATCTAATATGCCACTACTAATCATATATTCAGTGGCTGGCGTTAAGCCGGCTGGTTGGTCATCAATTGCGCCAGTGACAATCCAGCCTTGGGCATAATTCTTTTTTAATTCTTCGCTGGCAATTTTAACCGTGCCGGCGAGTAATTCACCATAAGTATCGGCAAATTCCTGCTTATAATTATGGCCAAATCCATAGCCATTGCAAGCTGGCTGGTTCGGCCCGCTGGTGGCATTACAATCCGGGGTATTGCTTGGTATATATGCAAAACTTGAAGCGTTTTTCAGGTCACAACTGCAGAGATAATATTCTGCCGCCGGTTCATTGGCCATTTCGTAATATTTAATTTTATCTTGGTAACGCGCTGAAATATCAAAAACTAATTGGCGAAATTTATTTACCAAAAAAGTGTTATCCATATCAAATAACCCCTTGGAACCGTCAGGGTTAGTACACTCTGAACAAGTGGTTGCCCAGCCACCATCACCGCCCATGATGCCAGAGGGTAAACCTTGATTAGCTTTAACTTTATTAGAAACCGCATCAATATACCAGTCCGCCCTTTCCCAGGCATAAGTATTTTCGTCAATCATAATTCCCCAGCCGATTGGTGCATTCCTGTCAATTTGCGAATTAAATTTTAATGCTTGCTGACATTGGTTAATAAGATCATCTTCTTTTTGCGGATAATATTCGAATTTATAAGGATAGCAACTATTTGAACCGGATTGTTTTGCTGAAATAATGCAGTCACGATTAGTGGATAAACCATTATTAGCACATGGTCCACAATTCGGTCCATAATAAGGAAGATATGGCTGATTACCGGCACAGGCGCTGTTGTCATTGCCAAAAATTGGGGTTTTGTCTTTAATAGTAACATTTAAATTAATTTTTTGTTCTTTTTCGTTTAAATATAAAGTGAAATAATTATCCCAGACTTTGGCGGTCTGAATGGTTAAGGCGAGTGATTTGGTTTCGTTGGGATTTAAATTGACTGTTTCTAAATCAATAATTTGATTTAAATAATTATCATAACTGGGGGTTTTGTCATTCAGATAAGTATAAGGCAGCCCTTGAAATTTTAAATTAACTGTTTGGCTGATATTATTGTTATTTGTAAAAGTCAGGTCAATTTTCTCCTGCCAGCCGGAATATAAAGAATAACTATCAGGCAGGGTGACGCTGACATTATTACTTAAATTTAAGGTTACTAATCCTCCCGGGCCGCTGGCCTCAGGCAAGGGATTAGTATTCAAATTTTGCCCGTTATTATCGGAACTGTTATTAGTCGTTGAATTATTAAAAATATTCTCCCAGGAAATAATTTTTTCCCAAGGGTCAAAATCTATTTTAAAAAACTTTAAAATTACCAGCCCCAAAAAAATTAAGGTGATTATTACCAAAATAACGGCCAAAACCACCAGCCAGGGCGAGGCTTTTTTGGGCGCATCCTCAATTTGTTCGGGAATTTCTTTTTTGGGTGGCAGATACATAATTTTTTTATTCGCTCGCTTCATGTCATTCCTGCGAAAGCAGGAATCTAGAACATAAAAATGTTAATTCACTTTTTGGATTCCTGCATGTGCAGGAATGACAAACGAACATATTAAGCGAGCGACTGTTTTATTTCCCATTAATACTTAATAACTTCCATGATTCACCATAAACTTTTTTGATATTAATCTTGGTATTTTCATCAAGAAAATCTTTTAGCATCAACTTTAAATTAAATTCCAAATTTTCCGCTTTAATTTCTTCCTCATGTTCGATTATTGAGCCCAATTCAATATCAACCTTCTTAAGTTTTTTTAGCTTATTTTCTTTTAATTTTTCTATAATTATCTTGCTGATGCGATCAGCTTCGTGAAAGTCGTGCATGTTTTTGCTTATTGCATATCGCTTATGGCAAATTGTCAAAGCTATATGCTATTTGCTATTTGCTATTTGCTATTTGCCATCAATGTGTCGCGCAAGAAATGCAAGGATCATACGCCCGAATTAATGTTTTGATTTTATTTCGGCGCTTGGCATCAGTTAACTTTTTAGTTTGCGGCAAAAAGGCCTTTAAATCCTCCTCTAAATTATTAAGAAACTGGGCAGTGGGTGTAATAATATTACAATTAGTAATCAGATTATCTTTCACTTCATAATAATGAATTAACAGCCCGCGCGGCGCCTCGACTGCCGCAAGCCCCTTGCCGCTGTATTTGTTTTTCAAGGTCAATAAGCCTAAACGCGGCCGCGCCTGTAAATAACGCGTCATTAATTTTTTGCTTTCTTCCAGGAAATGGACAACCTCCAGGCTTTGCGCCAAAACATTATAAAAAGTATTGCTGCTGGGCAGGCGCTCCTCTAAATCATTCAATAATCTCCTGGCGCCTTTATTTAAATAAGCCCGGTTATTGTTTATTCTCGCCAAAGCGCCAACCATAAAACTTTTATTGTTAAATTTTACGTTTTTTACCAGACTGATATTCAAATTAGTTTCTTTCAGCTCCTGATAGAAATTTTTTAATGACAATTTTATTTTATTGGAAACATTGATCACTCCGCCGTAATAACCGTAGCCTTTATTTTCTGACAAAGAAATAAACTCGGTCGGTCTGGCAAATTTCGGGTAAGGCAGTTTTTTTATAAATTCAAAAAGCAATAAGGCATCATTATAAACTTTATCGTAATTCTTCAGTAAATCCCTGAGCTCCTTTTTTGACGCTAAATTTTTAAAGCCGCCAACCGCGGTGCTGATCGGGTGAACGGTCCGGCCGCCAATGATTCTAATGACTTCGGTGGCGAATTTTCTGATATTTAAGGCCGCCTGTGCCTCAACCGGATATTTTTTAATAAATTTCAAATCATCAACCTCGTTATAAAAATCGGGAATTGACAAAAAGAAAAGATGCAGGGTATGACTGTGGATTATTTGGGCGGTGGCCATGATTTTTCTTAAGACTAAAATTTCCTTGCTGACTTTGATTTTAAAAGCATTTTCCAAAGCTTCAATGGCGGTCAAAGCATGGACAACCGGGCAGATCCCGCAAATCCGGGCGGTAATAATCGGCGCTTCCCAGTATTTCCGGCCGATTAAAATGCCTTCAATTAATCTGGCGCCTTCCTCGGTGTCAATTTTGGCTTCAGCGATTTTACCGTCAAAAAGATGGCCTTTGAAGCTGGCATGGCCTTCCATTTTTGCTAATTGGTTTATAATAATTTTCATAAATTAGATAAAGTTTTTTTAACTAACTCCGCTGCCTCGTCATACTTTTCCTCCCTGGCCAATCTTCTAATTTCCTCATTATTCGGATCATCAAGAATATCGCTGACTTTGGCTCCGTATTTTTCCACCCAATCTATTTGTTCTTCTGATGTCGGATGATGGTCAAAAGATTTTTTCATCAGCGCCACCTGAACCAAATCACGGTATCTGGTTTCCAGTCGATTAGTTGGTTGTTGTGAGTCAATGTTTTCTATCATAAATATATAATAGGTTGAAGAAAATTTGCCTATGGCAAATTTTCTTCAACCTCCTCTCTTAACCCAAAGACCTCCATGGTTTTATTAATTGAATCTTCGCTGTGATATTTTTTTAATTCTTTGAATAAATTTTGACAATTAGGTTTATCAACTAGCCCCCGACAGCCCCAGCAAGCTTGCTTGCTCTTTAGACAAACCGCTTCACAGCCGCCCCGGGTAATCGGGCCCAAACAAATTTCATGCTCCATTAATAAGCATTTATAACCATTGGTCTGGCATTCAAAACAAACAGTCCGTTCAATTATTTCCGGTTTTTGACCGTTGGCTAAGCTGGTCAGCAGAATGACAAAATCTTTGGCGTTGATCGGACAGCCATAGAGAACGTAGTCTGGTTTAATAATATTAGAAATTTTTTCAACTCGTTTGGCAATGTCAGCCGGCTGATTTTTATAAACATATTTGGCGGGATCAAAATTTTTTAAATAATTGCGAATGGCCCAGACCCCGCCCATGTCCGCGCAGTTGCCCAGGGCTATTAAAATCTTGGCCTTGGCTCTGACGGCTTTTAGTAATTCCAGGTTTTTGGCAGTAATCGGATTGCCTTCTAGTAAAGCAATGTCAAAATATTTATTTTCCAATTGTTTCTCTTCCAGCAGGCGAAACTCCGCCAGTTCAAAATTCTTGACCACTGCCAAAAACTCCTGACCTAAATCCATTAGGGCAAATTGACACCCTTCGCAGGAGGTTAAAGAAATGATGGCGAGTTTTGGTTTTTTTATCATAAATAAATGTCTCTTTTTTTATTGGCAATTTCTTTTATCTTAACCCTTAAATCAGCCTGCTTAGCCTTACTTTTAATTTTACCAACTTGTTGATGAATAATCTTATCTCCAATTTTTCTTGTTTTTTTAGAAGCATAATCCAATAAAAATTCCTTAAATGTCAAAAGGGCATTCGGTCCGCAAAAATCCTGAATTTTACCGCTTTTAGCCAGTTGCATAAATTTATCGCCAGTCCGACCGCGGCGATAACAAGCTGTACAAAAACTAGGGAGATAGCCGAGTCGGCAGATGTCATTAACAACCTCATCCAGACTACGATGATCATATAAAGTAAATTGTTCCAAGATATTTTTCTGACCATAGCCGCCAGGCGCTGTATTAGATGCCGCGCTTGTCTGGGAGATGCCAATTTGAAATGCCTGGCGACGAAGTCGCGGGGTCTCCCTGGTTGACATAATCATGCCTGTATAAGGCACGGCTAAGCGTAAAATGGCGATTAGTTTTAAAAAATCATTATCGCTGACTTGATATTTTGTTTTTAATTTCACGGTTGTCGCTGGATTAAATCTTGGTACAGAAATTGTATGTGGACCAACGCCATATTTATTTTCCAGATATTGCGCGTGGGAAAGCAAAGCCAAGACCTCGAAACGCCAATCATATAATCCAAACAAAACGCCAATGCCAACATCATCAATCCCAGCGGTAAGTGCTCTATCTATAGCTGTAATTTGTCTAACATAATCTGCCTTTGGTCCATGATGAAGTTTTAAATAAGTCGGCTGATGATAGGTTTCTTGAAATAACTGGTAAGTACCGATGCCCGCTTGTTTTAATAATTTATAATTTTCAACAGTCGTAGCGGCAATATTAACATTAACCCTTCTAATTGAACCTTCTCCCTTCTTTACTGAATAAATTGTTTTTATCACATCAGTAACATAATTTATCGGATTATTTTTTGCATCTTCGCCAAATTCTAAAAGCAAACGCTTATGCCCCATCTCCTCCAATATTTCCACTTGTTTTCTAACTTCATTTAATGACAGCTTTTTTCGCGGGCTTTTGTTGCGCCGATGAAAAGCGCAGTATTCGCAATCATTCACGCAATAACTTGAAACGTATAAAGGAGCAAATAAGACTAGGCGCGGACCGTAAAGTTCTAGCTTCACCCGACGGGCAGTTTCAAACATTTCTTTAAGCAATGACTTATCTTGATTATTAATTAAAACTGCTGCCTCTTCCAATTTTAAACCTTTTTTCTTTTTGGCTTTTTCTAAAACGGCTTTTACTGCTTTTTTTGTTGGCGGCTTTGACTTATTTAAAATATTTACAATTTTCTGTTCATTAATTATTTTCATGATAAAATTCTCTAATATTAAATTACCACTTTAAGCTTACTTTCTAACATTTTATAACTGGCATCGCCTTTGAATAGACCATATTTCTCCCAAACATTACTTGTTTGATAATACTTGTTTGGATAAATTAGATAATGCTCTCGATATTTGGCTGGCGTCAAATTAATCATCAATGAATTAGCACCTGCCAGCAAGGCCTTTTTCTTGCCGTTAATTTTATCTAATGTCTCCAAGGCTGAAGTTACTGGAATTTTTACTTTGGGCATCAATAACCGGTAGATAGCAATTATTTTTAAATTCAGTTCCACGGCGCCAGACTGACTTCTAGCTAATGGCGTATTATCGCAAGGAATAAAGGGTCCACTACTTACCATAGGTACATTTAATTTTTTTAATAATAAAATATCATCAACTAAATCTTCAACTGTCTGATTTGGTAAACCGATTAATGAACCAGTAGCGATAAAATAACATAATTCTTTAAACCACCGTAAATGCTCAAGTCGTTTTTTAAAACTTTGTTTTGGATGTAGTTTTTTATATAACTTAGGATTTGAGGTTTCAAAACGGAATAATACACCCCCGGCTCCTGCCTTTTTTAAATTTTTATAACACTTATAATTTCTTTCGCCAATGCTTAGAAAAATAAATACTCGACTTCTCTTTTTTATAGCTTTAATAATTCTTATTAATCTTTCCTCGGTATAATAAATATCCTCGCCTGACTGTAAAACCAATAATTTATAACCTTTCTCATTTACCGCTTCCACAGCTAAATTAATAATTTCATTAATGGACAGACGATATCTCTTTAAATTTTTATTATCACATCTTAAACCGCAATAATGACAATGATTTTTACAGTAATTAGAAAATTCAATAATACCATGAATACAAAAAAAATCTTTTAAATTCAGCTGCCTAACCACATCTGCTTCCGAATATAGAAATTCCAATTCTTCTTTTCTTTCTAAATTAAGTAAATAAACAATCTCATCTTTTGTCAGTTGGTTATTCCTTGCCTTAGCTAAAATATTTAATAATTTAGGCGACATTTTTTCTTGTTCTGACGGTTGATGAAATTCAAGCACATCTAAAATTTCTTTAGCCTCGGTCGGATCAATCTTTTTTATCGCCCAGGCATTAGTGTAAAGGATCCAATCACCAATATTGAGATTATTCAATAAACTTACATTAATTTTATTATATTTAGTCCCCTGAATAACCTCCGCAGTTGTCCCTTTAATTTTTTTTATTTTAGCGGGTATTGTCAAACACATATTTTATATTATATTAATTCCGTCTCCTTAATTTTATCATACCTAAAAATCGGGCCGTCAGTGCAGACGTATTTATCACCGCAGGCGCAGTGCTGGCAAATGCCAAAGCCACAGTCCATCCGTCGCTCCAAAGACAGATAAATATTTTGATCAGGCACGCCTGCCTGCTTTAATTTTTCCAGAACAAATTTATACATGATCGCTGGACCGCAGAGAAAGGCAGTGGCGTCAGAAGTTATTGGATATAAATCAAATAACTTGGTTATTAAGCCTAAATCACATTTTACTCCAAATAATTTATTGGCTTTTGGCAATTTTTTCTCTTTATCAAAAATTAATTTGACATCAAAAAATTTCTGCCAATTAACGAACTCATCTTTAAATATCAAATAATCAAAACCTGAACAGCCATAAAATATTTTAACTTGGAAATTTTTCAAAAGTTTTTTATCATTAAGAATTTCCAAAGCAACAGACCGAAAAGGGACAAAGCCGCAGCCACCGCCTACCAATAATAAATTAGCAGTTTGTAAGTTTTTAAGTTTGGGCCAGCCCTGGCCAAATGGCGCCCGCACCCATAGAGAATCGCCGACTTTTAATTGATGCATAATGCTGGTTAACCGCCCGACTTTTCTGACGGCAATCTCCCAAAATTTTTTACTCGCTGAAGGATCAGAACAAATATTATAAGCCGCCTCCCCGGCTCCGGGTATCCCCACCATGGCAAATTGGCCATTCAAAAAACTGAAATTACCTTGGTAAATTTTATCTTTGAATGCTAAAGTAAATAATTTGGTATCAACTGATAACTGGGTTATTTTTTTTATTATTACTTCGTTTGGCAAATAAGCATCCTGCATATTATAAAACGCTTAAAGTTTTTTCAATTTTAATGCCGACCGGACAGACTTTATTGCATCTGAGGCAGCTGACACAGCCGGGAATTTTGTATTCCTTGGGAATCCGCCAGAATTTATGTTCATACCAAAAACGGATTTTTTGAGCAATGGTGTTTAAAAACACTTTTTCACCGGCAATTTTGGAAAACTCCGGATAAAAACAATTGGCCCAGGTTCTTTGCCTCTCAAAAGCGTTTAAATCAACTGACTGGTCGTGAAGATCATAACAAAAACAAGTTGGGCAGACGATGGCGCATTTGCCGCAAGCCAGGCAAATTTTCCCTAAATCTTCCCAGACTTTATTGCTCCTCGAGACTTTAATTTTGTCCATCACTCTAAGCATCTTCGGATCAGGCCCTTCTTCACGGATCAGGCCGGCAAATTCCAGATGCTGATAGTCGGTTATTTTAGTTTTTTCCAGGATTGCCTGGCCGCGTTCGGAGCTTTCATAAATCTTATATTGATTATTTTTTTGCTTTTCCAAAAAAATGTCAAACGGCAAATGCTCCAGAATATTTTCCTCCAAATTATAGCTGAAAACCTGCCAATCCTTGAATTCGCTCGGTGCGCCGACGGCCAGACCGACAACCAAAATATTTCTTCGTCTTTCCTGATAGTATTTGTCTTTGGAAAAAACCGTCTCAAAAAGCCCCAGCGCCTGCAAATCCAGAATATTCATGCCCAGGGCAACTATTGGCTTGATTTTATTTTTTAATTTGATTATTTTGTTTTGTTGAAAATTAAAAATCGTTTCGCTGACCGGCAAAAATATATTTTTCCATGAGTTTTCAGTAATCCGTCCGCTTAAATCTATTTCCTTGGCTAATTTTACCTCTTTTACAAAAAATTCCTGGCCAATTCTGGTCGGAGCAAAAACTTGAAAATTATTTAATAAATAATTTATTAAACGGTCAATCATTAAGTTTATTATACAATAATATTTACTAAAACAAAAGCCGACGGGATAAACCCGTCGGCTAGCCCTTTTCTTATATTGGATTAGTGCTTGCTTCAGTGTTTTCTACACCGCTGTCGCTGTTTAAGACATTGGCTAAAGAATTAAAATTTGAAAGTGTTACTACTTGACCAATTAAAGCGGTATTATTAACCCCCCAGGCAATTATCTCATTGCCAGTCGCCCCGGTATAAAAAGTATTTTGACGATAGATATGTGTGGAATCGGTTATTTCTTTCAAGGCAATGCTCATCACTACTTTTTTACCGGTATAAATTAAATCAGGGATTGGGTGAGGCGTGGTTTGCACAAAAATATTATTTTTGATCAAAGTTCCCGAGGCATCGCAGGATTCTTCGGCTGTTCCGGCATAATTATGAATTGCCATAGTCGAATTACCATAAGATATATTATTGGTTATGGTTGCATTTATGGTGCAATAATAGATTATTCCTGGTGAATATTCTGAAAAGACATTGTTGGTAGTCAAACCGTTATTATAAGTTTGGTTACTGTCAATAATGGTATAATCAGAGCGCTTGATTCTCATGCCCGCCTCGCCATTATGGTGAATGTCATTATTAATTATTTGATTATAAGCCGCCGGGGTAACACTGTTTATGTCCGGTCCGCCTTCAGAAAAATAAATGCCGATGTCGTTATCATAAATATCATTATTGGTAATAATATTATAATCAGCCCCGAACAACTTAATGCCCGCCCCATGAGCGATAGTGCCTTGGTAGGGCTGATAAGCTGAAATGGTTTTGACTGCCGCACCTAAACCACGCATAATTTTCAAGCCATCAATCTTTATATAATCAACGCCATCAAGATAAAAGACATAGCCAGTCGTCCCTCTGACAGTTGCGGTCTCACCGGGATAGACCGTGAAGGTTATGTAATTATTTTCTGTGCCAGAATTTGGCGGGGTAATTGTTTCATCATAGGTGCCACCACGGATATAGATTATATCGCCGGCTTGAGCGATCGTCGCCGCCTGGGAGATTGTTCTAAATGGCGAAGTTAAAGTTCCGGCATTATTATCATTACCATTAGTGGCAACATAATAAGAATTATTTGGTTGATTAATGCTTGTGCCACCGGCTAAAGTAGTAATTTCAGGAACATTGCCGCTAATAGTGGTACCGGTAGAATAACAAGTCAAGCATAATGAAGTGGTAATCACATATTGGTTCTGAAATAAATTGGCAGTAAAACCGCTGGCAGTAACCAATTGTTTCTGACTTTCACCATTGATGTAATAAATATCAGCATTGCCGCTTTGCTTGACTAAAGAGCCTTCTGGATAGATAGCACTTGTAATATCTGCACCTAGAGGATAATTGTCAATTAAATAATTAGGACAGCCATAAATTTTGGTTTCCCAATTATATCCATATAACTGCTGGGCGAGATAAGCAGTGGTAAGCCAGCGTTTGACACCATTGGGTTCTAGAGTATAAACCTTGGGGTCATCGACGTACATGGTGCCGTCAGGATTAATGGTGACAAACTGAATTAATTTAGTACCAGCCCGAGCCACGACATTACCGGAAGTTTCATAGCTCTGCAGGGTTTCGGCAGTGACTGTCAAAACAGTGGAAAAATCAGGATACCAGGTAGAATAAGTGGTGCCATTGGGAAAAACGTACTTCTTATTGTCTGCGCCGACATAATAAACAGCGGTGCTGTTTGGCGCTTTGATTAGATCGCCAGCGGTGATGGCTTTAGCTGGCTGAGGATAAAACACGCTACCCGCCCCCCATAATATGGTAGTTAAAATTACCAAGATAAAAAATGTTTTTTGTAAATTTTTCATATTATTAAGTTTTATTTATTAGATTGGGTTTGTTACTACTTCAATATTTCCCAGGCCGCTTTCGCTGTTTAAAGCATTGGCTGCGGCATTAAATTCTGCCAAGGTCATTGCTTCGCCGATGGTGCCTGTATTATTAACGCCCCAGGTAACTATATCATTACCCAAACTGCCATTATAAAAAGTATTATTTTTATAAACATTACTGGAATCAGTAATTTCTTTTTCGGCTATATTTAAGACAATTTTTTTATTGGCGAATAAAGGATTAGTCGTATTAAATGTCAGAGTCTGCGCTAAGATATTATTGGCAATATATGAATTAGAAGCATCACATGTTTCTGAATTAGTACCGGCATAATTTATAATCGCGTGCTGAGAATTACCATATATTGTATTATTAGTTATGGTGGTATTAATCGAGCAATAAAAAGCAATCCCCTGGGTTAGTTCTGAAAAAACATTGTTGCCTTGGATGCCGTTATTATAAATAGTATTGCTGTCAACGGTTGTATAATCCGCTCTTTTAATTCTAATACCGGCTTCACCGTTATGATGAATGGTATTATTAATAATCTGATTATAAGTTGAAGGGAATGTGTTATTTATATCCAATCCGCCTTCAGAGACAAGAATGCCGATATCGTTATCATAAATATCATTATTGGTAATAATATTATGGTCTGCCCAAAATATCTTGATGCCGGCACCATGGGGCATGGTCCCCAGGTATGGCGTATATGCCGGTATGACTTTCGGGCCAGAACCAAGGCCTCGAGAAATCTTTAAACCGTTAATTTTAATATAATCAACATTATCCAGATAAAAAGTATAGCCGGTTGTGCCTTTAACATAAACTGTTTCACCGGGATAATTGGTAAAAGTTATATAATTATCAACACTTCCGGAATTTGGCGGAGTGACGCTCTCGTCATAAGTGCCGCCGCGGATATAGATAACATCGCTGGCTTGTGCGACGGTGGCTGCCTGAGAGATTGTTCTAAATGGCGAAGTTAAAGTTCCAGTATTATTATCATTACCGCTCAAGGCAACATAATAACTGTTATTTACTTGATTAATCGGAGTATTACCAGCCAAAATGGTTAAAGCTGGTACATTGGCACTGATGGTTGTACCGTTTGGATAATTATCTAAACTTAATGAGGTAATATTTACAAATTCATCGTGAAATAAATTAGCCGTAAAGCCAGCACCTGTAACATTTTGTTTTTGGCCATCACTATTGATATAATAAACAGTCGAGCTGCCTGATTGCTTGACTAAAGAGCCCTCGGGGTAGGCAGCATAGATAAGATCAGCTCCTGTAGGATAATTGTCAATTAAATAATTTGGGCAACCATAAATTTTGGTTTCCCAGTTTGTCCCATATAACTGCTGGGCGAGATAAGCAGTGGTAAGCCAACGTTTGACACCATTGGGTTCCAAAGCATAAACCTTGGGGTCATCGACGTACATGGTACCGTCAGGATTAATGGTGACAAACTGAATTAATTTAGTACCAGCCCGAGCCACGACATTGCCGGATGTTTCATAGTTTTGCAATGTTTCCTGAGTGACAGTATTTACTAAAGAAAAATCAGGGTACCAAGTCAGATAGGTAGTGCCATTGGGAAAGACATATTTAGTGTTACCCTCGCCGACATAATAAACTGCGGAGCTGTTCGGTGATTTAATTAGATCGCCAGGGCTGACGGCCAAAGCTTTGGGCACAACTAACCCAAAAATCCCCAAGCACAAGAAGATGGCTGTAAAAACAAAAAAATAATAAAATGTTTTTTGTAAAATTTTCATAAATTTAGATAAAAATTAGTAATAAATATATCAATCCTTACTATTATACTACAATATAAAATCTGTTTTCTTTCAATATTTATTATACCATAAAATAAAAGACTAAGAAGGCGCAAATGTGGTTTGCCGAAGGCAAACCACATT
>Ga0214473_10006956_pt1 | contig 13460 bp, 9 predicted proteins | sample RVTome_7_FD_203509 | JGI IMG/M metagenome (GOLD analysis project Ga0214473, IMG submission 203509) | Soil microbial communities from uranium-contaminated site in the Upper Colorado River Basin, Wyoming, United States - RVT98D197 | ecosystem: Environmental > Terrestrial > Soil > Contaminated >...
ACCTCGAGCCATCGCGTCTCGCCCGTCGCGCTCGCGAGTCTCTGGCGATGCACTCCGCCGATGCGAAGGAAGCGACGAAAGTAGTTCTCCTTCGTCGGGCGTCTCTTGATGGAGAGAAAATCGAGGATCTGAATGAAGAGCTTCGTCTCTCCCCCGCTCGCCCCCCGCACCGTCTCGACGAGTCGCTCGAGACCGGGAAGAAAGCGATCGTGTCCGATGCGCAGGAGGGGCCCGCTCGGGATGTCCCGAATGCCCGTCGCCTCGACCACGATCGCCCCCGGTCGTCCACGAGCGAACCGTTCGTACCATCGCAAGTTGGATTCGGTGACGAACCCGTCCTCGGTCGCGCGCCAGGGAACCATGGCCGGGACCCACGTGCGCTCGCGGAGCTCGATGGGTCCTATCCGAATGGGACGAAACCAGAGCGCTTGGGACGCTTCCTCCAAAGTCGGCCAGCGCGCCTCGGGCAGTGGGTGACGGATTCGTTCCCGCGGCGTCCACATCAACTCAGCCCTTCGTCGACGTCGATCTCCGCAGCCTTCACGAGCTCGTCGACCTGTTCGGCCCGTCGCGCGCCCACGATGGCTCCGGTCACCGCGGGATGCTTCAGCGTCCAGGCGACCGCGAGGGCTGCCGGCGAGACGTCCCTCCGAGCCGCCGCGAGCCGTAAACGACCCGCCAGCGCGAGGTTTCGAGAGAGTTTCGGCTCCCGGAACTCCTCACCCTTCCGTTTGCGCCAGTCGGAGTCCGGAAGTGCGTCGATGCGTTCACGCGTCATTTTGCCGCTCAGCAAGCCCGACTCCAGGGGAGAGTACACGATGACGCCGATTCCCTGCTCGAGGCAATAGGGCAGGGTTTCCTCTTCGATCCCGCGCCGGGCGAGGGAGTACGGAGGCTGGAGCGATTCCACGGGGGAGATGGACCGCAATCGCTCGAGCTCGGAAACGTCGAAATTGGAGACGCCGATGTGGCGAACCTTCCCTTCCTTTCGAAGCTCGACGAGCGTTCTCCAGGCCTCGACAATCGTCGCGGCGTTCGGCCAGTGGATCTGGTACAGGTCGATCGCCTCGACTCCGAGCCTTCGAAGGCTGGCCTCCGCTTCTCGCCGAATGGATTTGGCTCCGAGCCGCTGGCGAACGCTCTTTTTCTTCCAGACCAGCCCGCACTTGGTGAAGACCAGCGGTCGATCGACGGACGGCAGCGCCGCGAGAGCCCGGGAGACGACCTCCTCGGCATACCCCAACCCGTAGACCGCGGCGGTATCAACCCAATTGATCCCTTGTGCGACGGCGCGATGGATCGCCGCCACAGACTCCGCTTCGTCCTGCGGCCCCCAGCCGTACGGCCAGTCGGGTCCGCCCATCGCCCAGGTTCCGAGGCCCAGAACGCTCAGCTTCAGGTCGGTCCGGCCGAGCCGCTTTGTTCTCAAGGGACTAGGATTACAGGAGCCTGCACAGCTTTTGTGCAAAAACCTGTGGAAAACGTGTTCGGATCGGCGTGGATCGCGCTAAATGGCCACCAGAACAACACTTCGCCTGGAGATGCAGCAGGCGTTTTTGTGGAAAACTGGGTGTACATCGCCCCGTTTCTTCGGTGACTAGAACAGGTTTCCGAATATCTCGACGCTCCCGAAAATCATCCCCAGACTCGCCCCGAGGCTCGGGAGAATGAACGCCAGGAAAACACGAAGAAGCCGGCTCTGCCACCATCGCCTCAGCTTCGTCACGTCCTCGGCGACGGTCTGGAACTCCTTGACCCGCGGCGGCCGGACGAAGGCCTGGACGAACGCCGTCACGTACCCCGCTCCCAGGACGGGGCTCAAGGTCGTAATCGGCGCAGACACGAAAGCAGCAAGAACAGTCAGGGGATGGGCGAACGCGAGGATCGCGCCGACAGCGCAGGGGGTGCCGCTCGCCAGGATCCAGAAGAGGACGCTGTCCCCGGCGGCGGCCAGACCCTGGGTCCAACCGATATAGGCGATCGAGCCGACGATCGCGACCGGAAGGCTCCAGCCGATCCACTTCCAAGCAGGCGATACGGGCGGGATCCGATTCAGCTCCTGGAGGTCGGCCTCGCGGTACTCGAGGAGCGCCTTTCGGATCCCTTCTAGGTGGCCGGCGCCGACGACGGCAACAACGCGCTGGCCTGGCGCCTGGCGGATTTTGTGGGAGAGGTAGAGGTCGCGCTCGTCGATGAGCACCTTCTTCAGCTCCGGCATCGCTTCGCCCAGATCCCTCATGAGCTCCGAGAGGACGTCGCGCTTCAGGAGTTCCTGGATCTGCGCCTCCGTGAGCTCCTTGTCGTCGAAGAGGCTCGCGAGAAGCGCGGACAGGAAGAGGGACTTCCGCCAGAACGACATCGACCGCCAGGCGCGTCGAAGAGTGACCCGGACGTCCCGGTCCGCGAGCGTGACCGCAATCCCTTTCTCCTCGGCGGCGCGAACCGCCTCGAGGAGCTCCGTCCCGGGCATGACGCCCAGCTTGAGGCCCATCCTCTTCTGGTAGGCGGCGAGAAGAAGATTCACGATGAGGGTCGCGAGCTGCTTCTTTCGGATGATCTCCTTGATGTCGAGAGACTCCCACCGCTGCTGCTCGGTGAGCGCTTGATAGCGCTGGGCGTCGAGCTCCACCGCGACGTGATCCGGCTTCTCCCGCTCGATGACCTCGCGGACCAGGTCCGTCGATCCTTTGGAGACGTGCGCGGTGCCCACGAGAATGAAGTCGCGCCCGTCGATCCGGAGGAACTGCACCTGATCCGGGGGATAGTTCGTGGTTTGGGCTTCGGAGGACACTAGCGCGATCGGCTTTCGGGAGTTATCCTGATCTTAATCCCCAGTGGCAAACCCGGCTCACGAAGCGCTCCTTCGTCAGGGGCTCGAAGACTGGAACCAATGGCGCCGCCAGAATCGGAGCGTCCTCCCCGACCTCAAAGGCCTCGCGATGTCGGCCGCCAACCTGTCGCGCGTAGACCTGAGCCATGCCCTCTTGTCGGGCGCGATGCTTATCCGCGCGAGACTGGTCGGCGCCGACCTGAGGTATGCCGATCTCCGGGAAGCTCAGATTCATGAAGCCGACTTCACGGACGCGGATCTGTATCGCGCGAACCTCGAAGGCGCGGCTCTCCCCGGAGCGAAGCTCCGGAGGAGTCGGCTGTCGGGCGCCAACCTTCGCGGGGCGCAGATCACCGTCGTGGATTTCCGGAGCGCCGACATGAGCGATGCCGACTTCACCGGTGCCGATCTGAGAGAGTCCCTGGGCGCGGGCGCCACCCTCGAGAGAGCGAATCTCAATCGGGCGGAGCTCTTCGGCTGCCGTTTGAACGACGTGAACCTCCGCGGCGCGAAAGGGATCAGCGCCCGTCAGCTCGAGGAGGCCATCCTCGACGAGCTGACCTCCCTTCCCGACGGGTTCGCCGCGGGCAACCCCGAGCTCACCCTTCAGTCCCTTTGCCGGGCCCTCGAGTCGATGAAAGCCCGCTCCACGGGAGCGACGGTGCCCGAGAACGAGGTCTCGTCGTATCACGCGCTCCTCCGCAAGCTCGAGACGCAGGGAGTCGCGATCGGCAACGCCCGCATCGACGAGGCCGAGATCGGTCGCAATGTCACCTCATGGGAGCCGACGCCCGGCGGAGAGGCCTTCGAGATATCCCCGGTCCGCGGAGTGAATGCGGTCCTTTTCAAGCGCAGGATCGATTCACTCCTCGACGACCTCCGGCGCAAGCTGTGATTCAGCGACCCGCGGAATCAGTAGCCCTCCCCATCTTTGCTTTCTCGACCATTCGCGCGACGTCGGCGAGAAGCTCTTTCGCGTCATAAACGATTCCGTCCTTGATGGTGTACTTCACCCCACCGACCCGCTCCGCCTTCCCCGTCTGGTCGTTGAGCCGCTCGGCGCCGGTTCCGTAGAGAACCTTCAGATTCGCGATGGGGTTCTCGTCGACCACTACCAGGTCCGCGAGAAGTCCGGGACGAACCACCCCGAACTCGATGGGCTTGCCCTTGGGCTCAAAGAGACCCTCGGCGCCGTGGAGAGTCGCTCCGCGGAAGATCTCGAGCGGATGGAACCCCGCCTCTTGCAGCAGCTCCATCTCCTCGATGTTCGCAAATCCCCACAGGTTGTAGATGAACGCCGCGTCGTCGCTCACCGTCACCCGGCCTCCCCGGTCCTTGTAGTCGTCGAGAAACTGCATCCAGACGCGGTAGAAGTTCCTCCACGCGACCTCTTCCCACGTGGTCCAGTAGTACCAGTACGAGCCGTGATTGGTGCGGCTGGGTAGGTAGTAATCCCAGAGTGACGGCAACGTGTACTTCTCGTGGTAATCGGAGTTGCGACGGCGCATCACGTCTCTGCCGGCGAGGTAGGCGGTCATCGTGGGATCGAGGATCGTCCGATGCTCGAGGAACTCGTCGAGAAGCGCCTCCCACTCCGGGCTTCCCTGCGGGTGGATCTTGTCCCACTGCATCGCTACCTGGGAGAAGCGATCCTGCTCGTTGTTGTAGTTGGCGCTCGGGGGCCAGGGTTGCACGTCCTGGTCGTCGTAGAGCGACTCGAAGATCCCGTAGAAGTGCGTCACCGTGCCGAGCCCCAGGCGGGCGGCGTCGATGGCGTTCATCTGAGCGACGCCGTTCTGAGAGAGATGGGCGGTCGAACCGAGGCCATTCGCTTTCGCCTCGTCGAGGAGCGCCTTCATGATCTCGGGAGGGTGGGAGTCGAGCTTGAGCCCGTCGATCCCTTTCGCCGCCGCGTAGCGAACCCACTCTCTCGCCTTCTCGGGAGTGGTGATGGGGCCGCCTTTCCAGTCTTCGCCCTGGCCCGGCCGGTGGTAGGCGAAGATCCGGGGGGCGACAATCTCGTTTCGGGCGCTTCGCTCGCGCTCGGACAAGCTGAAGCTCATGGACGCGATGGGGACCCCCCGGATGGTGGTCACCCCGTGAGCCATGAAGAGCTTGTAGGTGTACTCTGCCTCGGGCGCCTTGGGCGCGGCTCCCACGTGTGCGTGAAGGTTGACGAAGCCGGGGAGGACGTAGGACCGTGAGGCGTCGATCTCCTTCGTCGCCCCTTGAGGCCGCTCCTTCTCCTCGATTGGCATGTGAGGAACGCCAACGCTTTTGATTTCCACGATCCGATTCTTCTCGATCACGATGTCGACGGGCCCGCGGGGCAAGGCCCCGGTGCCGTCGATGAGCGTCGCGCCGCGAAGGATCAGCCTTTCGAACGGACCCTCACCTTGATTTCCTCGGGGAGGCGCGGGCTTGAGATCTTCCTCCTGCCCGTAGCCGGTGCCGAGAGCCAGCATCGACACAAGCCCAACGGCCGAGACGGATCGCAAAAGCGAGTTCTTCATGATTGCCTCCCGAGCCCGTATCATAGTGTATCAGTGCCGCGGGGCCCCACCCCCGCGGCTACGGCCTTCCCGGCGCGACAAGCGCGCCGTGCTCGCTGCTGAACTCACTGCGCCCTCGCTCCTCGCTCGGGCGCTCGCCTCCGCTCGCAAGCTCGCTGCGGCAGGCGGCGCGCAGGCTGCGGATGTCCTTCGAGGCAGCCTGCACCGTGCTGGTCACTCATCGAAACGAGTCGAGAAGTCGATCGACCTCGGAGGCAGCATCGGGTCTCAGGGCGAGCACGCGGTCGAAGATCGGCGCAGCTTCCGAGGTCTTCTTCGCGCGCAGCAGCTCGCGGCCCAGAAGAAAGAGAGCGCGCGCATTCTCGGGATTCGCCGCGACCGCGAGCCGGAGCTCGGCGATCGCTTCTTCGCTGCGACCGAGACGCGAGAGGTCGAGCCCTTGCGCAAGGTGAGCTTCGACCCGCTTGATTTCCTCGAAACGACGCAACTCGAAAGCCGCCTCCTTCGTGCGCCCGCGGCGCTGAAGCGACCGCGCGAGGAGATAGCGCGCCGAAGAATGCTCCGGTTCGACGGCGAGCACTTCCCGAAGGATGGGCTCCACCTCCTCGCCGCGAGCGAAACGGATTTCGGCGAGAAGATGCCGGGCGGCGACGCCGGGCGCGGGCACGGACGAATCGAGGGGCGATGTCGACGGCGGAGGCGAAAGCTCGACCGCCCGTTCGGCGGCGCTCCCGGCGAGCTCGAGACGGCCAAGGCCCCGGTACACGGCGGCCAAGTAATAATGAGCGAGCGCCAAGCTGGGTCGCCGGGCGATCGCGAGCTCGAGCTCGCTCTTCGCGTCTTCGTATCTCCGAAGCTCGAAGAGCATCGCGCCCCGCGTCACCCGAAGGCCGTCCTGGTCCGGCGCCAGCTCCAGCGCCCGCCCCAGTGTCGCCGCCGCTTGCGGAAGACCGCCGGCCGCGGCTTGAAGCTCGGCGAGATACGCGAGCTCGGGCGCGCGCGGCTCGGTTCGGGTCCGGCTTTCGAGGAACCTCACGGCTTCCGCCAGTCGTCCGCTCTCGGCCAGCGATCGCGCCCGATCGAGCGTGTCTTCTTGAAGAGAGAAAAATACGGCGAGCGATAAAACTTCGAGCCTCATGGCACTCGGAAGCATGCTACATCACGATTCAAATCCAACCTGTTGAATCTCGGATCTGAGATCTCAGATTCCCGAATCTTGACTGAAGTCTCTACTAATCAATGTCATAGCGCCCAAGTCCGCTCCGCACGCTTCCCACGACCAAATTTCCGGATCTGCCATCTTGCTTGGACCGATTAGTCTGTTGCAAATGCGTCCAATCATAAGTGTTTTGTTAGGCGATTTTTACTTTTGGCATATCAATCTGCGGGTGGTCTAACCGCCGCTTCTGGCACTCCGATTGCTCGCCTTCTGCCGTCGTCCTGATCCAGTTCATAGCAAGGGGGACTTTATGCAAATGAGACGTCTTTTCATCCTGGCGACACTGTTTCTGATCGCCGCCGGGCCGGTGCTGGCCCAAACGCAAACCGGCACCATCACGGGGGTCGTCACCGACGATCAGGGGGCGGTAATGCCCGGTGTCACCGTGAGCATCCAGAGCCCTGCGTTGATCGGAGGAACCCGGACCGCGGTCACCAATACGACGGGGAGCTACCAGTTCTCGCAGCTCGCGCCCGGAGTCTACAGCGTCGTATTCCAGCTCGCCGGGTTCAACACCCTGCGCATGGAGGAGATCGACGTACGCGTCGCGTTCGTGAGCAAGGTCGATGGGCGGATGCAGGTTGCGGGCGTCGAGGAAACCGTTACCGTCACGGGAGAATCGCCGGTAGTGGACGTGAAATCCTCGGTGACCGCGACCAACATCGACAAGGAGCTGTTCGAGACCGTTCCCAGCGGGAACAACCCCTTCGTCATGGCTGGTATGGTCCCGGGTATGGTCACCGGCCGTCTCGACGTCGGAGGCAACGAAGGCGCCCAGCAGTACAACCTCGAGATGTTCGGCTCCGATCCCGGACAGAAGACGTTCGCCGTCGACGGGCTCAAGGTCAACTGGCCGGGCGGCTCCGGCGGCTTCACCATGCAGTACTACGACTTCGCCATGTACGAGGAGTACAACTTCCAGAACGCGAGTCAGTCGGCGGAAGTGGATGTGCCCGGCGTCTACATGAACATGGTGACGAAGTCGGGTGGAAACGAGTTCTCGAGCGACAACACCTTCTATTACGAAAACGACTCGATGCAGGGCGACAACATAGACGAGGAGCTGGAAGCTCTCGGAGCCACCGGTGGAAACCCCATCGACATCTCGTACGACTGGAACTCCACTCTCGGCGGTCCCATCGTCCAGGACAAGGCGTGGTTCTTCGGCTCCCTCCGCTGGTGGCGGCTCGACCAGTTCCAGACCGGCGCCACGAATCCGGATGGCAGTCCCGCCATCGATGACAACCGGATCCGCAACTTCATGGGCAAGGTCACGTACCAGCCCACGACCCTCGACAAGATCTCGTTCATGGCCCAGGGGAACCACAAGCAGCGCTTCCACCGCCGCGACCCTCCCTACGTCTTCGTCGAGGACCAGGCGGCGCAGTACCAGAACCAGTGGGCCTATAACGCCCTCGGCCAGTACAGCCGCGTCGTGGGTTCGACTGGCCTCTTCGACATCCGGTTCGGAAGGATGTGGGGCGAAACGCCCTATGATTATCAGGAAGGGGTCGGTCCCGACGACATCAGCATCTCCGACACCGTGCGGTTCACCATCGTCAACTCGCAGCAGCGGGCGTACTTCAACCCCAACTCGCGGAACCAGTTCAACGTCTCCTACAGCCTCTTCGAGGACTGGTTCAGCGGGAACCACGACTTGAAGGTCGGCCTTCAGATGAGCTGGGAGCGCATGTTCCAGGAGACCGAGGTCCTTCAGGACTACCGTCTGGAGCTCGCGGACGACGAGCCCTCCTTCGCGGTCCTCTACAATACGCCGGTGACCGAAGAGGAGCTGACCCGCACCTGGGCCCTCTACCTGCAGGACAACTGGACCATCGGGCAGAGGCTGACCCTCAACCTCGGCGTGAGAGTCGACAGCATCAACGGCATCGTGCCTGAGCAGACCAGCGCCGCCGGCACCTGGATTGGAGAACGCAGCCAACCGCAACTGGACGGGCTTCCCGGCTGGACCAACGTGGCGCCGCGCCTCGGCTTCTCTTACGACCTTCGCGGCGATGGGCGAACGGCGATCAAGGGTGGATACGGCCGATACTACGTGCAGACGGGAACTCTGATCTCGCAGACCCTCAACCGCAACGGGTCCTCGTTCGTTCGCGCCACGTGGCGCGACCTCGACGATAACTTGCGGATTACGCCGGGCCCCTGCGGCGACATCACCTGCAGCGCCGAGCTCGGCGCCATCCCGGCGTTTCCCACGAGCGGCACCACGTACGATCAGGACTCGAAGCGGCCGTTCGACGACGAATTCAGCTTCGGCGTCGACCACAGTCTGACGACCGATCTCGCCGTGAGCGTCAACTACCACCATCGCCGGCACCCCTATGGGCTCGGGACGATCAACCTGGCGCGTCCGTCGACGGCCTACACGCCCGTCGATCGTCAGTTCACCAATCCCTCCGGCCAGGTCGAGACCGTCACCGTCTACAACCTCGATCCCGCGCTCCTGAGAGTGAGCCAGCAGAGCATCACCAGCAGCGAGGAGCTGAACAGCAGCTACGACGGTGTCAACATCACCGTCAACAAGCGATACCGCGAGCGATGGCAGCTCCTGGGCGGTATGGCGTTCTCCAACAACAAGGGGGTCTATCACGAGGGGATTCTGACCAGCGCCAACGGCTTCGACCTGAACAACCCGAACAGCTTCCTGGGGCGCGAGGACTCCGCCATCTTCACCGACGTTCCCTTCCAGCTCAACATGGCGGGAAGCTACCTTTTCCCCAAAGACGTCCTCGTCGCTCTCAAATACACCGCTCGCTCCGGGATTCCGCTTCTCCGGCAGTTGTCCGTTCGCGGTCTCACTCAGACCGAAACGGTGTACGTCGCGCCTCGAGGAGAGGACCGCACGGAGAGTGTGGCGGCGTTTGTCGATCTACGCATCTCCAAACGGTTCCAACTTTCAGAAAGAACCCGGTTCGAGGCGAGCCTCGATCTCTTCAACCTCCTGAACTCGAACAGCATTCTCGACCAGAATTCGTCCGTCGGCGTGAGTTCCGGAGCGGCGGCCGCGCCCTTGAGTACGAGTTGGGGCCGTCCAAGCCTGCTTCTCACCCCGAGAATCATTCGCCTGGGCGTCAGGCTTTCGTTCTGATCGAGGCGGCAGCGATAGAGGTTTGACGAGGGGGGGACCGACACCGTCGGTCCCCCCCCCATCGGGGGCGGCCGCCATGGCCCAGTCGGTAAAGCTCACGCTCAAGACCCTGCGGGAGCAGGTTTACGATTACCTTCGCGAGAGCCTGAACCGCGGCGATCTCGTTCCCGGAGCCACCGTCGACCTGGCGAAGCTCAGCGGAAAGCTCGGCGTCAGCAAGACTCCTCTTCGTTTCGCGCTCTTTCAGCTCGAGAACGAGGGATTCGTCACCATCCTGCCGCGCCGGGGTTGCGTCGTGAACGTGCTCACGCTCAAGGAGATACGCGGCATCTATCAGATCATCGGATCCCTGGAGTCTTCCGTCGTCCGATCCGAGTTCCACAGAATCACGCCCGCGGTCATCGATCGCCTGCGGCAATTCAACCGGCTGGCCCGGACCGCGGTCGTCGAGGACGATTTCAATCGTTACTACGCCTTCAACCTGGACTTCCACGAGCAGTACCTGGAGCTGAGCGCGAACGAGCGGCTGAAGCGGACGGTGAAGACTCTGAAACACCGGTTGTACGACTTCCCGCGGCAGGACCGCTTCGTCAAGGAGTGGGAGCTCCGGTCGACCGACGAGCACGAGGAGTTCGTTCAGCTGCTGGAAGGGGGAAAAGCGAAAGACGCGGCGGCCTACATCAGGGACGTTCATTGGGATTTCGACGTCCAGCGGTCCTACGTCGAGCAGTACTACGGCACTCCCGCCCCCGAGAGCGTAGCCCTCGGATGAGGCTCGCTGCGGCGGGCGCAAGCCTTTTCGCCGCCGCCTCTCTCGTGAGCGCTTCGGGTCCGCCATTCCGCCTCGTTCCCGATTTCGTCCCCTACCGCAACCATTCGAGCGCGGGGCGGGAGACGGCGATTACGCACATGGTCGGGGCCGGCGTATGCGTTCTCGATTTCGACGACGACGGCGCCTGGGATCTCTTCTTTCCCGATCGCCGTCTCCCGGACTCCGCGAGCGGCAGCCGCCTCTATCGGGGAGCGGGCGCGCTCGCGTTCGACGACGTCACCGCGCGCGCCGGAATCGACGATCGGGGATGGTCCTTCGGCTGCGCCGTGGGCGACGTCGACAACGACGGGGACAGCGATCTATACCTGACCCGTCTCGGCCCGAACGCCCTCTTTCGCAATAACGGCGACGGGACATTCCGGGAAACCGAGGCGGGGCTGGAGCACGACTCGTGGAGCACCGGGGCGGCCTTCGGCGATCTGGATCTCGACGGGCTCCTCGACCTCTACGTATGTTCCTACATCGACGTCTCGCAGGTCGATCTCCGGGCCCGTTGCAATTACTTCGGAATCGACGTCTTCTGCGGCCCCAACGGACTTCCGGGCGCCCCGGACGCGCTCTATCGAAACGAGGACGGTGCGCGATTTCGTGATATGACGCAGGTACTGGTCGAGTCACCCCGTGGTCGCGGCTTCAGCGTTCTTCTCGTGGACCTCGACTCCGATCGTCTTCCCGAGATCCGGGTCGCCAACGACGCCAGCATGCAGTTCCTGTTCAAGAATCTCGGAGGCTTCCGCTTCGAAGACGTCTCCCTGGTGTCCGGCGCCGGCTACAGCGCCCTCGGGATGGAGCAATCCGGCATGGGCTCGACCGCCTCCGACTACGACGCCGACGGCGACGAGGACCTCTACGTCACGAACTTCCAGCGGGACTACAACACGCTTTTTCGAAACGACGGCGGTCTCGCGTTCGAGGACGTGACCGCGGCCGCGGGTCTTGCTCTTCCGACCCTCTCGCGCCTCAGCTGGGGTGCTTCCTTCCTCGACGTCGGCAACGACGGAGTTCTCGACCTGTTCGTCGCCAACGGTCACATCTATCCGGAGCTCGAGAAGCATCGGGAAGTCGGAGAACCCTACCGGCAGCGCGCGCAGCTCTTTCTCGGCGATGGAGCAAGCCGGTTCGCCGAAATGGAGCTCGTGAAGGACACGCCTCATCGCCTCGGACGCGGGACTGCGGTAACCGATCTCGACGAAAGCGGCTCGCTCGACGTGGTCGTCAACAACCTCGGCGGCGCTCCAGACCTCTATCTCGCCTCGGGCTCCTCGGGAAACTGGATTCGATTCCGTCTTGCGGGGACTTCGAGTAACCGCGACGGTCTCGGGACCGTCGTTCGATTGGGGAGGCAGCGCCGGGAGCTTCGTCTCTCGGATGGATTCCTCGGAAGCAACGAGCCGATACTCCATTTCGGACTTTCGGATGCAACGGTCGCGCCGCGGATCGAGGTGACCTGGCCTTCGGGCGTGGTCGACGTCTGCTCCGACCTTCCCGCGCTTCGGACGTATGTGATAAAGGAAGGTGTTGGTTGTCTTTCAGGAGGTTCAGACGATGAATAGCCGTAGAGAGTTCTTGAAGACTTCGGGGGCGGTAGCGCTCGGCGCGGCCGCTTCTTCGTGCAAGCACTCGGCGGAGTCCGCGCCTTCGGGTGATTCGGCGGGGATGCTGGCCACGAACCCGCATCAGCCTCAGGCGGCGACATACGACCGGCTACCTCTCGAATGGCACCAGGCGACGGTGAAGAGATTCCAGGAGAAGCTCCTCGAGAGGGGTCTCGACGGAGCCCTCATCACCGACCCGTGGAACATCATCTACCTCACCGGGCTCTTCTTCACGACTACCGAGCGCCCCTTCGCGTGCTTCATCCCCGCCCGTGAGCTCCAGGTCCACTGGTTCTATCCGGGCCTCGACAAGGCGCTGGTCAAAGGGTGGTGGTTCACCGACGGCGACTACTACTACGACTTCCCCCACGCCGACGGCGGATACCCCGATCAGGGAAAGGTTACGACAGGTCCGGCGGTGGATCTCGTCGAATGGCAGCTCCGCGGTCTCGAGAAGCGCGGATTCGGAGACAAGGGCATCGGCCTCTCCGAGTCGCCCTCGGCGAGAAAGCTCGAGCGGATGAGAAACGTTCTCCCGAAGGCGCGATTCGAGGAAGTCGGCGAAGTTCTGATGAGGATGCGGCGGGTGAAGACGCCCGAGGAGCTCGCACTCTCCCAGCGGGCGTACAACTACTTCAGCCAGATTCACGCCTGGACGCGCGACTACATCCTCCAGCACGGAACCGACCTCACCGACTACAAGATCGCGAAAGCCGCCGAGGAGTTCGGGACGGACCTGGTTCTCAAGGACATCAAGCGCGACGGGCATCCCCATACCGCGGTCGGGATCTCGATCGGAATCGGTTGCCGCACGGGAGTGGGAACCGCCTATCCGCATCCCAACCAGTTCCACCACAACCGAGTGAAGAAGGGTGATTCGCTCCAGGTCGCGGGCGTCGTCAAGATCGGCGGCTGCGGCGGCGAGCTCTATTGTCCGTACCAGATCGCTCCGTGGAAGCCGGAGTGGGAGAAGGCCTGGGAGGTCATGGCGCAGGGCTCACGGATGCAGATCGAGCTTTCGAAGGCCGGGACACGCTGCCAGGAGGTCGCGCGCCCCATCCACGAGATGCAGCTCCAGAACGGGATGCAGGAGCTCCTCTACCAGAGGATCGGCCACGGGGAAGGAATGGAGGGCCATCAGGAGCCCTACATCTCCCTCGGCGACGAGACCCTTCTCGAAGAGGGGATGACGTTCTCGATGGAGCCGGGCCTGTTCCACCCCGAGGGCGGCTACGGCTACAACCCCTCGGACAACGTGGTGGTGGGAAAGGAAACGGGCTGGGTCCAGGGAAGCGTTCCGAACCTGACGAAGGAGTGGGCGCTCTTGAATCTATGAAGCACCCGTTTCCGCCATTTCCGCCA
>Ga0214473_10006957_pt1 | contig 13460 bp, 7 predicted proteins | sample RVTome_7_FD_203509 | JGI IMG/M metagenome (GOLD analysis project Ga0214473, IMG submission 203509) | Soil microbial communities from uranium-contaminated site in the Upper Colorado River Basin, Wyoming, United States - RVT98D197 | ecosystem: Environmental > Terrestrial > Soil > Contaminated >...
GGAAAGGGGATCATCCCGACGCGGCGGGATTCATCGACGAACACCGCCGCGAGGTCGAGCGAGCGCGCGCCTTCGTGATCGAACACCGGCTCCTGACACTGCCGCCCGGCGAGCGGCTCGATGTCGTGCCCACGCCCGAATTCGAACGGGCGTTCTGCCCGTTCGCCGCCTACCTGCAGCCGGGACCGTTCGAGCCGCGGCAGCACGGCGTACTCTGGGTGACGCCGCCTCCCGACGGCGCCGCGCCGGCCGAACGCGAGCGGATCCTGCGCGATCATCCGCGCGCCGGGATCCCGGGGACGATCGCGCACGAGGCCTACCCCGGGCACCATGTCCAGCTCAGCATTGTCGGGAGCGTCCCGTCGAAGGTGCGGCGCAGCTTTTCCACGCCGGTCTTCGTCGAAGGCTGGGGGTTCTACTGCGAGGAACTGATGGCCGACGAGGGGTTCGGCGCCGATCCCCGGAGCCGGGTGCTGCAGCTCAAGGACCAGTTGTGGCGCGCCTGCCGGGTGGTCATCGATGTCGGTCTGCACACCGGCGACCTGACCTGCGACGACGCCGTGAGGATGCTCTGTGACATCGCCGGGATCGAGGAGCCGAACGCCCGGGGCGAGGTCCTGCGTTACACCCGCAGCCCGACCCAGCCGCTGTCCTACGCGGTGGGAAAACGCGCCATCCTCGCCCTGCGGGAGGAATGCCGGCGGGTCTGGGGCCCGCGCTTCACGCTGCGGGCCTTCCACGACCGGCTGCTGTCGTTCGGTTCGCTGCCGCTGGCGCTGATTCGCGGGCCGCTGCTCGCCGCCGGTCCCTAGCGGCCGGCCGCCGCCGCGACCGGGGGACGGGGCGGGGGCGGGGACTTCTCCCCGTAGTAGCGGTGCAGGCCGTCGAACAGCGCGTCGGCGACCTGCTGCCGGTAGACCGGCCGGGCGATCTGGCGGCTGTCGGCCGGGTTGCTGAGATTGCTCACCTCGACCAGGACCTGGACCGGCACCTCGCTGCAACGCAGCACCGCCGGCACCCACGACCGGCCGCGACGGACGATCCGCTCGCGCACCGGACCGTGCGGGTGGACGGCGACGTCGTGCTTCCGGAAGGCGCCCACCAGGCTGCGGGCGAACTGGCGCGACAACCCTTCGGACCGCCGCCGTTCCTGGGGACTGAACGACACGTACGGCCGCTCCCGCACCTCGCGGTGCCGGGTGTAAATCGCCCCCCGGTAGCCGTACCGCCCGCGCCGGTATTCCTCGCCGGCGATGTAGACCATGGCGCCGCCGAGCGACGGGTGGCGCGCGTCGGCGTGCAGGCTGATGAAGACGATCTTCAGGGGGTCGTACCCGTCGGCGATCAGCCGCCGCGCGTAGGCGTTGGTCAGGTACCAGCGCAGGTTGACGCCGGCGGTGCCGGCCCGCAGCGGGAACGGGGGATCGGTCAGCAGCACCTCGGCCTGGCTGCGGCGCAGCCGCTCGCTGTCCTGGACGGCGTATCCCTCCCGGCGGTCCTTGATGGTCGTCAGGACGCGCGCCCCGGTGTCCTTCTCCAGCCGCGCCTTCAGCCGGCAGAGGATGTCGTAGACATAGTCGTGCTCCCAGACCCCGTTGTGGGCGGCCCCGCGGTCCTCGCCGCCGTGGCCGGCATCGAGGATCACCGCGATCCCGTCCAGGTTCCGGCTCTGGACCGGGTTGGTCTCGCGCGCCACCGCCGCCTCGTGCTTTTCCCATGCGAGGCGCCGCGGGTCGTCCCGCGGCAGGTACTCGGGCAGCAGCGACTCCAGCGGAATGCGGATCGCGTAGCCGATCGGGATGTCGGTGACGTCGCGCACCGCGCTGCGTTCGGCGATGGCGGCGGCGAGATCGTTGACCTCCTGCGCGTCGATGCGGCCGGTGAAGCGCATGACGACGGCCGAGTAGAGCGCCTCGCCGCGTTTCAGGCGGTAGAGGGCGTAGCGCCCCCCGTCGTCGCTGCCATAGGAGAGGTCCTCGGCGCCTTCCGCCACCGGGGGCGGCACGGCCGGACCAGGTGAAGGAGCGCCCGGTTCGACAGCGGGGCCGCCGGCGTGCGGGTCGATGTCGGGGAGGACCTCCGCGAAATCGTCCGCGGTGCCGTCCTCCCCCGCGGCGTCGGTCCGGGGTTCGGACTCGAGAAGCCCGCGCGGGGCGCTCTTCGCCGCCCGCCGCGCGAACGGTGGCTGCAGCAGGCCGCCGGGGATCACGATTTCCCACCCGGCCCTCGGGCTGAGATCGACCATGCCGTTCCGCTCGGCGATCGCCTGGAAATTCTCCCCTCGACCGGTGAACCAGAGCGCCAGACACCAGAGACTTTCGTCGGTGGCCGCCACGCGTCCCTGGCCGACGGCGTGAATCCAGTCGCCGTCCCGCGGCCCGTCGCCGGGGAACAGATCGGCGATCGTCCGGCCCCGGGCGTCGGCGCTGAGATGGGCGAAAGGAATCTCCAGGACGGTCCCCGCGGCGGGATCGCGGTCGCGGTTGAGGGCGCGCAGCAGCGCCGTGTCGCCGGGGTCGGCGAGGTGATCGCGCGCCAGGGACTCGAGGCTGTCCCGTGGTCCGATCGGAATCGCCAGGAAGAGGTGCCGGCCGTCGCGCAGGATCGCCGCCGGCCGGGAGGGGGCCGCGGAGCCCGCGGGGGATCGGGAATCGGGCCCTCCGGCGGGGCGCGACGCACCGGCGCCGCCGGCCGCGACGGTGTCGAGGCGCACCGCCGGTGTCGGCGTCTCGTCCGGCCGCGCGGCAGCGGTGGCGATCGCGGCCGGGCGGATGGAGGCGATCGGCAGACCGGCCGCCAGCAGGATCAGGACCACGGAGATTCGGCGCATGGTCGTCATGAGGCGGCCACAGGAGACGGGGGACGGTGGGCGGCGCGGAACCCGATCTCCCCTTCGAGCGCAGCGGCGACCCGCAGCACCATCTCCTCGTCGAAGCGGCGGCCGACGATCTGCAGACCCACGGGGAGGCGGTCCTTCGTCAGGCCGCACGGGATGGACATGCCGGGGAGCCCGGCCAGGTTCAAGGTCACCGTGAAGATGTCCGACAGGTACATCGACAGCGGATCGTCCACCTTGTCGCCGAACCGGAACGCCGGTGTCGGGCTGGTCGGGGTGACGATGGCGTCGACGGACTCGAAGGCCCGGTCGAAGTCCTGCATCAGAAGCGTCCGCACCTTTTGCGCCTTGAGATAGTAGGCGTCGTAGTACCCGGACGACAGGACATAGGTCCCGAGCATGATGCGGCGCTTCACCTCCGGGCCGAACCCTTCGGTCCGGGTTCGCACGTAGAGGTCGGCGAGGTCGGCCGCCGCCTCCGCCCGGTGGCCGTAGCGGACGCCGTCATAGCGCGCCAGGTTGCTGCTCGCCTCGGCGGTCGCGACGATGTAGTAGGTCGGGATGGCGTACTCGGTGTGCGGCAGGGCGACGTCGACGAGGTGCGCGCCCGCCTTCTCGGCCAGGCGCAGGGCGCCACGCGCCGCCACCTCGACCTCGGGGTCGAGACCGGCCGGGAAGTATTCGCGCGGGATGCCGATCCGCAGCCCGCGCAGGCCGCGTTGCAGGGCGGCGGCGTAGTCGGGCACCGGGCGGGGCGCCGAGGTCGAATCGAGAGGATCGTGGCCGGCGATCACCTGGAGGACGCGCGCCACGTCCTCGACCGTCCGGCCGAACGGGCCGACCTGGTCGAGGGAGGAGGCGAAGGCGACCAGCCCGTAGCGCGACACCCGGCCATAGGTCGGCTTCAACGCCGGGATGCCGCAGAAGGCGGCCGGCTGGCGGATGGAGCCGCCGGTGTCGGTCCCGAGCGAAGCCGCGGCCTCGTCGGCGGCCACGCAGGCCGCCGAGCCGCCGCTCGACCCGCCGGGGACGCGCCCGAGGTCCCAGGGGTTGCGGGTCTTCTCGAACGCCGAGTTTTCGGTGGACGATCCCATCGCGAACTCGTCCATGTTGGTCTTGCCGACGAGGACCGCCCCCGCCGCGCGCAGACGCGCCACGCTGGTGGCGTCGAAGGCAGGGACGAAGCCGGCCAGAATTCGCGACCCGCAGGTGGTCGGCGCGCCGCGCGCGCAAAGGACGTCCTTGACGGCGATCGGCACGCCGGCGAGCGGCCCGGGATTGCGGCCCTCGCGAAGCAGCCGGTCGATGCGCGCCGCGTCCTCGAGCGCCGCCGTGTCCAGCACCGTGCGGAAGGCCTGGACGCGCGGCTCGACCGCCCGGATCCGCTCGAGATAGGCGCGGCAGACATCGGTGGCGCTCGCCTCGCCGGCAGCGACCAGCGCGCGGATCTCTCCGACAGTGCGGTCGATGAAGGCGCTCATCCGAGGACCCGCGGCACCTTGAACAGGCCGCGCGCCGCCTCGGGGGCGTTCGCCAGCGCCTCCTCCTGGGGGATCGACTCCGCCACCCGGTCGTCGCGCAGCGCGTGGGCGCCGCCGTCGACGTGGAAAGTCGGCGCGATGTTCGCCGTATCCAGCCGGTCGAGCTGGGCGACATATTCGAGGATGGCGTTGAACTGCCGGCTGAACCGCTCAATCTCCGTTTCGGAGAACTCGAGGTTCGCGAGCCTCGCGATGTGCCGGATTTCGTCCTTGCCGATGGCCACAGGGGCCTCCGCGACGGGCGGACGATTATACCCGAGGCGATTGTGATAGCCTCCCGCCCATGCGCCGCGCGCCTCCGCGCACGATGCGGGCGATCCTGAGTGTCGTCGCCATCCTGCATGGCGCAGCCGGCATCGCCGCGGCGCCTCCCCGGGATCCGGTCGGTGCCGCGGCCGCGGCACCGGCGCTGAAGGGCGCGGCCCGCGTCGTGGTCGAGACCCTCGCCGTCGATCGCCGCGGCACCTGGACGATCGGCAGCGACGAGGCCGAGATTTTCCCCGGCAACGACGCCGTCCTCGAGAAGTCGGCCACCCTGATCGGCCGCCAGCAGCCGGAGCGCCGCGAGATGGTGCAGGTCACGGCGCGTTTCGCGCCGATCATCAGGGCGGACGGCGTCTGCACCCTGCAGGTCGACAGCGAAGTCCGGACCGTGGCGGCCGGCAGCAGCACCGGCCGGACGCCCGCCGAGCGGCGGTCGGCGGCGGTGGAGATCCAGCCGGACAAAGACCGCTACATCGAGGCCTATTCGTCCTCCCTCACCGGTTCGCGGCTCGGCTTCAAGGTGCGGTGCGCCGCGGCCACCGGTCCCGCGGCATCCCCCGCGTCGGTCCCCGATGCGGCGGCGATCACCTTCGTCGATTTCGACCTCGACATCGCGCGCGGCCACGACGAAGGCCCGGTCGAGCCGCTCAAGAGCAATCGCCTGCGCGCGATCCTCGGACGACAGGCCGACAACCTGTTCGCCTTCAACGTACCGCTTCCCGAAGGGCCCAGAGGCGCGAAGCGGTACCGGCGCGAGCACGTCGAGCTCGAGCTCCTGCCCCAGGTGATTGCGGCGGGGAGAATCCAGGTCCGGATCGTCCTGAAAGGGGAGATCGCGACGGTGTCGGGAGACGGATCGTCGATCCCGCACCACTTTGAGAAGGAGGACACCGCCGTCCTCTCGTCGGGCGGCTCCCACGCGATCGACCTCGACGTCGTCTCCGGCGGCGAGGACGAGGGCTGGACCAGGGTCCGCTACCGCCTCCTGGTCACCGGCCGCTTCTGAACGGGCCAGCGCGTCCGGAACGCCATCTGGACTGCGGCGTCGGAACCGTCCCCCGCGGGTGCAGGCCCCGTCGCCGCCGCGCGGGGTGACTTCGGGCGCGGTGCGTTGACTTTAAGTTCGTGATCCGATTAGAGTAAGCCGCTTGCGGCGCGATCGGATCGCGTCTGTCGCGGACCCGGCATCCAAAAAATCAGACAGAGGTGGCCGATGCAACAACGGCCCGGTCAGGCATTCTGGCTCGTCGCCCTCCATCTCGCGGTGGCGCCGTGCGCCGCGTCCACCCCGGAAACCCAGGCCAACTTCATTGGACAGGTCTCCGACACGACCGGTGTTGCGGTCGAAGGGGTGGTTCTCTATCTCACACCGGCGGACAGCGGGTGCTCCGGACCGGGGACCGGCATCCAGGAGCCGGCCGGCCGGCTGCCGGAGAACGGGCGGTCATCGGTGGTGAAGTCGTCGTCGCCGGACACGCCGGTTGACTGCCCCGAAATCGTCGTCGTGACCACCGACGGTCACGGTGGTTTTCAGGGCCGGGTCCGGCCGGGGCGCTACCGGATCGCCGCCGTCAAGCCGGGGTACGAGCTGCTGCTGAGCGAGATCGGGATTTTCACGCGGGGGTTCCATGACCTCCATCTGAGGCCCGCGCCTCCGGGGCCCCGGGCCCGGGGCGGGCACCAGGACGATGATCCGGACCTCGACTGGATCCTGCGGAAACGGCGACCGGATCCCTTGCGGGATCTGCGTCCGGCGGTGGCCGAGGTCACGAACCACCAGGCGCCGCGGTCGGCGGGCCCGATCGCGAATCTGGCGCAGTCCCTCGATGGAGAGATGGCCTGGTCGATGAGCGGGCGCGATCCGTTCGGCGACAGGCCGGCGGCCGGCGAGACCGCCGGACAGGCGGCCAGCCTGGCATTCGCGGGTGAAATGGGGACCGCGGGTCGCTGGAGCGTGACCGGGGACTTCGACAAGTCGGCCACCGGCCTGCCCGGTGGCGAAGCGTCCCGTCGCCAGCTGCGAAGTGAGGCGCTGGCGGTGGCGATGGACTTCCGCGTGGGCGAGAGCGATCGGATCCGGGGCGAGATCCGCTATGGCCAGGCGATGGCGGAGAGCCAGCAGGACGCGACCGGGACCGTTTCTTCGGGGCAGAACCGGCGAGCCGCCTCGATCCATTCGCGGTGGGAACGCAGTCTGGCCGGCACCGGCGCGCTTTACGTCGACGGCAGCTACATGGGGACGGGGATGGGATGGCACGCCTCCAGCGCGCCGGCGGGGACCACCTCCGCGTTGCTTCCCGGCCTCGACACCTGGCGGGCGCGCGCCGGGTACGCCCGCGAGCTCGGCAGCCACGCGCTCGATTTCGGCATGCGCGCCAGCCTGCAGCAGGGCGATCCGGGTCACCGCGACATGGCGTTCCAGGCCGCCGACCTGGAGTCGCCGGCCGGATCGCGCGTGGAGCGTTCGGAGATCGGGCTGTTCGGAATCGACGACTGGCGGGTGGCGGCCCGGTACACCCTGAACTACGGTCTCGGCTACTGGAGCGATCTTGACGCCGGAGCGGGATGGCTGGTGCCTACGGTCGGGTTCGTGCGCGATCCGGACGCCGAAGGCGGGATCCGCCTGCGGTCGCTGCTCATTTTCCGTCTGGACGACCCGCTGACCGACGCGACCGGCGCCGACAACGTCGGATCAAGGCGTTCGGCCGGGACCCGGATTGGCGGCCTGTTCGGGGTGGAGCAGCGGCCCGTCCCCGGGACGCGGTTCGCCGCGACCCTGGCGGTGGTCCCGTTCCACGAGGATCTGATCGCCGGCCCGGGCGGACTCCATCTCTCCGACGCCGCGGCCCCGGTCCTTTCGGACGGCGAGGCCACGCGCACCGAGCTCGGGATCGAAGTGGACCACGCGTTCGGATCGTTTCATGGCAGCCTCAGCGGCAACGTCGGAAAGGTGGCGGGCCGCGTCAGCCCGGTGGTCGACGATCTCCCGCTGCAGACGCTCGGCGAAGGGGAGATCCGCTACTGGGTCACCCGGATGAGCGGCTTCTACGCCCCCACCGAAACAATGGTCCTGGTCGAGGTGCGGCGCGCCGTCGGGTCGAGCGCCGGCGATCCGGGCGGGGAACCGGAGGCCCATGACTACCGCCGGGTCGACCTGGTCGTGCAGCAGCCGCTGCCGTGGATGAGCCAGATGGCCCGCTGGCGTCTGCTCATGGCCTACCGCGGCCTGATCTACGGCGCCTCCGACGTCGTGCCGGGCGGCCTCACCGCCGGCACGGTGTCGCGGCTCAGCGGCGGTGTTTCGGTCGTGTTCTGACGCGGGAGCCGGACGATGCGCCGCACGCTCGGAACCGCCCTGTCGGTCTTCCTCTTCGCCTGGGGTGCGCTCTACTTCCACAGCCAGGTGACCCAGGTCCTGCCCGAGACCGGGGTCGAGTGGGTCGACTCGTCGCGCGGCGTGATCGCCGACACGGTCATCCCGCGCACGCCGGCATGGAAGGCCGGCCTGCGTCCCGGCGACCGGCTCCTGTCGGTGGACGGCCGGCCGATGACGTCGGCGCTGGGGGCCGAGGACGCGCCCTACCGCGTGCCGCGCGGTTCGGCGCTGGTCTTCGCCGTCGATCGCAACGGCGAGGAATCCGATCTGTTCGTCCGCCCGGTGTGGGCCGGCGGGGGCGAGCCGGTCTACTACTACCTGGCGATCGTCGCCCTGACGTTTCTCGTCGTCGGCCTGGTGGTCTGGCTGCGGGCGTCCCGGGCGCGCGCCGCCCTGCCGTTCGCCCTTCTCTGCCACGCCATGTTTCTCCTGCTGGTGATGAAACGCACCGGGCAGGGCGGCCTGATCGACTGGTCGGCCTACTGGGGCGATCTGGCGGGCTTTCTCCTGGCGCCGGCGCTCTTCCTGCACATCAACTGGATCCTGCCGGAGGAGGACCGCCGCCACACGTGGAGCTGGGGCCGCGCCGTCCTCTTTCTGCCGCCCCTGCTGCTCTTCGCCTGGAACCTCTACCTGATCCCGTTCAAGGGCGTGTATCGCTTCGCAGACCCGATCGTCGCCATCCGGCTCAAGGACCGCCTCGAAGAGCTGTACATCGCCGTGTACGTCGTCAGCGGCATCGTCCAGGCGGTGCGGTCGTACCTGTCGGCGGAGCGGCTGCAGACCCGGTGGCAGCTGAAGTGGATGGCCTGGGGGAGCCTGGTCGGCTTCCTGCCGGCGGCCCTGTTCTACTTCGTGCCGATCACCCTGCGGATCCGGATCGGGGGCTGGAGCGAGCTGTCGCTCCTGCCGATGGCGGTCATCCCCCTGGCATTCGCCGCCGCCATCGTGCGCTACCGTCTGCTCGATCTCGACATCTTCCTGAAACGCGGTCTCATCAGCATCGCGGTCGTCCTGACGGCGGGCGCCACCTATGCCGCCTGTTACGTGATCATGGACCGCGCCGCCGGGACGGTGAAGCCGCGCGGCGTCAATCTCGCCCTGATCCTCGCCACCTTCCTGATGGTCCTCGCCTACCCGCGCCTGCACCGGCGTCTCAAGACGATCGTGGACCAGGTCTTCTACCGCGAGCGCTACGACTACCGGCGCACGCTGCGGGAGTTCAGCGAGGCCCTCAACCGGGAGCTCAGCCTGGGGACCCTGCGGCCGAAATTCCTCGGCCGGGTGACCCGGACCTTCGGCCTCGAACGCGCGCACGTCTTCGTGCGCGATCGGGCCGGCCGGATCCTGGAGCACGACGCGCCGGGACCCTCCCTGGAGATTGACGATCCGGTGGTCGACCGGCTGCGGCGGGTGGACTACCTGTCGCTCCGCGATCATGAGGAGATCGGCCGCAGCCCCGCCGGCGCGTGGCTCATCGACGGGCTCGGTCTCGAGTACCTCCTGCCGATGATGGTCGAGGGCGAGGTGGTGGCGGTGCTCGGTGTCGGCGTGCCGCACGGGGGCGAGCCGCTGACCAGCGAGGATCTCGACCTGCTGGTGTCGCTCTGCCGGCACGCGGCGGTGGCGTTCGCGGGGGCGCGCCTGTACAGCGCGGTGCAGGAAAAGGTCGCGGAGGTCGAGGCGCTCAAGGAGTTCAACGAGAGCATCCTGGAATCGAGCCGCGTCGGCATCCTGGTGGCGGACCCCGGCGGGAGCGTCGTCGGCGTCAACCGGGCGTTCGAGACGCTGTACGGCATCACGCGCGGTTCCATCCTCGGCCGGCGGATCGACACGATCCTGCCGATGGATGTGTTCGGCGCCGATGGAGTCGGGGCCGGGAGGGAGGACGAACAGAAAGTGTACCGCTGCGCCCTCCGCACGTTCGACGACCGGCAGAGGATCGTCAGCCTGACCCGGGCGACGCTGGCCGACCCGGCCGGCCGGCGACGTGGCGACGTGGTGACGGTGGACGACGTCACCGACCAGGTGATCCGCGAGCGCGAGCTGCAGCGCCGCGAGCACCTGACGTCGATCGGTCTGCTGGCGTCCGGCATCGCGCACGAGGTCAACACCCCGCTCACCGGCATCTCCTCCTATGCCCAGATGCTCCTGGAGGCACGCGGCGACACCGATCCCGACTACCCGGTCCTCAAGAAGATCGAGCAGCAGGCCTTCCGGGCCGCGGGCATCGCCTCCAGCCTCCTGAACTTCTCCCGTCAGCGCGAGGACGACCACGAAGTCCTCGACGTCGCCGAGATGGTGCGCGAGACCCTCCAGCTGTTCGAGCCGCACCTGCGCGGCAGGTCGATCGAGCTCGACCGGGTGGTCGATCCGGCCCTGCCGCGGGTGACCGGGAACCGTGGCCGGCTCCAGCAGGTGGTGATGAACCTGCTTCTCAATGCCGTGGACGCCATGCCGGGCGGGGGCCGGCTGACGGTGTCGGCCGGCGCCGCCGGCGGCCGGGTGCGGATCGAGGTCCGTGACACCGGCATGGGCATCGCCCCCGAACATCTTGATAAGATCTACGACCCGTTCTTCACCACCAAGCCGCGGGGTAGGGGGACCGGCCTCGGTCTGTCGGTCTCGTACGGCATCGTCAAGGAGCACGCCGGCACGCTGCTCGCCGAGAGCGACCCCGGAAAGGGATCGCGCTTCACGGTGAGCCTGCCGGCGATCGAGGACAGGAGGGTCACGGCGTGAAAGGGAAACCCCGACCAGGGCGCGACGGAAACGACGTCCCGGAGAACTCCGGCCGCATCCTGGTGATCGATGACGAGCCGATCATCCGGGAGGTGCTGACCGATCTCCTGACACCGGAGGGGTTCTCCCTGACCTTGGTCCCGGACGGGGAGAGCGGCCTCCGCGTTCTCGACCAGGAAGAGTTCGATGTCGTGCTCCTCGACCTGATGCTCCCGGGAATCGGGGGGTTCGACATGCTGCGCGAGATCAAGAGCCGCGACGCCGACCGGGTGGTGATCATGATCACCGCCTACGGGTCGATCGAGTCGGCGGTCCAGGCGATGCGCATGGGGGCCTACGACTACGTCGCCAAGCCGTTCAAGAACGAGGAGGTCCTGAAGACCGTCCGCAACGGCCTGCGGCAGCACGGCCTGGTGAGCGAGAACCGGACATTGCGCCGGGCGCTCCAGGCGCAGATGCGGTTCGGCGACCTGGTCGGCAAGAGCAAGGCGATGCAGGATCTCTACCGACTTATCGAACAGGTCGCCCCGAGCCGGTCGACCGTGCTGCTCGAAGGGGAGAGCGGCACCGGCAAGGAGCTGGTCGCCAAGGCGATCCATCTCAGCTCGGGCCGGCCCGCCGAAGCCTTCGTGGTGGTCAATTCCGGGAGCATGCCGGCCGACCTCCTGGAGAGCAATCTCTTCGGGCACATGAAGGGGGCCTTCACCGGGGCCATCCAGTCCAAGAAGGGGCTGTTCGAGGTGGCCGGATCCGGGTCGATCTTCTTCGACGAGATCAGCACCATCAAGCCCGAGGTGCAGGCGAAACTGCTCCGGGTCATCCAGGAGAAGGAGTTCATCCCGCTCGGCTCGACGCAGAGCATCCAGGTGGACGTCCGGATCATCGCCGCGACGAACATCGACCTGCAGGAGCTGGTGAAGCGGGGTGAGTTCCGCGACGACCTCTATTACCGTCTCGATGTCATCAACATCAAGCTGCCCCCTCTGCGGGACCGACGGGAGGACATTCCGATCCTGGCCGACCACTTCATGAGGAAGTACGCCGCCGAGAACGGCAAGGAGATCGCCGGGATGACCCCGGAGGCGCTGGCGGTCCTCATGGACCACACCTGGCCGGGGAACGTCCGCGAGCTCGAAAACGTCATCGAGCGGGCCGTAGTCCTCGCCACCGCTCCCGAGATCGGCGTCGATCTGCTGCCGCAGCCGTTGAAGCAGGGGCGGATGGCCGCCCTCCCCGGGCCGGTGCGGGTCGACCCCGGCCTGTCGTTCTACGAGACCATGGAGCGGTTCGAGCGCGAGATCATCCTGGAGACGCTCAGGAATGCCCAGGGGGTCCAGAGACGGGCGGCGGCGGCCTTGGGGTTGAAGGCGACCACCCTGAACGAGAAGATCAAGAGGTTGAAGATCCAGTACCCCTGATGGGCCGGGTGCCCGGGATCCTCCCCCCCCCTGCCCTGCTGCTCAGACCCCGCAGGTACCCCCCGATGATCTGCTTGACAGGTCGGGGCTTGACGGTAGAATTAAGCCCGCGAAGAGCATTGCCGCGGAGACAAGATCTTGACAGAACGGGAGTTGTGCTTCCACGATCGCTCGTCGGTTCAAAACAACTCAGGGTTTAGCAGGCCGGTGCAGAGGCTGTGCGCCCGCGTCCAGCCCGGAGGTCTTTCCCGATGACACCCAGGAACATCCTCCTTTTTGCCGGTTCCTTGCTGTTGGCATTCGCTCTGGCGCTGCCCGTCGGTGCGCAGACCAACGCGGGTCTCAAAGGCACGGTCGTGGACAAGGACGGCGCCCCCCTCCCGGGTGCGACCGTGACTGTCTCCAACCCGACACTCGGAATCACCCAGGGCGCCGTCACCGACGTCAAGGGTGAGTTCCGAATCGTGCCTCTCCCCCCGGGCAAGGGGTACATGGTGAAGGTGGCATTCTCCGGAATGTCCACCATCACGCTCTCCGACGTCGAAGTCACGGGGGGACGTCTCTCCACCGTGCAGGTCACGCTGCGACCCGACACCGAGATCAGGGAGAAGATCACGGTGACCGGGAAGACCGACATCGTGAACACCGCCGATACCTCGACCTCGACCACCTTCACCTCCGAGTTCATCGATGCCCTGCCGATCTTGGGGCGCAACTACCAGGACATCCTGACCCTGGCGCCGGGCGTCTCGGACACGGACGGCGACGGCAATCCAAACATCCACGGGGCCCGCGACACCGATGTCATCACCTTGGTGGACGGCGTCTCGACCACCGACCCGTACTCCGGGAAAACCGGCCAGGAGCTGAACCTCGACTCGATCCAGGAGATCGAGGTGAAGACGTCGGGCGCCTCCGCCGAGTTCGGCCGCGCCCAGGGCGGTTTCGTGAACATCGCCACCAAGTCGGGCGGCAACGACTTCGCGGGGAAGTTCAGCTTCTATATGCGGACCGACCTGCTCGACGGCGATGGCGCCGGAATCGACGATCCGCATCTGCACGGGGGTCTTGGCGAGCTCGGGCTGCGCGAACTCCGGTTTAACACGTTCGAGCCGTTCGTCTCGTTCAGCGGGCCCCTCAAGAAGGACAAGGCCTGGTACTACTTCACCCTGGAGTACCGGAGCATCGAGCTGCCGGTCAACGCCGTGACCCAGTCGTTCGTAGCGGGCGCCGAGCAGTACCGGGTCTTCGGCAAGGCGACCTGGGAGATGTCGACCAATCAC
>Ga0214473_10006958_pt1 | contig 13459 bp, 14 predicted proteins | sample RVTome_7_FD_203509 | JGI IMG/M metagenome (GOLD analysis project Ga0214473, IMG submission 203509) | Soil microbial communities from uranium-contaminated site in the Upper Colorado River Basin, Wyoming, United States - RVT98D197 | ecosystem: Environmental > Terrestrial > Soil > Contaminated >...
GCGCCCGGGCGATGCACTCGTCGGGCGTGAGCACACGGTAGAGCCCCTCCGCGCGCAGCTCGGCGATGCTCGTCGCGCGGGAGTGGACCGCGGAGCTCTGGTCCGCGGGCTGCCAGCTCGCGTAGCTGCGCGCGTCGTGGAGCAGGTGCTCGCCGATCTGCGCCCAGGTGCGATCGGGATCCCGAGACACGAAGATCGTCTCTCCCGAACCCGGAGGAAGCACCAGCGGGCTCTCGATGCCGCGGCGGCGCGACTCCTCCACGAAGAGCCCGATCACCTCCGGGTCGTTGGCCGCGGGCTGGAACGGGAGCCCGAGCCGCGCCGCGCGGCGCGCGGCCCGCCGGCTCGTGCCGCCGACGAGGATCGGGGGATGCGGCTGCGTGAAGGGGGGCGGCGTCAGGTGTACGCGGCGCCCCTGCCACTCGAAGGGCTCGCCCGTCCACGCGCGCAGCAGCACGTCGAGGCACTCGTCGAAGAGCCGGCCGCGGTTCTTCCAGTCCTTCCCGAACATCGCGTACTCGTCCGGGCGGTAGCCGATCCCGGCGGTCACGGCGAGGCGCCCGCCGCTCGCGACGTCGAGGATGGCGAGGTCCTCAGCGAGCTTCACGGGGTCGTAGAGCGGCACGAGCAGCGCGGCGATGCCGACGCGGATGCGGCGAGTGCGGCCTAGCATGCAGCCCGCGAGGGCGATCGGGGAGGGCAGGAAGCCGTCTTCCGTCGCGTGATGCTCCGAGAGCGTGATCGCGTCGAAGCCGCGCGCGTCGCCCCAGTCCGCCATATCGAGCGCCGCCTCGTAGAGCTCGCGGGTCCGTGCGGGGGCGAGCCCCGGTGCGCGCATGTCGAAGCGCAGGATGGAGAAGGCCACGGCTAGGGGGCCGACCCGAGAGTCGGCCACCGCGCAGCGAGCCGCAAGCGGAGCGCGCAGCGAGGCGTGGCCGAGCGTAGTTCATCAGACGGGCGAGCGAAGCACATCGGGCTAGGACCCCGCACGCACGCGCCGGATGGCGTCGATCACTTCGTCGTGGATGGCGCCGCTCGTGGCGACGATGCCGCTGTTGGCCTCGAGCGTCTCGCCCCGGCCGAAGTCGAGCGGGCGACCCTCGACGTCCGTGACACGGCCACCCGCCGACTCGACGATGAGCTTCCCCGCCGCGTGGTCCCAGATCTTCTCGCGGTAGTCCGCGCGCGTCGGCATGCGCAGGTAGATCGAGGCGTCCCCGCGTGCGACCGCCGCGTACTTGCACTGGCTGTCGATCCGGTAGGGCTCGGTCGCGATCCCGAGCAGGCTCGCGATGCGCGCCGACTCCTCCTGGTTCGAGTGCCCCGACTCGACCGACTCGCAGAAGCGCGCCTCGGCCGCCTTGCGGACGCGGTCCACGGTGATCGCCCCCTCGACGCCGCCCGCGCTGCTCCACAGCGGGAGCGACCGGGCCGGCCCGCCGGAGGTCGCCGCGAAGAGCGCCCCGCGGCCGCCTTCCCCGGTCGGGAGATTCGGACAGCCGAGGACGCCGAGGACGACCTGCCCGTCCTCGATCAGGCCGAGCGCCACCGCGTACTGCTCGCGGCGAAGGAAGCCCTTGGTGCCGTCGATCGGGTCGAGGGTCCAGTAGCGGCGCGCACCCGCGTCGTGCCCCCCGCGATCGATCCAGCCGAGGACTTCCCCGGTGGAGGCGCGAGCGCCGATCTCGGCTGCGACGTGGCCGACCACGGCGTCGAGCAGCGAGGCGTTGCCCGCCTCGCGCAGGGCGTCCGAGGCCTCCTCCGCCACGATCGGGTCCCCGGGCAGGGCCTCCGCCAGGCTGCGGCAGACGATCGCCTGCGAGGCGAAGTCGGCGACGGTCACGGGGCTCTTGTCGCGTTTCTCGAGGGCGCCGCCCACCATCCTCTCCTGCACGGCCCGGCACACGCGACACGCCGCGCGCACCGCATCGATGGCGACCCGCAACTCCTCGGATCGATCCTGCATGCACCCCCCGCTTCACGGATCTGGCCCCCGGGCACCGCGCCGCCCGAGGCGCGGGCATGATAGGCTCTCGTGCCCGGTCGTTCGACCGGGTCCCGCGATGCCCCGTGCGCGCGATGAGGCGGTCGTCCGGGCGGGTGCGTACGGACGAACGTGGAGGAAGCCCCGTGGCCGAGGATCGAGCGGGCCGGATCCGGCCGTCGTCCGAGCAGGAGTACCGGCGGGTCAAGCCGATCATCCGGCTCATGTCGTTTGCGAACAAGTGGATCTTCCAGCTCAGCGGGGGGCGCCTCGGAAACAAGTTCCTGCGCGGCGCACCGGTGGGGCTCCTCACGACGGTCGGGCGCAGGAGCGGGAAGCCGCGCACCACGCCGCTCATCTACCTCGAGGACGGAGAGCGGATCGTGCTCGTGGCCTCGCAGGGGGGACTGCCCCACCACCCGATCTGGTTCCTGAACCTCGAGGCCGACCCGAGCGCCGGGTTCCAGATCGGCCGCGACACCCGCAAGCTCCACGCGCGCCGCGCGAGCGACGCCGAGAAGCGCGAACTCTGGCCGCGCCTGTGCGCCGTCTACCCGGACTACGACGACTACCAGAAGCGCACGGACCGCGACATCCCGGTCGTGATCCTCGAGCCGCGCTAGCGGTTCCCCGCCGAGTGGCGGCACAGCGCGAAGCCCGCGGCGAGGAGCACGAGCGTCCCCGCCGCCGCGAGCCCGGCCGGCGAGAGCGACGGCAGAGGCGCGGCGAGCGTCATGCGGATCTTCTGGAACTGCGCGTACGACGTCGCCGAGTACGACGTGTTGCGCCGGGCGAGCCCGCCGGCCACGAGCGAGATGTTCCCGACGCCGAGGGCCGTGCGCATATCCGAGCCCATCACCGTGAAGAAGTCGTCACCGGCCGTCCCGGTGATCTGCTGCGCGAGCACCGTTCCAGTCGTGGCCGGGAAGCCGTGGTGCGTGCTGGAGATCGCCGGAGGAACGAGCGGCGGGCCGCAGCCAGGTCCACACGTCGTCGTGAGACCCCCCATGCTCGTGACCCGGGCTCCCGGGTAGAGGATCAGACCGCCGGCAGAGTGGTAACCGGCGACCTCGGTCACGGCGGCGGGCACGGGCAGGACCATCCGCGTCGCCGCGTACGAACCGCCGAGGGCGATGGCTTCGGGGATCGAACCGAGGGCGAGGCTGTGGTGGGCGACCCGGAAGGGGATCGCCTGGTAGCGCAGCGAGAGGAGACCGCTGCCCGACAGGCCGAGCTGGAGCGTGCCTCCGAACTGGTTCGCGCCCGCGTTGTAGACGATGCGACCGTTGCTCCCCGGATCGCCGGGAGGAGGATCCGCGCCGGGCGGGTCGCTACACCCGGGATCGCTCGGGCACCAGGTGAAGCTCCCCGGGCCGGCCCCGGCGGCCAGCGTCGCCGGCGCGATCGGCCCATCCGCCGCGAGCCTCGTGGTGATCTGCACGAGCGTCTGACCGGCCAGCGGGATCGCGTTGAAACCGAGAGCAGGCGCCGCAAGCGCGAAGCGGTGGGGCGGAATCCGCAGCGTGGCCGGGCCGCTGCCGGTGGCCGTGACGCCTCCCCTCCCGGGGATGGGTCCGTTCGGAAACCCGAAGGCCTTCGAGAGGTCCCCGATCGACGTGTGGCCGAGCATCGACGTGGGGGCCGCGAACTGGAGCGGAACGAAGATCTGCCCGGTGCGCAGCGCCCAGGTCCCGCTCATCTGGAGCTTGCGGGCGTCGGCCTCCCCGGAAAGGGCTGCGAGCAGAAGGCATGCAGCGACGATCGCTGCGCGGCGCTTACATCCCATGGGAGGGCCCTCGGTGCGATCCTACACCGCCGGGGGCGAACCGGACGGACATTACAGAAATTGCAGGTCGAGACTCCAATCGGTAAGATATGGGCATGCGTCGCCCCACGGCGAAGAGCCTGACGCTCGATCTCCTGTCCTCGCTGCGCGGCGGGAGTCTGCCGGTGGCGGCGCTCGTGGCGGCGGCGGGGCTCTTCGGCATCGAGGAGAACGCGCTGCGCGTCGCGATCGCGAGGCTGCTCGCGGGCGGGCGGATCGCGCGGGACGAGCGGGGGCGCTATCGGCTGGGAGCGGCGGCCCTGGCCGTCGACCGCCGTGTGCTCGGCGCCCGACGCGCGGAGGAGCGGACCGTGCGCTGGCAGGGGTGCTGGTGGCTGGTCCACGCGGGAGCGCTCCCGGCCGCCCGCGCCCCCGGCCGCCGGCGGCGCGTGTTGGCCCTCCGGCTGCTCGGCTTCGAGTCGCTCGTGCCGCGGCTCGCGCTCCGCCCCGACAACCTGCGCCTCTCCCTGTCCGAGCTGCGCGACGAGCTTCACGAGCTCGGCCTCGAGCGCGATGCGCTGATCGTGCGGGCGAGCGAGCTCGACGCGAGCTCCGAAGCGCGCGCGCGCCGGCTGTGGCGGTACGAGGCGCTCGGCACCAGCTACCGCCGTCTGCTCGCCGAGCTCGCCGCCAGCGAGGCGCGGCTCGGGGGCCTCCCCGAGCCGGCCGCCATGGTCGAGTCCTTCCTGGTGGGCGGACGTGCGATCCGCCAGCTCGCGCTCGATCCCCTGCTGCCCGAGCCGCTCGCGCCCGAGGCCCTGCGGCGCGAGCTCGCGCGGGCGCTGCGACGCTACGACCGCGCCGGACGACGCGCATGGGCGGGCTTCATGGCGCGCCACGGCGCACCGCACGTCGCGACCCCCGCGCACGGAGAGCGGACGCAGGGCGTCCCTCTCGACCCAGGAGTGAGCGCATGAGCGAGGCCATCGTCGAGCGACACACCGCCGAGGGGAACCTGCACTGGCGCGACCGCGTCTCGCGGGAGGAGATCGCGGAGCTCGTCGCGTTCCAGGACTGGCGCAGCTGGGTCTCGGTGCTCGGGAACTGGGGCATCGTCTTCGCGTCGATGGCGCTCGTGGCCGCGGCGCCGAACCTCCTGACCGTGTTCGCGGCGCTCTTCGTGATCGGTGCGCGGCAGCTCGGCTTCGCGGTGCTGATGCACGAGGCATCGCATCGCTCGCTCTTCGCGAGCCGCGCCGTGAACGACTGGGTGGGCCAGTGGCTCTGCGCCTATCCGATCTGGAGCGACCTGCTCGCCTACCGCCCGTATCACCTCCAGCACCACGCCCACACCGCGACGCCGCGGGATCCCGATCTCGGTCTCGTCGCGCCCTTCCCGATCACGCGCGCGAGCCTGCGCCGCAAGGTCTGGCGAGACCTCTCGGGGCGCACGGGGGTGAAGTTCGCGCGCGGGGCCTTCGCGCGGACCTTCCGGCGCTGGCGCGATCCGGCGGCGCGCCGCGCGGCCACCGGCGTGCTGGTGACGAACGCCCTGCTCTTCGCGGGGCTCACGGCCCTCGGCCACCCCGCCCTGTACCTGCTCTGGATCGGCGCGTGGCTCACCACGAACACGCTCGTCACGCGCATCCGCGCGATCGCCGAGCACGCGCTCACGCCCGACGCCGACGATCCGCTCGGGAACACGCGCACCACTCTCGCTCGCGGGTGGGAGCGCCTGCTCATCGCGCCGAACCGGGTGAACTACCACCTCGAGCACCACCTGCTGATGACGGTCCCGCACTACCACCTGCCGAGGATGCACGCGCTGCTGCGCGAGCGAGGCGTCCTCGACCGCGCCTGCATCGAGCCCGGTGGCTACCGGGCCGTGCTCCGCCGCGCCGCGTCCCGGCCCTAGGACGTTCCGTCGATCCGAATGGTGGCGGCCATCTCCGCTCGGCTGCGCCTCGCTGCGCGCGCTTCGCGCTTGCGTCAGCGGTGATCCCTAGGGCCGCCCGCGCGGAGGTCGCTCGCTTGGCGCGGGCGACGGGAGCGTGCTTCCCTCGCGAGAACCCCGCGGGCCGAGGCGCCCCTGGGACAACCCGAGAAGGAGAGAACCATGACGAAGCGGCGTGCGATCGTCCGGACGAGCGGGCTCGGGATCGTGTTCGCGGCGGGCTACCTCTGCGGAGTGCTCACGCAGCCGCCGGCGGCCGAGGCGCAGATGGGCGACCTGATGAAGCGGCGGGGCAGGCCGCCGGCGCGAGCGGTGGGCCGCTCGGAAGCGCGATGAAGCTCGGTACGAGCATCACGGACATGCAGAAGAACGTGGATGGGCTGCAGAAGAACATCGAGGTGCTGAAGGAGGTGCAGAAGGCGCTCGGCGGCTAGCGCCCGCCCGCCTCGAGCGAGATCGCGCCCTCCGGGCAGTTCTCCTCGCCGAGCCGCGCCTGGGTCTCCAGCTCGGGGGGCACCAGCTCGCTGCGCACGACGCAGTGGCCCCGCTCGTCGTCCGTGAAGAGGTCGGGCCCGAGCACGTAGCAGCGGCCGTGACCGACGCACTTCGCGCGGTCCACGCGAACGCGCATCAGGCGCGCGCGCCCCAGACGAGCGGGAGGTACATGACCTCGCGGATCCCGAGGCTGTAGCGCGGCGTCTCGCCGGGCTTGATCGCGTACTCGGGGATGCGCCGGTGCCACTCCTCGAGCGCCACCCGCATCTCCATGCGCGCGAGGTGCGAGCCCAGGCAGCGGTGCGGGCCGACGCCGAACGCGACGTGGATGTTCCGCGCGCGTGCGAAGTCGACCTCGTCCGCGTTCTCGAAGTGGCCGCCGTCGGTGTTGGCGGCCCCGAGCAGGAAGTTCACCACGCTACCCTGCTTGATCTCGACGCCGTGCAGCGTGACGTCCTGCTTCGCGATGCGAGGCACTCCCGTAACCGGGGTCTCGAAGCGCAGGAGCTCCTCGACGGCCCCCGGGATCAGCGACGGGTCGCGCACCATGCGCTGGCGCTGCTCGGGGTGCGACGCCAGGTAGGCGATGCTGCAGCCGAGGGTCGCCGTCACCGTGTCGAGGCCCGCGAGCAGGAGCAGGAAGCAGATGTCGAGGATCTCCTCACGCGAGAGCTTCTCGCCGTCGATCTCCGCGTGCACCAGCGAGCTCAGCAGGTCGCTGCGCGGGCTCGCCGTCCGATCGTCGATCACCGACCCGAAATAGGCGTACATGCGCCGACCCGCCTCGGCGCGGATCGCGGTCGCCTCCGGGATCGGTACGAAGGGCACCCCCTTGCGCTTGCCCGGACGGATGATGTCGTCCTTGATCTCGAGGAAGTCACCGAGGTCCGAGAGCGGGAGACCGAGCAGGCTCAGGAACGCGCCGCAGGGGAGCGGCACGGCGAACTCGGAGTCGAACTCGCACTCGCCCCGGGCCAAGAAGCGGTCGAGCAGCGCGTTCGCCTGGCTGCGGATCGCCGGTGCGAGCTCCTCCATCTTGCGCCGGGAGAAGTGGGGGTCGAGCAGGCGCCGGTAGCGCGTCTGCGCCGGCGGGTCGATCTGCTGCGGGATCATCGGCCGCTCCGTACCGAGCGCCATCTGCTTCTCCATCGCCGAGGAGAAGATCTCGGGGTGGCGAAGCCCCCAGACGACGTCCTCGTAGCGGGAGATGACCGGGGAATCGAAGAAGGTCGAGCGCGCGACGGGGCACTTCGAGCGCAGCGTCGCATAGACCGGCTGGGGATCGGCGCCGATCTCGGGATCGAAGAGGTTGACCCGGCCGGTCTCCGGATCGGGATTGCGGGTTGCCACGCGCGTCCTCCGTCGCTGGTCGCGACAGGGTACGCCGGGGAAAGCGAAGGCGCAGCGCTTGGTTAGGCCCTCGAACCAGTTTCTCGCCGGGGATCCGCGGCGGTACCAGGACCCCTCCGTCGGACGTAGCGCTTTGCAAGCGAACGCACACAGTGCGGGAGCGCGCAGCGAGCCGCAGGCGAGCGGAGCAGGGGGTGGCCCGGGCCGCAGGCCCGGGCCGGGTCCCCCAGCTACTCATTTCCTCTCAGAAATCCATGTCCTCCATGCCGCCGCCGGCCCCCGGAGGCATGCCCGGCATCCCGCCGCCGCCCTTCTTCTTCTCGGGCTTCTCGGCGATCATCGCCTCGGTCGTCAGCAGCAGCGCGGCCACGCTCGCCGCGTTCTGGAGCGCCGTCCGGACCACCTTCGTCGGGTCGATGACGCCCGCCTTCATCAGGTCCTCGTACTGCTCCGTCGCGGCGTTGAAGCCGAAGGTGCCCTTCCCCGACTTGACCTTGTCGACGACGATCGAGCCGTCGATGCCCGCGTTCTGCGCGATCCAGCGCAGCGGCTCCTCGATCGCGCGGCGCACGATCCCGACCGCCGGCTTCTGCTCGTCGGAGAGAGACTCCTCGAGGCCGTCGAGCGCCTTCTGCGCGCGCAGGAGCGCCACGCCACCGCCGGGGACGATGCCCTCCTCGACGGCCGCGCGGGTCGCGTGCAGCGCGTCCTCGACGCGGGCCTTCTTCTCCTTCATCTCGGTCTCGGTGGCCGCGCCGACCTTCACCACGGCCACGCCGCCCACGAGCTTCGCGAGCCGCTCCTGGAGCTTCTCCCGATCGTAGTCCGAGGTCGTCTCCTCGATCTGCTTGCGGATCTCGTTGCAGCGGCCCTCGATCTCGGCCCGCTTGCCGGCGCCCTGGATCAGCGTGGTGTTGTCCTTGTCGATCACCACCTTCTTGCAGCGCCCGAGGTCCTTGAGTGTCACGTTCTCGAGCTTGAGCCCGAGCTCCTCGGCGATGACCTGGCCGCCCGTCAGGACGGCCATGTCCTGGAGCATCGCCTTGCGGCGATCGCCGAAGCCGGGCGCCTTCACCGCCGCGACCTTGAGCGTGCCGCGGATCTTGTTCACGACGAGGGTCGCGAGCGCCTCACCCTCGACCTCCTCCGCGACCACGAGCAGCGGCTTGCCCTGCCGCGACACCTCCTCGAGCAGCGGCAGCATGTCCTTCATGCTGCTGATCTTCTTCTCGTGGAGCAGCACGACGGCGTCCTCGATCACCACCTCCATGCGCTCCGGATCGGTGACGAAGTAGGGCGAGAGATAGCCGCGGTCGAACTGCATGCCCTCGACCACGTCGAGGACGGACTCCATGCCCTTGGCTTCCTCGACGGTGATCACGCCCTCCTTGCCGACCTTCTCCATCGCCTCGGCGAGCATCTTGCCGATGGCGGTGTCGTTGTTGGCCGAGATCGTCCCGACCTGCGCGATCTCGTTCGAGTCGCGCGTGGGCTTGGAGAGCTTCTTCAGGTCCTCGACGATCGCCTCCACCGACTTCTCGATGCCGCGCTTGAGCTCCATCGGGCTCATGCCAGCGGCGACGAGCTTGCTGCCTTCGCGGTAGATCGCCTGCGCGAGCACCGTCGCGGTCGTGGTGCCGTCGCCGGCCACGTCCGAGGTCTTGCTCGCGACCTCGCGCACCATCTGCGCGCCCATGTTCTCGAACTTGTCCTCGAACTCGATCTCCTTGGCGACGGTGACGCCGTCCTTGGTGACCGTGGGCGAGCCCCAGCTCTTCTCGATGATGACGTTGCGGCCACGCGGGCCGAGGGTCACGCGAACTGCATTCGCGAGCCCGTTCACGCCGGCGAGGATCTTCTCGCGGGCGTGCTGGTGATAGCGGATTTCCTTTGCTGCCATGATCGGATCTGCCTCCTACTCGACGACGGCGAGGACATCGTCCTCGCGCATGATGATGTGATCCTCTCCGTCGAGCTTGATCTCGCTGCCGGAGTACTTGCCGAAGAGGATGCGGTCTCCCTTCTTCACCTCGAGCGGGCGCACGCTCCCGTCCTCGAGGACGCGGCCGCTCCCGGCGGCGACCACGCGCCCCTCCTGGGGCTTCTCCTTGGCGGTGTCGGGAATGATGATGCCGCCCTTGCTCTTGTTCTGCTCTTCGATGCGCTGCACGAGGATGCGATCGTGCAGGGGACGGAACTTCATGGGGCCTCCTGAATGATCTCGGGTCGAGCCGGCCTTGCCGGCGGGGCGGTAGGTAAGCACCGCCCGGGGGGTGTCAACCCGTGGGGCGCGGCGCGCCATCGCGTGCCCCGGGGGGATCGCTTGACAGTCGCTGCGCCCCGCCCTTCCCTCGGATCCCTCCATGGAGCCCGAGTCCTCACGGCGCGTCGAGCGCGACCTGCGCTCGATGATCGGAGACGGGATCGCGTTCAGCGCGATGGTCGGGCTTGGCGAGACCTACGTCCCGGCCTTCGCGCTCGCGGTCGGGCACGGCGATCTCGTGGCGGGCCTGGTGGCGACGCTCCCGATGCTCGTGGGGGCCGTGCTCCAGCTCGCGACGCCCGCGGGCGTGCGCCGCCTCGGCTCCCATCGCGCCTGGGTCGTCGCCTGCGCGCGGCTCCAGGCCGCGAGCCTGCTGCCGCTCGCGGTCTGGGCGCTCCTGGGCAGGATCCCGCTGCCCTGGCTCTTCGCGGCGGCGAGTGCGTACTGGGCCTTTGGCATGAGCACGATGCCGGCCTGGAACGCCTGGGCGGGGACGCTCGTCCCCTCGTACCTGCGCGCCCGGTTCTTCGCGCGGCGCACCCGCTACGCGCAGGCTTCGCTCCTCGCCGCGCTGCTCGTCGGGGGCGTGGTCCTGGACCGCGGCGAGCAGCTCCTCGGCGAGGCCACCGACGCCTTCGCCCTGCTGCTCGCCGGCGCCGCGGTGGCGCGACTCGTCTCGGCGCGCTTCCTCGCGCGGCAGAGCGAGCGGCCGGGCCTCGCCCGGGAGCAGCGCTCGCTCTCGCTCGCGGAGATGCGCCATGCGCTGCGGGGCCGCGAGGCGAAGCGCGTGCTGGTCTACCTCCTCGGCATGCAGGTCGCGGTGCAGATCGCGGCGCCGTACTTCACGCCCTTCATGCTCGGGCCGCTCGGGCTCCCCTATGGGGGCTTCACGGCGCTCGTCGCGGCCTCGTTCGCCTCGCGCATCGCCGTGCTCCCGTGGCTCGGGCTCCTCGCTCGCGCGCGCGGTGCGGGCTGGATGCTGCGCCGCGGCGCCCTCGCGATCGTGCCGCTTCCGCCGCTCTGGCTCCTCTCCGACTCCTTCGCGTATCTGCTGCTGCTCCAGGCCTTCGCGGGCGTCGCGTGGGCGACGCTCGAGCTCGCGACGCTCCTCGCCTTCTTCGAGGGGCTCGACCCGGAGGAGCGCACGAGCGTGCTCACTGCCTACAACCTCGCGAGCGCGGTCGCGCTGGCACTCGGGGCGCTCCTCGGCGCGGCGATCTTCCAGAGCGCGGGTGGTGGCTATGCGGGCTTCGCGAGCCTCTTCGTGGTCTCGTCGCTCGGGCGGGTGCTCACGCTCCCGCTCCTGGTGCGCGTGCGCGGAGGCGGCCGCCCGCGCGAGGTGATGATCCTGCGCACCGAGGCCCTGCGGCCGTCGATCGGCGCCGTGCAGCGCCCGCTGCTCCCGGCGTCCGACGACGCTGCGGACCGCCCGGGTGACTGAGAGCCCCGGGGACGTCGCGTGCCCGAGCCCCGACGCCGCGCGCTTGACCTTCCGCGTCGTTCCGCCCAGAGTGGCGCGGATGCAGCCTCCGGACGCCTCGCTGCCGCGCTTCCTCGGCTGGCGCATGGTCTTCGCTGGCTTCGTCGCCCAGTTCGTCTACAGCTCGATGAGCCTGAGCGCCTTCGGCGTCTTCGTGATGCCGCTCGAGCGCGAGTTCGACACGTCTCGCGCCTCTCTCTCCGCCGCGTTCGGCCTCTCGCTGCTCGCGATGGGTTCCTTCGCGCCGGTGCTCGGTCGCTGGATCGACCGCGGCTCGCTGCGGCGAATCATGCTCGCGGGCCTCGTGTTGGCCAGCGTCGGCACCTGCCTGCTGTCGCGCGCCACGGCGCTCTGGCAGCTCGGGGTCGTGTTCTGCACGCTCGTGGCGTTCGGCACCGCGCTCTACGGGCCGCTCCCCTCGATGGCGCTCGTCGCGAACTGGTTCGTGCGCAGGCGCGGCATCGCGCTCGGCGTGACGGTGGCCGGTGCCACGCTCGGCGGGGCGCTCGCGCCCGCGCTCGCCGCCCTGCTCATCGACCAGTTCGGCTGGCGCAGCGCGCTCCTCGCCTTCGGGCTCGGATCGCTCGCGCTCGCCGCTCCCGTCTTCGCGTTCGGCGTCGTGAGCCGGCCCGCTGAGGTGGGACAGCGGCCCGACGGCGATGCCGCGCCCGAGGGCGGGGTCTCCCGCGCCGGCATGACCGTCCACGCCTACGCGACCTCCGAGCTGCTGCGCGACCGGAACTTCCTGGTCCTCGCGCTCGGGACGGCGCTGATCTTCACCTCGCCGATCGTGGCCACGCTCCACCTCGTACCCTTCGCCGAGGGGCTCGGCTTCTCGCGGCAGGACGCGGCCTTCGTGTTCACGCCCGTCGCCGCCTGCTCGCTGCTCGGCAAGCTCGCCTTCGGCGCGGTCTCGGACCGCGTCGACCCGCGGCACGCGCTGCGGCTCGCCGTGCTGGTCCTCGTCGCGGGCTGGCTCGTGCTGCTGGCCGACCCGGACTACCCGCGGCTGCTCCTCGCCGGGGCGCTGCTCGGTCTCGGCATCGGCGCCGTCGTCCCCCTCCACGGCGTGCTGATCGGGCTCTGCTTCCGCGCCGAAGCCTTTGGGCAGGTGATGGGGCTCGGCGGGCTCCTCACCCTGCCGATCATCGCCGGAGCGAATCCGATCGCGGGATGGCTCTACGACGCGACGGGCTCCTACCGCGCCGGCTTCGGTCTCGAGGTCGGCTGCCTGCTTGGCGCGGGGCTGTTCTTCTCCGCGCTGCGCGTCGGGGCGCCGGTAGCGCTCGCGCGCGCCGACGCCACGGCGCTGCGCTAGGCTCGCGACCCGGACGGCACGCCGTTACACCATGCATCCGCCAGCCGAGTCCCCCCGCCAACCCGTAAAACCATGCATCCGCCAGCCTGGTTCCCCCTCACTAGTTCCCGCTCACCCCGTCACACCATGCATCCGCGAGCCCCGTTCCAGATCCTGCCGCAGCCGGACGACGCGACCTGCGGCCCTACCTGCCTGCAGGCCGTGTACGCCCATTTCGACGACCCGCTTCCCCTCGACGCCGTGATCGGCGAGGTCGAGCCCCTCGCCACCGGCGGGACGCTCGCGGTGAATCTCGCTCGCCACGCGCTGCGGCGCGGCTACTCGGCCACCATCTACACCTACAACCTCGACATGTTCGATCCGACCTGGTTCCCGCCTACGCGGCAGGACCTCACCCGCCGGCTCCGCGCCCAGGCCGAGCACAAGGACGACCGGAAGCTGCGCGAGGCGACGAGCGCCTACCTGGACTTCCTCGAGCTCGGCGGCAGGGTCGAGCACGAGGAGCTGTCCCGCGAGTTCCTGGCGCGCCTGCTCGAGGCGGGACCGGTCATCACCGGGCTCTCCGCGACCTATCTCTACTCGTGCCAGCGCGAGGTCGGCCAGCACCACCTCGTCGCGGACGACGTGCGCGGCCACCCGACCGGGCACTTCGTCGTGCTCGCGGGCTACGACGCCGACCGGGGTCGCGTGGCCGTGGCGGATCCCCTCGAGAACCGCCCTGACTTCGACTCGCACCTCTACTCGGTGGCGGTGGACCGCGTGATCGGCGCGATCCTGCTCGGCGTGCTGACCTACGACGCGAACCTGACCGTCCTGCGACCGCCGGTGACGAAGTGATCCGGATCGTCGT
>Ga0214473_10006959_pt1 | contig 13457 bp, 11 predicted proteins | sample RVTome_7_FD_203509 | JGI IMG/M metagenome (GOLD analysis project Ga0214473, IMG submission 203509) | Soil microbial communities from uranium-contaminated site in the Upper Colorado River Basin, Wyoming, United States - RVT98D197 | ecosystem: Environmental > Terrestrial > Soil > Contaminated >...
AGGTCTTCGGCATCCATGCCATCGTTCTGGGAGAGCTCTCGGGTCCCTATGTCTTCACCACAAAAGGAGCAAAGGATCAAGATGGGACGTCTACGGCCATTATTAAAATAGAGATGAAAATTGTCGACACCTTCTCCGGTAAAATAGTCAAAACCCTTTCCGCCCAGAACGCCATCGTTCCCACGAAAGAGAGGGGGGTCTTTTCCGACGAGAAAGCAAAAGGAAGGGCGTTTGACCTGACGATTTCGGATCTAAGTCGATCCCTTTCAAGGGAATTGGACCGTCTGGACTGGTTCTGCCGGGTTGCTAAAGTGGATGGGGAAGAGGTCTACATCAATGCAGGCAAATTAAGCGGGCTCAGGGTGGGAGATGTGATGGAGGTGCTTCGGCCTGGAAATCCTGGAGAAAGAGGAGAGATAAAGGGGAAGATTCAGATCTCAACCATCTTTGGAATGGATGCTTCTATCGGAAGGCTGATTCAGGGAAAGAAGCCTGATGAAGAGGATATTTTGAAACTTGCCGGACGCGAAGGATCCTGATACCTCACAAAACTGCCCGTTCTCACCTTAAAAGTCAGGCTGATATACGGGAGAAACAATTAACCTCTTTGAATGCTGAATGATGAGGAAGGGGGTAAATGTTATGTTTCACATTGGTGATAAAGCAGTGTACCCGGGTCATGGGGTAGGAGTCATCGAAGCCATTGAGACCAAGCGTATTTCGGGTAAGGAGCAGAGCTTCTATATCCTCCGCTTCGTCGATAACGGGATGACCATCATGGTCCCCGAAGATAATGTAGAATCCGCTGGCCTGAGAACAGTGATCCGGAAGATCGAAGTCCGGAAGGTGATCGGGATATTGAAAGACAGGGAGATCACCCTTGATACTCAGACCTGGAATCGGAGATACCGGGAGTATATGGAAAAGATCAATAAGGGATCGATCTACGAAATTGCAGAAGTGCTTCGGGACCTTCACCTCCTTAAGTCCGAAAAAGAGCTCTCCTTCGGTGAGAAAAAAATTTTGGACATGGCCAAGACGCTCTTGGTCAAGGAATTGGCGATCGCCAAGGATGTGAAAGAGTCGAACATCCTGAAAGAGATCCAGACGATCTTTGGGGCATAGGCATCTCTTTCCCCCGTCTCTTCTTTAAATCAATCAAAATTTCATCGAAAGGAGGTGAACGATTTGGACACTTGGATTCTTCGTCTTTTTCTGTTTCTCATCTGCGGTGCAAGCGGATACTTTTTGACAAAGGGAATTTCGCCCCTGATGGGTTTATGGGGGTTCTTCGGGGGTCTTCTTCTCTCCGCCCTGACCCTCCTTATGGAGAATCGGTTGAGAAAGGTCTCTTTAAAAAATCTTTTAGGAAGTTTTATCGGACTGATTTTGGGAGTCATCTTAGCCAATCTCATTTCCAACATCTTTTTTCCCTTTCTCTTTAACGAACAACAGACCGCCCTGCCTTTATACGGGCTACTCTACGGGGTGTGCGGATATACCGGTCTCCGGATCGGCTTAAAAAAGGGAGCCGAATTCCATCTGCCGGGTCTGAACCCCATGGGGAAAAACCTTCCCCGGGATGGGATCACCAAGATTCTTGATACAAGCGTCATCATCGATGGCCGCATCGCCGATATTTCTGAAACGGGTTTTATGGAAGGCCCCCTTCTCATCCCTCAATTCGTCCTCGGTGAACTCCAGCACATTGCCGACTCCCATGATCCTCTCAAACGGACCAGGGGAAAAAGAGGGCTTGAAATTCTCCACCACATCCAGAAGCAGGTCAATGTGGATGTCAGGATTGTGGACACGGACTACCCCTCGGTCAAAGAGGTCGATGCCAAGCTGATCGAGCTGGCCAAAGAGGTCAGTGGAAAGATCATCACCAACGACTCCAACCTCAATAAGGTGGCCGGGCTTCAGGGGATAGAAGTGCTCAACATCAATGCCCTGGCCAACTCTTTGAAACCTGTCGTCCTTCCTGGAGAGGAAATCAATGCCAAAATCGTTAAAGAGGGCAAGGAGATGGGGCAGGGAGTAGCCTATCTCGATGACGGCACCATGATCGTGGTGGACAATGGAAGGCGGCAGATAGGAAAAAATGTTGATGTCACTGTTACCAGTGTCCTTCAGACGCCCGCCGGAAGGATGATCTTCGCCCGTCTAAAGGAAGAGGTAAACCGGGAAAACAGGGGAAAGGATTACTATTACCCCCTGGACAGCGAATTTTAAAGGAAGGTTGGAATAATGGAATTTAGAATTATGAATTAAGAGTTATGAGTTATGAATTCAAATTCTAAACTCTAAATTCTAAACTCATAATTCATTATTGAACTATTCCACGATTCCATTGTTCCATATTTTATCTATTGAATGATGAAGGCTGACGTCATAATTGTCTCTGCTGGTAAGGGTCAGCGATTCATGGAGGGAAGAAAGAAACAGTTCTTCTCCCTGGGGGAAAAACCGATCCTCGCCCATACTCTTGATCAATTCGACACCTGTCCCCTCATTCGGTCCATCCTCCTTGTGGTTGGCCGCGAGGATCAGGGTTATTGCCTGAAAGAAATCATCGAAAAATTTCAGTACAGAAAGATCTCACAAATCATCCCGGGTGGAAAACGGAGACAGGACTCTGTCAGAAACGGGCTGGATGCCCTCTCTGTTGACGCGGAGATTATCGTCATCCATGACGGGGTCCGGCCCTTTGTCACAAAAGAGATGATCGAAGAATCGATCCGGTCCGCCATTCGGTTCGGAGCAGCCATCATCGCCATGCCTGTGAAGGACACGATTAAAATGGCCCATCCGGACGGAACGGTCCTCAAAACTCTGGAGAGGGAATCTCTCTGGCAGGCTCAAACCCCTCAGACATTTCAGGCCTCTCTCATCAGAGAGGCATACCTCAAGGCCGCGGAGGACGGCTTTATCGGGACGGACGATGCCTCCCTTGTAGAGCGACTGGGGAAGAAGATCCACATCCTTCCGGGGTCTTACACCAATATTAAAATCACCACACTGGAAGATCTCATGCTGGCAAATCTCATCCTCAAGATGAGGACCCATTCGAAGGGAGAAATGTGATGAGGGTAGGTTTCGGGTATGATGTCCATTCCCTTGTGCCCAACCGGCCCTTAATCCTCGGAGGGGTCCGTATCCCTTACCTCTATGGGCTTCAGGGCCATTCCGATGCCGATGTCCTCCTACATGCCATCTGCGATGCCCTTCTGGGAGCCATTGCAGAAGGGGATATCGGAAGACACTTTCCGGACACCGATCCCCAGTATAGAGACATTAGAAGCACCCTTCTCTTAGAGAGGGTGTTGACTAAGGTGAAGGAGAAGGGATTTCACCTCCTCAATGTTGACGCAACGATCGTCGCCCAGAAACCGAAACTCATGGACTTTATCCCGAGGATGGTGAACGAAATCGCCCAAATCCTCAAAATCGACACGGCAAGAATCAATGTGAAGGCCACCACTACGGAAGGGCTGGGTTTTACGGGCAGGGGAGAAGGAATTGCCGCCTACGCCGTAGCCCTGGTGGAGGAAGGTTAATTACAAATCCAAATGTCAAAATCGAAATGTCAAAGGAATTCCAAATTTCAAAGAAAAAAATCTTTTGACATTTGAACTTTGAACTTGATTTGAACTTTGAGCTTTGACATTTGATATCCTTCAAGGACTTATATGAGTGCTAATGTTCGTGTTCGTTTCGCCCCTGCTCCCACCGGGCTCCTCCATATCGGAAATGGACGCACCGCCCTCTTCAACTATCTCTTTGCCAGAAAGGAAAAAGGCACATTCATTCTGCGGATCGAAGATACCGATGCGGAGCGATCGACCGATGCTTCCATCGAGGCGATCCTCCAGGACCTCAGATGGTTGGAAATCTTCTGGGAGGAAGGGCCTGATGGAGGCGGGCAGAACGGTCCCTATCGTCAATCCCAGCGCCTCTCTCTCTATCGTGACGATGCGGAAAAACTGCTCGGTAAAGGAAAAGTCTATAAATGTTTCTGCTCTCCCGAAAGGCTTGAATCCTTTCGCAAGGACCAGCTCTCCAGGGGCATGATGCCAAAATATGATGGAAGATGCCGTTCCCTCTCCGAAGGGGAGATCTCGAAAATGGAATCGGAAGGTCTCCGGCCTGTTCTCAGGTTTCGGGTGGATAAGGGAATGGTTGTCTTCGAAGATCTCATCCACGGAAGGATGAATTTCGATTCGGACGGGATCGGTGATTTCATCATCGTTCGTTCCGATGGGATGGCGGCTTACAATTTTGCCTGTGTCATCGACGACCATTCGATGCATATCTCCCATGTCATAAGGGGAGATGACCACCTCTCCAACACTCCCCGGCAGATCCTGGTCTATCGCGCCCTGGGATGGCAACCTCCTGTTTTTGCCCATCATCCTCTCATCCTCGGTCCGGACCGATCCCCTTTGAGCAAACGCCATGGCGCCACAGCGGTCTCCCAGTACCGGGAGGAAGGCTTTCTACCGGAGGCCCTTCTCAACTACCTTGTCCTCCTGGGATGGACCTCTCCCTCCGGAGAGGAGATCCTCTCTCTGGAGGAGATCGTCGAAGCTTTCTCCCTCTCCGGCCTTTCAAGAAATGCTCCTACCCATTCCCGTAAGAAATTGGAATGGATCAACAGTCACTACATCCGAAAAACGGACAAGGATCGGATCACCCAATACCTCCTTCCATATCTTGAGAAGGGTGGCATTGCGGTCAAACAATTGGATGAAAAATATCTCACCCAAATCTGCGTTCTTCTGAAGGAGAACCTTTCCATCCTTTCTCAGGTCGAGGAATATCTGGGTATTTTTTTCGATGAAAAATTCTTTTTAGAGGAAGAGGCGAAGGCCATACTGGTCGCCCCTCAGAACCGGGAAGCCCTTCAAACCGTTCTAAGAGTGTTAGAAGATCTGGCTGAAATGGAAGGGGATTCCGGGTCATCTCTGCTCACCCAGCTCGAAGAAAAGACAGGCCGAAAGGGGAAATCCCTTTATGGTCTTCTTCGGGCAGGGATCACCGGAAAGATGAAAGGCCCCGAACTGGTAAAAATCCTTCCTCTCCTCGGAAAAGAGAGGATGATTAAGCGCCTAAAAATGGCTCTGGAACTTTCTCAGTTGAAAAAAGATGAAAGTTCAGAATGCGAGAGTTGATGTAAATTCAAATGACCGTAATAATTTTAATTCCAGAATTTTTATTCCGCATTCCGCAATCCGAAATCCGCAATCGATGAAGGTAGGCTTATGACTCTTCGCATCTACAATACCCTTACCGGCAAAAAAGAAGATTTTCTCCCACTCCGGGGGAAAAAGGTGGGGTTATATGCCTGCGGGGTGACGGTTTATGACCTCTGTCACATTGGCCATGCCCGTTCGGCAATTGTCTTTGACACGATCTACCGATATTTTCGCTACCGGGGATATGATGTCACCTTTGTCAGGAATTTCACCGATATAGACGACAAGATCATCAAGCGGGCCAATGAGGAGGGGGTTGGCTATAGGGCCATCGCCGAGAAATACATCGAAGAGTTTAACATCGATATGGGAGGCCTGGGCCTGGAGAAACCCTCTTTCGAGCCTAAAGCCACGGATCATATCTCCGGGATGATCGACCTCATCTCAATCCTTATCGAGAAAGGATTTGCCTATCGGAGGGATGGCGATGTTTTCTTCTCCGTAGGGAGGTTTAAGGAGTACGGAAAACTCTCGGGAAGGAACCTCGAGGAGATGCAGGCCGGCGCCCGGGTCGAGATCGACGAAAAAAAAGAGAACCCTCTCGACTTTGCCCTCTGGAAATCGAGCAAACCCGGAGAGCCTTTCTGGAAAAGCCCCTGGGGAGAAGGGAGGCCCGGCTGGCATATCGAGTGCTCGGTGATGAGTCAGAAATATTTAGGAGAGACCTTCGATATCCATGGCGGTGGGAAAGACCTCATCTTTCCCCACCACGAGAATGAGATTGCCCAATCCGAAGCCGCAACCGGAAAGCCCTTTGCCCGCTACTGGATCCACAATGGCTTTGTGAATATTAACAAAGAGAAGATGTCAAAATCGCTTGGAAACATCTTAACGATTAAAGAAATTCTCAAAGTGTGGCATCCCGAGGTCCTCAGGCTCTTCTTCCTCTCACATCACTACCGGAGCCCTGTCGATTATTCGGAAGATAGCCTCATCGAAGCCAAAACAGGATTGGACCGGTTTTATACAACTCTCAAAGCCATTCAGGAAGAGTTAAAAAAGCCCAATATATCATCGCAGAAGAAAGTAGATTCTAAGGCTATGGATCACTCCCGAAAAGTCATCGAAACCCTTCAGATCCGATTCGAAGAAGCAATGGATGACGACTTTAATACAGCCCAGGCTTTAGGATATTTTTACGACCTTCAAACTGCATTAAATAGTCTGCTCGATCTTTCAAGAGGGCAACCCACAGATCAAATTCGTTCACTCTTCAATCAGGGGTACGAACAGTTTAAAAAAATGGGATGGATTTTCGGACTCTTTCGGGAGGAGCCTGAGGCTTATATGGACAGGCAGAAAAAAGATGGGCTAAAAATATTGGGCCTCTTAGAAGAAGAGATTTTAAAACTCATTGAGGAGAGAAATACGGCGAGAAAAAATAAGGACTGGAAGAAAGCGGATGATATCCGAAACGATCTTCTCTCGAGAGGCATTGTTCTCGAGGACACCCCTTCTAAAACCCTCTGGAAAATCAAATAATTTTAATCAAATATGGAATATTGGAATACTGGAAAAATGGAAAAATGGGTAATTCATAAAACCTAAATTGAGCGATTTTTTTAAAGGGGCCTGTAGCCGCAGGCTTTAGCCTGCGTGACGAAGTCACCTGTCCATTATTCCAATTTTAAAGCCGCATAAGCCGCCCCAAGCATGCCCGCATCATCACCGCATTCGGCCTGGACGATCTGAACCTTCTCCCTCTGCCCTTTCATCGCTCTTTGCCAAACAACCTCCTTTGCCCTTTCAATAAAATAGTCCCATGCCCTTGAAACCTTGCCGCCGACCACAATCTTCTCGGGGTTGAAGAGGTTGACGAGGTTCACCAGTCCCAGTCCTAAATATCTGCCCATCTCATTAAAAACCTTCAGGGCTGTTTCGTCTCCCTTCTGGGCGGCCTCAAAGACCTCCTCCGATGTCACCTTACCGATATTCCTTCCGCTCCTCTTAAGAATCTCCAACCCCTCACCCTTTTCGATGGCTTCCAATGCCATTCTCCTGATCCCGCTTCCCGAACCATAGACCTCGAGGCACCCTCTTCCTCCGCAACCACATAACGGTCCTTCCGGGTTTAACACCATATGCCCTACTTCTCCTCCCATTCCCTCTGCTCCGTGGAGGATCTTCCCCGCAACGACTATACCTCCTCCCACTCCTGTCCCTAAAGTGATGCCGCAATAGTGGAGGCATCCCCTTGCCGCACCCTTCCAGCCTTCTCCCAGGGTAAAGGCATTCGCATCATTCTCAATGGCGATGGGAAGAGAAATCCTTTCCTTAAGAAACTCTCTCAATCGAAATCCATTTAGATCCGGAAGATTGGGCGGGGCGATGAGGACACCTCTTCTTAAATCGATAGGCCCGGCAATGCCGATTCCGATCCTGATCTCTGAATGAACCCCTCCCATCTCTCCCTGAATAAAATCTTGAAGCCTTGAGACCAGCCTCTCCATCATGGTCATGCCGCCCCGGGACATATCCGTGGGATATTGAATCTTCTTAAGGATCCGACCATCCGGAGTGACGATCCCCATCCGGATATTCGTCCCTCCCACATCCACCCCAATCAAAAATGGCTCCTTAACCATCCGCCGTTCCTTTGTCTCTCCGGTTCATCCAGTTGATCTGATCAACTGAAGTAATGAATGGACCAATCAATTCCGCATTCCCTGCCTGCGGCAGGCAGGCGAAATCCGTAATCTCTCCGAGCCAGAGAGCTCTCTGAGCCGGAGGCCGCAATTCTAATGCCTTATTCCCTTCTTATCCACTGGATCAATCCGTTCACCTGAGTGATGAGATAGGAAACCATGATGATCAGAATCACCAGCAAAAACGTATTCGTATTGACGATCCATAAAACATTCATCTCCCCCTCCTATCATCGTGTGCATCGTCTGTCGTTTATTGTCCTTTGCCCGTGGCTCATCGTCTCTCGTCCTTCGTCCATCGTTTTTCGTCTTTCACCATAAACCCAGTATGAAGAGGAGTTTTTTCTTTGTCAAGCTTTTAAAAATCAACCCTCAACTATCCGCAATCCGCTATCACCCATGAACCGTAATCCCTCAGAAGGTGTGAAAAAATTACATTTCCAGAATCGGCATTGTTCCGGCCTACAGGGTTGGGGGGATTGGAGAAGCTTTAGGGCGGAACCTCTAATATTAAACTACGTTGCCTAAACCTGGGTCATACCGCTATCTTACCAAAAACGAAGGTTACCCATACATCTAATGACCCGCCTTCTAAAGCTTGGACAAGACGCCCAAACCTGCGGGCCGAGCCACAGTACGCCAATTTTTTCATACCTTCTGAGGCATTACCCATGAGCCGATGTTTTCCCTTGTCTGAATGTCGCATTTCTGATATAAGTGAGGTCAATCATGTTAGCCAAGGTTCTGAGTAGTGCGGTTTTTGGAATCGATGCCTATGTCGTAGAGGTGGAGGTGGATATTGCCCAGGGCCTTCCTGCCTTTGCCACCGTCGGCCTTCCCGAAGGCGCAGTCAAAGAATCAAAGGACAGGGTCAAAGCCGCAACCAAAAATTGTGGCTACGACTTTCCTTCAAGACGAATCACCGTAAATCTTGCTCCGGCCGATATAAAAAAAGAAGGGGCCGCCTTCGATCTTCCCATGGCCATTGGCATCCTGGCGGCCACAGAGGTGGTTCAGAAAGGGAGGCTCGACCGTTATTTCATCCTGGGAGAGCTTTCCCTGGACGGCCAGGTCAAACCCATCAAAGGGACCCTTCCCATTGCTGTTGCCGCAAGGGACGCAGGTCTTCGAGGAATCTTGCTCCCCAGGGATAATTCAAAAGAGGCCGCCGTAGTCAATGGAATTGAGGTTCTTCCTCTCGATACCCTCTCCGATTGTGTTGAATTCTTAAATGGGTCCCTCCATATCGATCCCGTTGTTTTAAATCTCGACGAAGTCTTTAAGCAGGAAATGAACTATCCCGTCGACTTCAATGAAGTAAAAGGTCAGGAGCATGTGAAGCGATGTCTCGAAGTGGCCGCCGCAGGAGGACATAATGTGATCATGGTCGGTCCGCCTGGTTCAGGGAAGACGATGCTCGCAAAACGCCTTCCTACGATCCTGCCGGATATGAATTTTGAGGAGAGCATCGAGACCACGAAGATTCACAGTGTGCTTGGACTGATCCCATCAGACAGGGCCCTCATCGTCACACGGCCTTTTCGGAACCCCCACCATACTGTCTCTGATGCAGGCCTGATCGGAGGAGGACAGATCCCGAAGCCAGGAGAGGTCAGCCTTTCCCATAACGGTGTGCTTTTCCTCGACGAACTTCCCGAATTTAAGAAGAATGTTCTGGAGGTGCTGCGCCAGCCCCTGGAGGAGGAAAAGGTAACAATCTCCCGGGCTGCCACTTCCCTCACCTACCCTGCCCGATTTATGCTCGTTGCCGCAATGAACCCCTGCCCCTGCGGTTATTACAGCGATCCTAACAACGAATGCACCTGCACCATTCCCCAGATCCAGCGCTACCGGTCAAAAATCTCCGGCCCGCTAATGGATCGCATCGATATTCATGCCGAAGTTCCGGCGGTGAAGTACCGGGACCTGGCGAGCCGTGACTCAGGAGAGCCTTCCCGTGAGATCAAAAGACGAGTCGATCAAGCCCGGAAGGTCCAACTCGATCGATTCAAAGGGATCAAGATCTACTGCAATGCCCAGATGACGAACCGGCATATTAAGAAATACTGCCAGATCGATGAGGCAAGTCAGAAGTTGCTGGAAGTGGCGATTGATAAATTTGGACTGAGCGCCAGGGCTTATACGCGGATTCTGAAGGTGGCTCGAACCATTGCCGATCTTGAAGGACAGGAAAATATCCAGCCCGCTCATCTCTCCGAAGCCATCCAGTACCGCACCCTGGATAGAAATTTGATTTCTTGAATTCAGTAATAAGATGGATACAGTTGAGTTTTTTTACGATTTTTTAAATAAGATTGGGGCGCCGAATTTTTTGGCCATTGGCATTGCCGTTATTGTCCTGTGGCTTTTAGTCTCTGGGGTCAGAAGAGGATTAAAAAAAGGAGGCCGTAACAGCCAGTCCGAAGACGATAACGACCCGGACGGTGAAGAATGATTGGAGCATCGGCGCTTCGAAATCGGAGTTTATCTTTTCTGAATCTTCCAGGAAAGCAGGAAAGAGATGGTCAGAGCCACCAGCATGGCGGACATCGAGAATAAGAAAAAGAGCAGGATAAGCCGTTCTTTCATCACAGCGTATTTGCTCTCCATCATCCCCACATAAAGCATCCCCACGATTTTATCTTGTATATCGACAATGGGTTCATAAGCAGTGATATACCAGTCATCCACGACGAAGGCTCTATGGATCCACGGTTTCCCTTTCCCGAGAACCTGTTCCTGCACCTCCCTCATCACCCGTGTTCCAATGGCCCTGTTCCCTTCCTTATCCATCACATTCGTTGATATTCTCAGGTCACCCAAAAAGATAGTGGCTGTACCGATCTCTTTTCCCCTGTATTTGGCATCTTGGAAAACAATGTTCTTAATGCGATCAACAATCTCATAATTGCGGTTGAGGAGTACTCCTCCGATTAATGCGCCCAACACTTCGCCATTAAAATCAAGTATGGGATGAGCCGATTTTAATATCATCCCGGAAGTCTCCTCTGCTATTTTTCTCTCCTTCTCCTTTGGAGTCGGTACGGATTGGATGGTGGCTCTCTTTCCCAATGCCTCTCCCTCTTTTAGCAGTTGGCCGACAGAGAGGACCTGGGTCCCTGAAATCGCCTTTTTCGTCAGTGCTCCTTTAACAAAAGGGTCGTCAATCAGACTATCGCCTGATGATTGGGGGTTATGAAATCGGTGGATGACCACTCCCCTCCGATCCACCAGTGTCAGGAAATCGAGCCCTTCTTCAGCCATCAAATCGGACAGTTCATCTCGAATCGGAGTGATATTTCTCTCCTTCAATCCCCTTTTCAGGACATGTCTGATGGATGTCCAGTGGATCGTCCGGTCAATATCCCTTGTTTTAGAGGTATAGACATACCTGGCCGTATTGAGGTTTTCTTTGACCCGTTCCTGGGCCTCGCTAATGATCTGGTTAGTAATGAGGGAGTTGACAATGAGACTTGTCATCACACCCATGAAACAGGCAAGGGCTAAAAAGATTAGAGCCAGTTTGGTTTTAGTTGAGATTTTCATATGTTATAAGCTATCAGAAAGAGCCAAAAAAGTAAAGAAAAAAATTTCTTGCCATTAGAAAGTATTTCTGTTAAATATATTGTGAAATATTTCATTAAATAAATGGACAGGAGGGACGCTTCATGAAACCATATTTTGAGAAGATGAGCGATTTGGGGAAGCCTTTAACTGAGCAACAGATCAAAAAGGCAGAAGAAAATGTCAAACAGATTAAAGAAGTTGAAAAAACAATTGCAGAAGCTGTGGAAAAGGTGAAAAAAGCGGGTCTGGCCGCAGAGGAAATTAATAAAAGAGGAGAGATGACCGTATATCAGAGGCTTGAATATTTGTTGGATCCAGGCACATGGTGTCCTTTACACACCCTCTTCGACCCGATGGAGGAAGAATCAGGGACAACTGGCGTGGTTGATGGACTGGGTAAAATCAGTGGAAAATGGGCTGTCGTCATTGGCTTCGACAATAAAGTTATGGCTGGAGCCTGGATTGCTGGTCAGGCAGAAAATATCTTGAGAGTGACCGACATGGCAAAGCGCCTTCATCTCCCCCTGGTCTGGTTAGTTAACTGTAGCGGTGTGAAACTCCCTGAACAGGAAAAAGTGTACGCCAACCGGAGAGGAAGCGGAACCACTTTCTTTAGACATGCTGAACTGGAAAAATTGGGCATTCCCGTTATATCAGGGATCTATGGAACCAATCCCGCGGGTGGAGGATACCAGGGGGTTAGTCCAACCATACTATTGGCTCATAAAAATTGTAATATCGCTGTCGGCGGAGGTGGTATTGTCAGCGGGATGACCCCCAAAGGCCTCTTTGATGAAGAAGGGGCAGAATTGATCATTGAGGCCACAAGAAAGTTCAAGTCTGTTCCTCCTGGACGTGTGGAAATACATTACAACTCCACTGGTTTCTTCAAGGCAGTCTTTGAAAAGGAAGAAGGGGTATTGGATGGCTTGAAAGAATACATGAAGTATATACCAGCCTATGACCCTAAATTTTTCAGGGTGGCCGAGCCAAAAGAACCCAAGTTTTCACGCAAGGAGATCGATTCTCTGGTCGCCTTCAATCAAAAGTTGGCCTACAATTTTGATGAAGTCCTTGCCAGGTTGACAGATAACAGTGAGCATATGGAGTTTAGACCTGGTTATGGTCCGGAGGTCTATACGGGTTTGGTGAAAATCGATGGTTTCTTGACCGGCATCATTGGTAATCGGCAGGGATTCTTACCCAAGGGATACCCGGAATATGCCCCTTATCCGGGGATCGGCGGAAAGCTCTATCGGCAGGGACTCATCAAGATGAATGAGTTTGTGACTCAATGTGGAAGAGACCGGGTGCCTATCGTCTGGTTTCAGGATACGAGCGGCATTGATGTGGGAGACATCGCAGAGAAAGCCGAGCTCCTTGGTTTGGGGCAATCCTTGATTTACTCCATCGAGCAAACCGAAATCCCCATGATGTGCATTGTCTTAAGAAAGGGGACAGCCGCTGCCCACTACATCATGGGAGGACCCCAGGCGAACAATAACAATGTGTTTACATTGGGCACACCCACCACAGAGATTTATGTCATGCACGGTGAAACCGCAGCGGTCGCCTCATTTGCAAGAAGACTGGTAAAAGAAAAGGATTCAGGCCGTCCGCTCAAGCCCACCATTGACAAAATGAATGCCTTGGCACAAGAATACTATGAGAAGTCAAGGCCCGCTTATTGTGCCAAAAAGGGGTTGGTCGATGAGATTGTCTCTTTTGCAGATATGAGAAAATATATGGTCGCTTTTGCGGACTCCGCCTATCAAAATCCCATCTCACTCTGCCCTCACCATCATATGATGCTGCCCAGACTGATCAAGGGGTAAAAGCTCATCTCCCTGACGAGATATTGTTGAAAAGGCCCCGCTAAAAAGCGGGGCTTTTTCATTGGTGCATTCGGTCACGGAGGAATCTATTGAATTTCCTATAAGGATGATTTAAAATTTTTTAAAGGGAGAAGAAAATGATAAACCGACCC
>Ga0214473_10006960_pt1 | contig 13457 bp, 12 predicted proteins | sample RVTome_7_FD_203509 | JGI IMG/M metagenome (GOLD analysis project Ga0214473, IMG submission 203509) | Soil microbial communities from uranium-contaminated site in the Upper Colorado River Basin, Wyoming, United States - RVT98D197 | ecosystem: Environmental > Terrestrial > Soil > Contaminated >...
TGCTGATGTGATCCAGCGGGATCCGGTCGAAAAGGGTTTCCATATCGGCCAGTGTGTCGACGGCGACCCCACAACGACCCACCTCCCCCTGAGACCGGGGATGGCTGGAATCGTAACCCATGAGCGTCGGCATGTCGAAGGCCACCGAGAGGCCGGTTTGACCCTTATCGAGCAGATAGTGATAACGCCGGTTCGAATCGGCGGGAGTGCCGAAACCCGAGAACTGCCTCATTGTCCAGAGGCGACCCCGGTACATGTTATGGTGGATTCCCCGGGTAAAGGGATAGACGCCCGGGAACGAGATCTTTTCCAGATAATCGTTTCCCTTCAGGTCTTCCGGCAGATAGGCCGCCTTGATCTCCTGCCCGGACAGCGTCGTAAAATCGCCTTCGCGGTCCTTCGCCCCTTTGAACACCTTCAGCCATCTATCCCGTTCTCGCCGGTAGATTTCATCGTTCCGGTGGGTCATCCTTCCTCCGGTGAAATCGAATCGCTCATTCGCTTGCCCCAGAGCGACTCTCTGACCGTCATCAAAAAATAACGCCTTTGATCCCTCGCCCCTCAAGCGCAGCCAGGATGGCTCGGAGCGTTTCTTCCTTCGCTTTCCTGAGGCCGGAAATAGCCGGGACCCGATCAAGGGTGTAGATCTGGACAGATCGCGGACGGATCCTCTCGACACAGGATAACCACTTCTGAACGGCGCCTGCCGAGGTATTCCCGGCTATCCGGGCGCCATCCCCTTCGAAGAAGAGGGACTGAATGATGATATTCTTCAATTTCTCCATCGCCGAGACAATCGCCTCCAGGTGCATTCCCATTGCGGGCCTGTTGATGATCTTCCATGATGCTTCGTCTCCGGCGTCCAGTTTCAAAATAGGATCATCCAGGAGACGGATCGCTGCCCGAACATCGTCATCGGCAATCGTCGAACCGTTGGACAGGAGAGCGATCCGGGATTCGGGCCGGAGCCGATCGCGGATGGCCACTGTCCCCTCCACGAGCTCGAAAAAACGGGGATGAAGCGTGGGCTCGCCGTTCCCCGAGAAGGTCAGGAAATCGATTTTCCCGGGGTAGCGCTTCAGGACCTCCTCAAGCTCGGCCAGAATGGCTGAAACCATCGGAAACAGTGCCTCGGAAAGCCCCCCTCGCGGACCTGTCGGCTTTTCGAGCCCGTATTGACAATAGAGACAATCGAATGAGCAGACCTTAACCGTAACCGGCAACGGATTGATCCCGAGCGAAAGGCCGAGCCTCCTGGAACTCACGGGGCCATAGACATATGACGACTGCAAACCGATTCCCCGGAGTGCCTTCTCTCGAAGATCGACCCCATCCTCCATCCCATGACTGCTTTCGGTTATAACCGGTTCAGGTACCATTTCCGTTTCCGCCCTGACCGACATCTTGCCGGACCGAATCCTTCTCTCGCCGGTCAGGAGATCGATCCTTTCGACCCGACCAGCGCTGACGAAATGATCAGGATATCCTGGCGGGAGATCCGGCCCGAGCCGCCGGCGCCGAGCCGATCCCACCCATTTTCCGAGCCGTTCGTCAGGCACGTGCACCACTTCGCTCCCAGGCGTTCGATCCGATAAAGCCCCCCCCGCCCGGTCTTATCCAAGAGCCGGCAATCCCGGGTCCGCTCCTTCATGCTCAGATTGGGACAACCGTTGGAACGAGATCGGTTCAATTCCGGGAAGAGAAGCGATCCATCGCCGCCGGAATTCCGGTCCGCCCTCACGGTGAACGAGCGTCCGGCGATCTGAAAAAAGAGATATTCGACATTTCCCTTGACCTTCAGGTCCTTGAATCGCTCACAAGCGGATTGATACACCTCGCAGAAAAGGCCGACCGGGAGGTATCCCAGACCGAGGATCCTCGGTTCGAGGCGATAAGCATATCGCCCCCCCCGACGGGTGATATACCGCCGCCGGACAAATACGGATAACAACCGGTGGACCGTGCTGGCCGGGAGACGGGTCCTTCTGGCCAGTTCCGTGACCCCCAGACCTCCGGTTTCGAGGCTCAACTCCTCGAGGATGGTCAATCCGCGTTCAATAGACTGAACAGACGCCGGATACCTCGATTTCATGATCGATCCCCAAATTCCACAATGTGGAAACATGTAGAATCTAGTGACCCGCTTTTCCCCTGTCAAGGAAATGAGGTCCGTGGAGGCTTGTCCTGGCTGGCCGTTCCGGAGTGATCTTACCGGGAAGGGAAAACTCCGGGCACGCAGGGGAGTTTTCCCGGATCAGTTCTTCATCAGGTAATCGTGGAGCGCCTGGGCGGCCTTCCGAGCGCCCGCCATGGCGTGGACGACCGTCTTGGGACCTGTGACATTATCACCGGCTGCATAGACGCCCTTCCGGCTCGTCTCGCCGGTCTCCTGGTCGACGAGGATCAAGCCCCAATCGTCCGTCTTCAGCCCCTCCGTCGTCTTCGGGATGAGGGGTTCGGGGTTGTAGCCGATGGCGAAGACGACGGCGCTCACGGGCGTGTCGAACTCGGAACCCTTGACGGGAACCGGTTTCCTTCTTCCCGACTGGTCCGGCTCCCCGAGCTCCATCCGGATGCACCGGAGCCCCCTCACGTGGCCTCCCGAATCGAGGAGGATTTCGGTCGGGGCGGCCAGGAAGTGGAACTTCACCCCTTCCTCCTGGGCATGGGTGTACTCCTCCTTCCTTCCCGGCATCTCCGCCTCGGACCGCCTGTAGACGCACGTAACCTCCTTGGCTCCCAGCCGGATCGCCGTCCTGACGACATCCATCGCGGTATCCCCGCCGCCGATGACGGCCACCCGCTCGCCGACATACGGTTTCTCCGATTTTCCCTTCTCGAGATACTCCTCTCCCAGATTCCCCCGGACGAGGAAGTCGGTGGCGAGATAGCACTCGGGAGCGTTCATCCCGGGGATTTTCGCCGTCGATCCTTCCCCTGTCCCCGTTCCCAGAAAGACAGCGTCAAATCCCTGACGGAAGAGATCATCGATCTTGACTTTGGAGCCGACCTCGATTCCGCACCGGAATTCGACCCCCAGCGACTCGAGGTGCTCGACCTTGCGGGTTACGATCTCCTTCAGAAGTTTGAAGCTCGGGATGCCATAGGTGAGGATTCCACCCGGCTGCGGCCATCTCTCGAAGATGACGACGCCATGACCCCGCTTCGCGAGCACTTCGGCCATCACCATCCCGGCCGGCCCCGAACCGATCACAGCGACCTTCTTCCCCGTCGACTGGCCCATCTCCGGCATAGGAAACCCCTTCGTTCTGTATTGATAATCCGCGACAAAACTCTCGAGCCTCCCGATGTTCACCGGATCTCCCATCTTCCCCACGACACAGCTCCCCTCGCACTGCTTCTCCTGCGGGCAGAGCCGTCCGCAGAAATCGGGAAGGTTCGAGGTCTTCATGAGGAACTGATAGGCCCCCTCGAAGTCTCCCTGCTCGATCCTCCAGATGAAGCCCGGGATATCGTTGTGAACCGGACACGCCTCCACACAGAGAGGCTTCGCGCATTGAATGCACCTGAAGGCCTCCTTTCGGGCCAGTTCCTCCGTATAGCCCAGAGAGACCTCATTGAAATTCTTGATCCTCTGGGAGGGTTTTTGCTTCGGAACCGGGTGCCTCTGGACCTTAAGTCTTTCCTTGCGCTCCTGACCGGTGATCGTGGGCCGGGTATCGTTATCCACGTTTTCCTCCTCTTCCACTATGGTTCTCATCATGTAAAAAGAAAAGGCCCCGTGAGGGCCTGAAGTGCGAGAGATCCACTGGTTTGAAAAGTTAACCATTCACCCCCCATTCGTCAAGATAATCGTGGCCGCCTCGGGACATCGTTTCCGCCCGACAATGGTTCGTTGAGCCGACGGGACTTCTCTCTTGACTTCACTTCAGATTGCCCATACAATTCAGGCACATTTTACTCGTCCGTTTGTCAGCCTGGTCTCATCGCGAACCTAAACCCGTCGATCATGCGATTCTCCGCAAAACTCCGGCATCGATCACTTACTGAAGGAAAGCCAGTCGTCGGTTTCATCGACACGCGTTTCATCATGACCCGAGCATCCCGGTATCTTTTCACCTTGCTGTTCGCCGCCCCATTCACCTCTCCACCCTCCTCCTGCGCCCAATCTTCAAACGTTCCCCCCACGCTGAAGGGAAACATCAGCACCTATGTCTATTCCCTGGAAGCGCTCGAACCCAATGGCACGAGCGATCGCCAGGTCTTCTCCTACGAGTCGATCGATCTCGAGGCCCTCGATCTCGGAACGGGGGGCCTTTCGCTCCGCACCTACTTGCGTACGCTGAACAATCCCGCCGATGCCGACAACGAAGGCCCTTCCGCGAAGGTTTATAACCTCTACCTGGAGTACAGAAAGCCCTCCGGGAACGGCCTGATCCGTATCGGGAGGCAATTCCTCTACTCGGGAGTCGCCCGGGGCAAAATGGACGGCTTGCGGTTCGACCTCACGCCGTCGAATGGTGTAACCGTGACCGGCTTCGTCGGCACCCAGGAGCCGGATGGCCTGTCCACCAAGGTCGATTCCTGGTCATCGAGCCACACGTGGGGCGGGCGGGTTCGGGTGGACCGTATCCCCGACACCCAGATCGGCTGGAGTTTCAACCAGAGGTCCCGCCATGGCGAGGAGGAAGCCCGGCTCATCGGAATAGACGTGATGAACCATTCGATCCGCCCTATCGAGCTCTACGGGAAGTTCGATTACGATCACATCGCCAAGAGGACCAGCACCCTCGTCTTCCAGGCTTCAACCCGGATCGGATCGAAACTCTCGCTGAGCGGGGAATTCGCCCGACACCATCCCCAGATGCGCTCCAACTCGATTCTGAGCGTTTTCCGGCAGGAGCCCTACGATCAGGTCCGGCTCCGGCCCTTCTTTCGGCTCACGGAGAACTATGGCCTGGAAGGGAGTTACGGGATCGTCCGTTACGATGGGGATCGGACCCATCGCCTGAGCGCGGGACTCAATTTCGGCCGGGGAAGCGCGGGATTCTTCTACCGAAGCGGCTACGGGGGGAAAACGGCCGGCGGTTACGGAAACCTCTACCTGATCCCCCATGATGACCTGGAGATCCGTCTGGCGGCGAACTATCAGAAATACCGGACGGTCGAAGAGACCTCGCCTATCCTGGAATCGTTCGTGTCCTCCGCCACGATCGACTATTTTCGGCTCGAGCCCCTGGTTCTCACGCTCGAACTCCAGGAGGCCCGGAGCCCTGAATTCGAAAGCGACCTTCGCCTCTTCTTCCGGGCGAATTACCGCTTCAGGGTGAAAAAATGACCGACAACCGCAGGATCCTGCTCGCTGCCGCGTTCTGCCTCTTCGCCGGAACCGCTCTCCTGCGCGGAAATCTTTCGTCCCCGAATGGCGATCTCACATTCTCCCACGCCCTCCATGTCGGCGAGTTGACCATCGAGTGCATGGCCTGCCACGGGCAGGTCACCGGGAGTGCCCGCGCAGATGACCGGAACCTCCCGGGCCATGATGAGTGCGCGGTCTGCCACGAGGATGCGATCGAAGGGGACCGGTGCGGGACGTGTCACATGCGCCCGGAAGCTATCGCTCCCCCGCCTGCACTAGCCCGTGAGATCATCTTTTCCCACAAGGATCACCTTGCCCGGCAGCTCGACTGCGCCGACTGCCATCCGGACGTCTCAAAGACGGTGCGGCTCTCGGGAGAGAACATGCCGGACATGGAGAGGTGCGTCACCTGCCATGACGGCCGAAAGACACCGTTCGACTGCTCGCTCTGCCACTCCGATCCTAGCGGCGTGAAGCGGCGATCCCATCCGGCCGGATGGCTGCGCGACCACAAGTATCGAGCGCCTCGGGATGACAGTTCTTGCAAGACCTGCCATCCCGATACCGATTACTGCCAGGACTGCCATGAGGGGGACAATCTCCAGCAGACCTCGCACCCGGTGAATTACGCCTTCACCCACACGCTCGACGCGAAGGGGAAGGAGAAGGATTGTCTCGTCTGCCACACGAACCAGTCCTTCTGCAACGATTGCCACGAACGCGAGGAGGTCATGCCGATGAACCACTCCAGCGCCTCGTGGCCCGGTCGCGACCATGGGATCGAGGCGGCACGGGACATGGAGGCCTGTGCCGGCTGTCATGACGAGGAGGACCCGACCTGCCTCCGCTGCCACCGGGACCTCGATAGCATCCAGGGGACCGACCCGAGCCCGCACGGCCCGGGTTACGCAGAGCGGGGACAAGGTCCCTGGTGCGACGACCCGACTTATCTCTGTTTTCGATGCCATCGGCCCGGGGCGCCATTTCAGGAGTCTGGATTCTGCCGGTACTGTCACGATCCTTTCGATGGGGAGCATATCATCTTGCCGTCCCCCGGAGGCCCGATAGATGCGCATTGATCGGATCGCACTCCTGTTGACCGGATTGAGCCTCGCGGTTCTCCCGGGGTGCAGCGAAAGGCGCGAAGAGATCGCCTATCCCGACATCCACCCCGACGCATGGATGGATCCCGCTTCACCCGACTTTCACGGGGTGAGGGTGCTGGCCGCCGGGACCGACTTCTGCGACGAGTGCCACGGTGAAGATGCCCAGGGGGGCGCGCGAGCTGTCTCCTGTTACACGTGCCACGACTCGGAGAACGAGTGCGCGAGCTGCCACGGCGGGCTCGACAACAGCACGGGAGCCCCGCCGTCCGACCTCTCCGGGAACACGACGATCGATGTCATCGGGGTCGGCGCACACACCGTCCACGTCGAGGGGGAGGGGGGGATGCCCGGCTTCGCATGCAATTCGTGCCACACGGTCCCCACGACCCAGGCGAGCTCGGGCCACCAGGATTCACCGCTCCCTGCCGAAGTCACTTTCGACGAGAGCGTGATCGTCACCCGGCTGGCAGCCTCCTGGGATCGGGATGCCATGACCTGCCGGGGCCTGGTGTGCCACGGGGCAGAGAATGTCACCCCGCTCTGGACGGAGGATCACCCATTCGAGTGCTGGGAGTGCCACGGCGACCCTGACCGGGAAATCGTGGCTCCCTCCACCTTCGATCCCCGATCCGCCCCGCCGACCGACCTCAACGGGGACACGAACACGGCCGCGCACGGCGTCGGAGCGCACGTCAGCCACGTGACGACGGGAGATCTGCGGGTCGGGATCGACTGCGTCGAGTGCCATGAAAAGCCCGAAAACGTGGAGGACGAAGGTCACATAGAAGGAGGACCGCCCTTCCAGGCCGAGATCAAGTGGGGAGAGCTGGCTGATGAAGAGGGAGATGAAGGAACCGATCCGGTCTACAATGCCGGCGACGACCCGAGATGCTCAGATACGTACTGCCACGGCGGCGGTTTCGTAGAGGGTGACAAGGGAACGCTCACCGATCCGATCTGGACGACTGTGGACGGCTCCCAGTCGGCCTGCGGGACCTGCCATCTGATTCCGCCTCACGCTGACTTCGGTGTCGGCTGCGAGATCTGCCACGGCTCCGTGGTGGCCCCCGATACCACCATCACGGAGAGTGGTAAGGGCCTCCACATCAACGGTCAGGTCGACTTCTAAGATTACCGGCTGACCACCCGGAAGCCGAACCCGCCGCTGTCCCACTCGTCCGTCGGGAGATCCCCCACCCGGACCGTTACCGCGTAATCTCCCGGCACCATCGAGGGCGGGACTTCCATGGAGAGGTTGCTCACCACTATCTCCTGTCCAGATTCGAGGTGGAGGCCATCCCGCTGGCTCAGAATCCGCTCTCGCACTCCCGGGATCTCGAAGACGAGCAAAGCGGAGAAGTCCTGGGCCGCCCCGCTCACATTGGTCAAGCGGATCGTGAACTCGACTGTCCCCCCCGGAGGTATTTCTCCGGTCGTCGAGGTGACGTCGACCTCGACGGGTGTCGTGACATCGAGACTATAGACCCACCCATCCGAACCTCCCACGTAGGCACGGCCGCCTGACACGGCGGGTGAGGCGGTAAGAGCCTCGGTGTGACGACGGATCTGACGACCCGCCCGGTGAGGGTGCTGACGGCATAGAGAGAGCCGTCGTAGCTCCCCACATCCTCAGCGCACCATCCGGAGCGGAGGAAATCCTTCTGAAAGGTCGGCCAATCCTCCGAAAATATCGAGCGGGCCGTCAGGGTCATCAGAAGAAAGACCGACACCCCGAATGCCCGTCGGATCCATCGGCTCTGATGAAACAAGGCGTCGTTCCTCCACGTCAGGCGGATCATCTGTCCGTATCCTCCCCTCTGCGACTTCCGGATCTCGTCAGGTTGGCATCGAAGAGGTCGAGGCTCCGGTTCAGGATATCCCACGTGTAGAGGACGATCGTGTAGTGGCTGGCCGGGTACCAGAAGATCTCTTTCGGCTCGAGGGCTGCGTCGAAGAGGGCCTGCTCGGTCGGGACCGTCGTATCGTAGATCCCATTGTGCATCTGGAGAGGTCTCGGCGAGATCTGGTGGACGGTGTGAATCGGATCGACGATGCCGAAGTACCGCGGGATCACCTCATAGTGCCCGTTCAGTGCCTCCCGCATCGGCTCTGCCGGGGGGAGGTCGCTGTTCGAGACGAGCTCCTCCCAGTCCCCGCCCGCCACGATCAAAGAGGTCGCATGGGCTCGTCCCTCCACACTCGCCACGATGCCGCCAATGATCCCGCCCATGCTGATCCCCATGACGAAAGCATTCTGTGACTCGATTTCGCTCCGGGTCTCGAGGTAGTCGATCGCCCGTCGATAATCGACGACCGTCTGGGCCATGCCGTTACGGTCCTGTACGAAATTCTGGGAGAACATGTCGCGGCCCGTAACGCTACGATCGCCATGGTACTGGGCGTCCAGGATCATGAGGGCATACTTTTGGTCCCGGAAGACTCGACGACCCACAAGAAATCGGAGAGCCAAGGATCTATCTCCCGGCTCCCGCCGTACCCATGCAGGAAGAGGATGGCCGGGAAGTCAGAGTCAGGGGGCCAGATCTGTTTCGGGACCCAGAGGTAGGCGGGCACCCGCTTCTGGTTGATGCTGTCGAACCGGATGTCGTATTCTTTCCAGAAGAAATCCTCATAGACCAGCACGGACGTGGCATTGAGCGGCTGACTCGGATCGTACTGATAGAACTGATCGATCTGAGGATCGGTGGGTATGAAGGCGGGGAGAGGGGAGAGGGGCAAGAATAGGAAGAGAATAAACGAGCCTGAAAGGATCCACACTCTCGTCATCGGCTTCATCGGCTCCCTTTCTTGTAGAATCAGAGGGGCCATATCAACCGAAAACGATTACATCACATAGCCCTCAAAATTGCAAGAAACCGATGGAGCGTGAAGCGATGTCATCATCACGGCTATGCGGGTCCGGAAATCTTTCGGGGATCAGGCTTCGGTTCATTTCGGTACGACCATCTCTTGGGTCAGCTTTCCTTCCGCATCCAACTTCCGTTTTAACTTATGCACCTCCTCCCGCATGGCATGTTGGGAGATGTTCATCGAACAGAATTTGGGACCGCACATGGAGCAGAAGGCCGCGCTCTTGAATCCCTTGTCCGGCAGGGTCTCGTCGTGATAGGCCCGGGCCGTCTCGGGATCGAGAGAGAGCGCGAACTGCCGGTCCCAATCGAAGGCGTACCGGGCCCGGGAGAGCTCGTCGTCCCGGTCGCGAGCCCCCGGCCGTCCGCGGGCGATATCGGCGGCATGCGCGGAGATCTTGTACGCGATGCATCCCTGCTTGACGTCATCCAGCTCGGGGAGGCCGAGATGCTCCTTCGGAGTCACGTAGCAGAGCATGGCCGCACCGGCCTGGCCCGCGACGGCCGCGCCGATCGCGGAAGTGATGTGATCGTAGCCCGGGGCGATGTCGGTGACCAACGGCCCTAGGACATAGAAGGGGGCTTCGTGGCAGACCTCCATCTCCTTCCTCACATTCATCTCGATCAGGTGAATGGGGACATGGCCCGGGCCCTCGATCATGACCTGGCAATCGTGTTCCCAAGCCCGCAGCGTCAACTCGCCCAGGGTTTCCAGCTCGGCGAACTGGGCGTCATCGTTGGCGTCGGCAAGACTGCCGGGCCTGAGCCCGTCTCCCAGGCTGAAGGAGACATCGTGCCTCTTGAAAATTTCGCACAATTTGTCGAAAGCGGTATACCAGGGATTTTCCTCGTGATGAACCATCATCCAACGCGCGAGAATGGAGCCTCCACGGCTCACGATGCCCGTCACACGGCTGACGGTGAGGGGAAGATACCTGAGGAGAACGCCGGCGTGGATGGTCATATAGTCGACCCCCTGCTCGGCCTGCTCCTCCACGGTATTGAGAAGGATCTCCTCGGTCAGGTCCTCGATCCGGCGCACCTTGGTCAGCGCCTCGTAGATCGGGACGGTGCCGACGGGGACCGGGCTATTGTCGATGATGGCCTGGCGGATCTCTTTTATAGACCCTCCTGTACTCAGATCCATCACCGTATCGGCTCCGTACCGAATCGAGCACCTCAGCTTCTCCAGCTCCCGGTCGATGTTCGAGGTGACGGCGGAATTTCCGATATTGGCGTTGATTTTGCACAGAGAGGCGATCCCGATGCACATGGGCTCCAGACCCTTGTGGTTGATGTTGGCGGGGATGATCATTCTACCCCGCGCCACCTCTGAGCGGATCAACTCGGGATCGAGATGCTCCCTTCGAGCTACCGAGCGCATCTCGGTCGTGATGATCCCGCGCCGTCCATCATGCATTTGAGTCACGTTCCCGTCAGAACCGGCGGGCTTCGGGCTGTGCTTTATCATGTACTTTTACTCCTTATTGATGAGACGAAGAGACTGTCCAACCATTTATTTAGAAATTTAGCCTTGAAGGTCAATGATCGTTTGCCGAAGATAGGATGAAACGGGGGAGATCCCACTTGACCAGCACATCGGCCGATCGTAACATTGCTCAGGGACGCGACTGAACCGGAAGGAATAGGATGCCTACTTCGCAACCGAGCAAGCTCCTGTACTGCTATCTCCGCGAGAAGTACACGACCCTGGAAATCGTCACCCGCGATGATTCGGAAGGGGAAGGCGCAGGCAGGCAGAATTACCGCTGTCTCTCCAGGGACGATATCTGCTCCGCCCGTCGGTGCCGGTTATCCGAATTCGGGGGCGAACACCCGGAGGAATCCCGGGATCCCTGGTTCGATGACTGAGGGCTTGAATGGAGAAACCTCACCCGTCCACGAGATACTCGGCCAGCATGGCCCGCACCGCCGACGGATCGAGGGGATCGCCGCCGTTCAGGCGGTCCAGCAGTGAGCCGATGATCCGCTTGGCCTCTTCCTTCCCGAAGTTGCGCAGGTATCCGTCGAAATAAGGCTCGCCCGCCATCGCCCGGTTGATCTCGGCGTCCTTATTATGATCATTCAGTTCGGTGAAGTAGACTACCCGGTACCGATCGCCGTAGCCGACTTCGCGGTAGATCTCGAACATGGTCTTTTCCGCTCCGAGCGTCATGCCCCCTTCTCCTTCGGTCCGTCCGTTTCGGATTGTGCTTTCTCATTTCCCCTCGCACTTTGGGACCTCAGCCACTCTATCAGGAGGCGACCCCCTCCAGGACTCTCCCATGCCTCTCCTCCCGGATTGCAGCGTGCTCTTCCCGTAACCGGGCTTCATAAGCGAGCAAATCCTCCTCGATCCTCGCCCGCTCGTCCTTCCCTCGGATCATCCCCTCCCGGTAGCGCTTCAGGAAGTAGTCGATCGTCTCGACCCGGATCTTGATCGAGCCGGCCGGCTTATTCTCGTCGATGTCCTTGAAGGCGAAACAGGGTGTCCCCGAGCACTCGATGATCTCCTCGACGACGGTATAGATCGGCGCGTCATGACCGCACTTGAAGTTGGAGAGCTCGAGTCCGATCAGGTTAGGATGCCGGGCCACGTACCTGGCCGCCCAAACCTTGCGGCTCGTGTTCTCGCTGTAGGAATTCTTCCAGGCGTCGGAGATGTCCATGGCGAAATCCGCCACGGTCATCGGTTCACCGTTATCCACTCGGATCGGAGGCGCGCCATGCTCCCGGATGTACGCCTCGTACTCGTCACGGTAAAGCCGCTCCAGGATCCCTTCGTCGATAGGAAGCGAATCCTGGGTGAAGATCGGATAGCCGAGTTTCTGGAACTCCTCCAGGATCCCATGGTTGATGCCGGGATCGTTGTGGTAGGGCCGGCCCAGGAGCACCATGCCCAGTCGATCCTCCTCCTCGAGCATCCGGAGCGTCTCGCGGCCCGCTCCGCGCTGGAACTCGTTGAGGAATCGATCGAGCGCCTTGTAGCCTTCCTGGATGGCTCGTCGGTTCTCCGGTCTGGAGAGTCCCAGGATATCCCGGAATTGATCGTACATCTGCCTTTCGAAAAGCCCCGGCTCGCCGATATTGAGGAAGGTGTCCAGAAAACGGACGCCCATCTCCGCGAAGATGTCCCCCTCCTTGACGAAGGCCGCCTTCACCGCCTCTGGCGTGGTCGTCACGGTCGGGCAGGCACGGTTCCCGCAGGTGTTGACCAGGTCGGACCGGAGGCAGTCGATCATCGGAAAGAAGATGATGTCGAGAGGGTTTTTCCGGTGGTGAACATACAGAAGGTTATGGATGTGCGGGATGGCGACCTTGCTCGGGAAACATGGGTCGATGGAGCCGCGTTTCGCCCCCTCCTTGTAAAGATTGTCGGATGTGAAGTCGGAATAAACCAGGTTCTGCGGCAGGATCCCCAGGCTCTCGAAGTAGGCGCTGAAGAGGGGATTCTGGGAATACAGGTTGAGGACCCGCGGGATCCCGATGCGGATCTCGACACGCCGTTTCATCCGCTCGATCCGCACGCGGGTACGCCTCCGGAGAGCCCGTCCCGGGATTGGGTCGGCAACGATTTCCGGCTTGAACGAACGCCAGGCTTGCTTGGCCGCCAGCTCCGCGAGGTTCGGGTTCGCCGCCTTGACATCGTCGAGCCCCTTCTTGATCTGCTTCATGTCCTCGACATCCTCGACGAGGCCCTTCTCGCAGCTGTTGCCGACGATCAACCGGCGCGTCCCGGCTGCCAGGGGGATCTTCGAACTCTGGGCGGCTCGCTCGATCGAAGCATCCCTTTCGATCTTCACATCGATGAAGGTCCGCAGGCAGCGGTTCTTGCAGAAGAAGCAGCGGGTGTTCTCATTGCGGTGCGTCTCGTAGGAAATCTCCCGGACGGCGTCGAGACCGATGAACGTCGTCTCCCGGCCCCCTTCCCACAGCCGGATCGCCTCGATCGCCGCGCCGATGGCGCCGCTCTCCCCGCAGTGGTCGTGCACCACGATGCGCGGCTCGACCCCCTTCCCCTTGAACCGGGACCGGATGAAGTCGACCTGCGCCTTGACTGCCGCCAGGTTATGCTGCGTCCCTCCCTGGAGGATGAAATTAGTCCCCAGTTTGGCGAGATTCGGTATCTGGGAGACATATAACCAGATATTCTTGGGGAGC
>Ga0214473_10006961_pt1 | contig 13456 bp, 11 predicted proteins | sample RVTome_7_FD_203509 | JGI IMG/M metagenome (GOLD analysis project Ga0214473, IMG submission 203509) | Soil microbial communities from uranium-contaminated site in the Upper Colorado River Basin, Wyoming, United States - RVT98D197 | ecosystem: Environmental > Terrestrial > Soil > Contaminated >...
CTGAGGGGAGATACGCGGGGAGTGCCGGTACTCCTGGGCCTGCTCTTGGCCGAGGAGAAGAAACTCCCCGAGGCCGCGGAGGCGCTGGGGAAGGCCGTGACGTTGTTGCCCGAGCGGCCCCGGGTGGGGTATGATTACGCAGTGGCGCTCCGGCACCTCGGGCGGCGGGCCGAGGCCGAGCGGCAGTTGCTCCAGGCCCATAAGATGCAGTCTCGCGACGCACAGAGCCTTTACGCCCTGGCCGTTCTGACCATGCAGGATCGGCAATGGACACAGGCGCTGTCCTGCGCGGAAGAGCTTGCGGAACTCGCGCCCGGGCAGCCCGGGCCGCGGCAGGTGATCGAACAGATCCAGAAGGAATTGTCGGCGGAGAAGAGGCCGCAGTGATTCCCGGTCGCCTTGCCGCCTTCGGGGGCCTGGCGGTATCGCGAGGCCACAACGGTCCGGTCGAGACACCTCTCGTGGAGGAGCAATCATGACAATCGTGGTTTCTGCGCGCCCACCGGCGGCCCTGACTCGCCTGGTCCTATTCGTCGCGGTGGTCCTACTGACGGCAAGCTGCGGCAGCACCCTCTCGGTCAAGACCCAGCGCGACTCCAGCATTCCCATCCCGGCCGGAGCTACCTGGGGGTGGAACCCGACGCCGCCGGCGCAGAGGCTCCCGGCAGAGCTGGACCCGAGGGCGAACAACCCCACCATCCATGGACGCGTCAAGCGCGCCGTCGAGACGGTGCTGGCCTCCAAGGGCTTCCGGCAGGTCGAGCCAATCACGGCGGAATTCTTGGTGAACTATCGCGTCGGCGTCCGGGACGCGCGGGAATGGCAAGCAAGGCCCACTGGAGGAGCGGGGACCACGCACATGTCCGTGATGCAGGTGGAGTTCACGGAAGGCGGCCTGCTGATCGACCTCCTGGAACGATCCACGGGAAAACTCGCGTTTCGCTCGTGGGCCCTGGAGGATGTCGCGCGAGGGGATGGCTCGGAGAAGGCGATCCAGGATGTTGTGACCCAGCTATTGAAGGAGCTGCCCTAGCTGCGTGTTCTTTCCAGCGGCGCGGACGTGGCGCGTCCGATCCGGGAGGGCGTTGTCGTCCTCGGCTGATTCTTGCCTATGCCGGGTTGCGGTGTGATGGAGAAGTATGAAGGGGCCGTCTATCGACCTATCATGGGCACGGGGAGGTTCCGTGGCCCGATCTATGTAGAGCGTTCTGCACCGGGTCCGAACGGGTGGGTTACCCCCTTATGCGGCCTCGCCACTCGGTGCATCCGCCAGGTATCCGATGATCGGAGCGGCACACGAAAAAGGAGGAAGCAATGAAACGAGCCAGAGAGTGGCATCCTATGACTTCCCTGGGCATGACTATGGTCGTGGGGGTATTCACCCTGACAGGCCTCCTCGGCGTCCCGAGGCCCGTCTTTGCCGACGACGCCCAGGATGCCCAGCAATTGGTCGACAAAGCACGGCTCACCTTTGAGGCCTTCATCGCCGACAAGGACATGGGCCCCCCGTTGCACTCCCTTCTCAAGCGTGCCAAGGGCGTGCTGGTCTACCCCCAGATTCTGAAGGGCGCCTTCATCATCGGCGCGTCCGGGGGGAGCGGGGTGATGCTGGCGCATGATCAGAAGGCGGGCAAGTGGGGCGGGCCGGCCTTCTACACCATCGGGGAGGCCAGCTTTGGCCTCCAGGTTGGGGGGGAAGCCTCGGAGGTGGTGCTCGTCGCGTTGAGCGAACGAGGCGTTGCGGCGCTCCTGTCCACGAGCACGAAGCTCGGCGCCAACGCCGGCGTCGCGCTGGGGCCCGTCGGGGCGGGCGCAGAGGCCGCAACGGCCAATCTCAGCGCGGATATCATCAGCTATTCGCGTGCCAAGGGGCTGTATGCGGGGCTGTCGCTGGACGGAGCGGTAGTGGCGACCCGGAGTGCCTTGAATAAGGCCTACTACGGCAAGGAGGTCACCCCAACCGACATCCTCATCAAACGCAGGGTGACGAACAAGCACGCCGCCAAGCTGATCAGCGCGGTTGCCAAGGCGGCTGGACAGTGAGCGGGCCCTCCGGCACGCAGAGTAGTTGGAGAGAGCGACCGGCGGATCCAGCGACTCCAGATCATCCTGGTTTGGAGAGCCCATGAATTTCACCACAGACCATTTTTGTCCCCAGGTGTTCGGTCTTGCCGTGGCGGCCTTGCTGGGCTTCGCCATGTTCAGGATTCTTCACCCGTTCCTCGGGGCCACCCTCTGGGCGTTCCTGCCCGCTTTCCTCCTCGCTCCGGTGACCCAGGCGCTCCACCGAGCACTCCGGGGGCGGCGGGGCCTGGCGGAGGTGCTTCTCACCCTCGGCGTGATCCTGCTCGTTTCCCGAGAAGTGGGGCAGAACCAGCGAATGGCTGCGGGACTCGTCTCGTGGCCGGTCAGTTTACCCGGCCCGGCCGGATAGGCATTGGGGGTCCTGCGTGAGCCCGATGGGAGTCTTGGGTCGTTCGTTGCTTTTCGTGCTGATGCTTGCACCCGCGGCATTGGCCGCGGCTCCGGCAAAGGTGCAGGAGAAGACGCCAGCTGGGGAGGCACCCGCGTCCATCTCGGTGCCGGAGGTCGCAACGCGTGCCGAGGAAGTCACCAAGTCCCTGCGCGACCTTGACGTGCTCCTGGTGCCCGACCCCAGGATCGAGGTGGTCCGGAGCAGCCTTCCCGACATGAGCGCCCGCATCGCCGCCCGGCTGGACGAAACGGGGCGCACCCTCGAATCACTACCGGCCCTGGTAGTGCTCGACGGGCTGGTGGAGTCCTGGCAGGCCCTCCGGAAGCAAGTGGCCGGGGGGATCGATGTCCTCGCCAGGCGAGCCACCACGCTCGAGGCCGCGCTGGGCCAACTGACTGGCCTGCGGCAGACGTGGACGCAGACACGGGCAGACGCGCAGGCCTCGCGGGCCCCCGCCCCGGTCATGCGGCGGATCGACGCCGTCCTCGCCGCCATCGGCGCGGCGCGGACGCGGATGGAGGCCGAGCGCGCCGCCATTCTCGTCCTTCAGGACCGGGTCGCCAAAGAGGTGGCCCGTTGCGAGGATGCGCTGGCGCGTGTGGCCGCGGTCCGGGAGAAGGCCGTGGGTTGGTTGTTCGTCCGGGAGAGCCCGCCGATCTGGAGCGCGGATCTGTGGCAGCGCACCGCCGAGCTGCCCGCGCGCGTGCGCAGCGATGCCGCCGCCGGCCTCGCGGAGGCGTGGCGCTTCGCACAAGAGAATATGGGGCGTCTCGTCCTCCAGGGGGGACTCTTCCTCGGGCTGGCGCTGCTGCTGCGGGCCGCGCGGCAGCAAGCCCGCCGCCTGTCCCCATTGGATGCGGGCACAGCCGCCGCGGCCCGGGTGTCCGATCGTCCCTACGCCGCGGCGTTGCTGCTCGCCCTGCTTGCGTCCTTCTGGATCTACCCGCCGATGCCGCGCACGGTCCGGGCACCGCTGGCGATCGTGAGCGTCTTTCCCGCCATCCGGGTCATGCGTCACCTCCTCGATCCGCCGTTTACCTCTTGGCTTTTTCCGCTCGCGGCTCTCTTCCTGGTCACCGGTATCCGGGCGCTGGGCTCCGGGGTGCCGCTGCTGAGCCAGGCGATCTTCTTGCTGGAGATGCTCGGTGGGGCGGCGATCGCGTCGCGGCTTCTCGGCGCGTCGCTGAACCAGGTGCGGTTCTTCGCCCGTTTCATGCTCTTTAGCTCGGCGGTCTCGTTCGTCGGCGGGGCCTGCGGCTACATGGGCATGGCCCGCCTGCTGGGCGGGGGAACCCTCGCCAGCGCCTACCTGGCGCTTGTGCTGGACGCCGGCGTGCGGGTGGCGGACGGCCTGGTGGCATTCGCGCTCGGCGCCCGGCCGCTGCGGCTCCTCGGGATCGTGGAGCGGCATCGGGCGTTGCTGGAACAGCGTTGCTCCCGCCTGCTGCGCTGGCTGGCACGGGTCGGCTGGGCGCTGGCGACGCTTGCCGGCTTCGGGCTCCTGGTGCCGTTCGTGGCGATGATCCGCAGGGCGCTGGTCGCCACCCTCACCTGGGGCTCGCTCAGCATTTCCCTCGGCGAAGTCCTCGCCTTTGCCCTCACGGTCTGGGTGACGTTTCTGATATCCGCCTTCCTCCGCTTCATGCTGGAAGAGGATGTCTACCCCCGGCTGCAGCTCGGGCCCGGCTTGCCCTACGCGATCTCAAGCCTGCTGCATTACGTGGTCCTCTTCGCGGGCTTCCTGCTCGCCGTGGCGGCGCTGGGGCTGGATCTCACCAAGGTGACGATCATCGGCGGCGCATTCGGCGTGGGGATAGGCTTCGGACTGCAAAACGTGGTCAACAATTTCGTCTCGGGGCTGATCGTGCTGTTCGAGCGGCCGATCCACGTCGGTGACTCGATCCAGATCGCCGACGTCCAAGGCGAGGTGCGGCGGATCGGCATCCGGTCGAGCACGGTGCGGACGTGGGAGGGGCCCGAGGTCATCGTCCCCAACGCGACCCTAATCTCCGACAAAGTGACCAACTTGACACCGGCCGATCGGGTTCGGCGCATCGATGTGCCCGTGGGGGCGGCCTACGGGAGCCCGCCCGAAAAGGTCCTCGATCTGCTGCGCGAGGTGGCACGCACGCACCCCCAGGTGCTGTCGGCGCCGGCACCGTTGGCGCTCTTCCTCGGGTTCGGCGAGAGTGCGCTGAGGTTCGAGCTGCGCGCGTGGACGGGCCGCCTGGAGCGGTTCCCGGAAATCAAGAGCGAGTTGGGGCTCGCCGTCTACGCGGCGCTGCAAGCGGCAGGGATCGAGATCCCCTTTCCGCAGCGCGAGGTCCGCATGCGTCGCGAATCCACGGGGGACGCGTAGCACCGGGTCGCTAAGTGTTTGATTCTTGCCTGGATGGCGCCTGTGTGTTATTCTCCCGGCCAGACTGGGACTCTTCCGCAGCGAGTCCATGGTTCGCGTTCGTCGCGGCCTGCCATCCCCCGAGCCGAGACTCCGGGGATGGCATCCATGCGGCTTGACGGAACGTACTTCGCACAAGTGTCACGATTCCTCGGCATTGGACCCCCGCCATCTGGTATGGCGCACGGCGAGAGTGGCGGAATGGCAGACGCGTCCCGTTTAGGGCGGGATGGGGCGACCCATGGGGGTTCGACTCCCCCCTCTCGCACCACCCAGGCGCTACATCGCCGACACCGCGCGAGGGAGCATGAAAGTCACGGTTGAAGAGCTGAGCCCGTCCAAGCGGGCACTCCATGTGGAGCTGCCGCCCGAGCGGGTGGCCGCCAGGATGGAGGCGAGCCTTCGCGAACTCGGCCGGAAACTCCAGATCCCCGGCTTCCGCAGGGGCAAGGTGCCTCCCGAGATCATCCAGCGCCGGTTCCAGAGCGACCTCCAGGAGGAGGTCCTCCGGGAACTGATCCCGGATTCGTACCGCGAGGCGCTGGCCCAGGCGGACGTTCACCCGGTGAGCCAGCCCAAGGTCGAGGATGTCCACTTCCACGAAGGCGAGCCCCTCACCTACCGGGCCGTGGTCGAGGTCAAGCCGCCGGTGACGGTGAAGGACTACCAGGGGATCGTGCTGCAGCGCGAGAAGGTCGAGGTGACGGACCAAGAGGTGGATCGGGCCCTGGAGTACCTCAAGGAGGACGCCGCGGAGTACGTGCCCATGGAGGGCTGGCCCGCGCTGCGGGAGGACCTGATCGTCCTGGATCACGACGGCACCATTCACGGGAAGCCGTTCAAGGGCGGCAGCGGGAAGAACCTGACTCTGGCACTGGGACGGGGCGGGTATCTCCCGGGCTTCGAGGCACAGGTCGCCGGGATGCAGAAGGGGGAGAGCAAGCGCTTCGCTCTCGCCTTTCCCGAGGACTTCCCCCGGAAAGACCTGGCGGGACGCACGGCCGAGTTCCGGGTGACGGTCAAGGAGGTCAAGAAGCGCCGGGTGCCGGAGCTGAACGATGAGTTCGCTCGGACGGTGGGCGATGTGGAGAGCTTGGCGGCCTTGCGGGACAAACTGCGGGAGCAACTGCAGCAGCGCAAGGTCCGAGAGCAGGAGGCGGATCTGAAGCGTAGACTGCTGGAGAAGCTGGCCGCGACCCACGAAGTGGAGCTGCCCGACGCCCTGGTGGAGGCCGAGACCGCCTCTATCCTGCAGGACATGCTGGGTACGATCCGGGCCACCGGCGGCCGGGTCCAGGGCCTGCCCGAGAGCGCCGAGGCGTTGGGGGCCAAGGCCCGGGAGGTGGCCCGGCGGCGGGTCAAGGAATCGCTGCTTCTGGAGGCGGTGGCGCGACAGGAAAGCCTGACGGTCGGCGATGCCGAGCTGGACAAAGAGATCGACGCCATGGCGACGGCCTTCCCCGCCGAAGGCGGGGCGACCGTGCGACACGCCCTGGAGGAGCCGGGGCGCCGGGCCGGCCTCACGGCCCGGTTGCTGGAACGCAAGGCGCTGGAGTTCCTGTACCAGCAGGCGAGGATCACGGACGCGTACAATCTGATCACACCCGGGTAGCCTGCCGGGAGGTGCCGGCCTGGACTCCGGCGCGGGATCCAGCACGCCGGGCCGAGGCGGCAGGGATGCGATTTGGGTGAGGAGGCAGCATGTATCTCATTCCCATGGTGGTGGAACAGACCAGCCGCGGCGAGCGGGCCTACGACATCTTTTCCCGCCTGCTGAAGGACCGGATCATCTTCATCGGCATGCCCATTGACGACGCGGGGGCCAACCTGGTCATCGCGCAGCTCCTCTTCCTGGAGGCGGAGGATCCGGACAAGGACATTCACCTGTACATCAACTCCCCCGGGGGATCCGTGACGGCCAGCCTGGCCATCTACGACACCATGCAGTTCGTGAAGCCGTCCATCGAGACCATCTGCATGGGGCAGGCGGCCAGCGGGGCCGCGCTCCTCCTGGCGGCCGGGACCAAGGGCAAGCGCATGGCGTTGCCCCACTCCCGGATCATGATCCATCAGCCCTACGGCGGGACCCAGGGCCAGGCCACGGATATCCAGATCCAGGCCAAGGAGATCCTCCGCATGCGGGAGGAGTTGGACCGGATCATCTCCCACCACACCGGACAGCCGCTGGAGCGCGTGGAGAAGGACAGCGATCGCGACTTCTTCATGTCGCCGGAGGAGGCGAAAGAGTACGGGCTGGTGGACGAGGTGATCTTCTATCGGGACCTGGCCAAGCGATCGTCCGACGTCCCCACCCCGGTCCCGGCCGCATCCTAGGTCGGCGTCCCGGGTGCTGGGGCCGGCCCAGCACCCGGGACTCAACAGCCAGCTTTGCAAGGGAGGCCTGCGGGTGGCCAAAGCGGTCAAGGGTGGCAGCAAGCTCCAGTGCTCGTTCTGCGGCAAGAGCCAGGACGATGTGCGCAAGCTGATCGCCGGCCCCACCGTCTACATCTGCGACGAGTGCATCGAACTTTGCAACGACATCATCGCCGAGGAGTGGGAGGAGGAGCGGTCGAAAGGCCTGAGCCAGCTCCACAAGCCGGCCGAGATCAAGGCCATCCTGGACCAGTACGTGATCGGGCAGGATCGGGCCAAGAAGACGCTGTCGGTGGCGGTCCACAACCACTACAAGCGGATCAACGCCCGGCAGACCTTCGATGAGGTGGAGCTCACCAAATCCAACATCCTGTTGATCGGACCCACAGGCTGCGGCAAGACCCTGCTGGCCCAAACCCTGGCCAAGATCCTGGACGTGCCCTTCACCATCGCCGACGCCACCACGCTGACCGAGGCCGGCTACGTGGGCGAGGACGTCGAGAACATCATCCTGCGCCTCCTCCAGGTCGCCGACTACGATGTGGAGCGTGCCGAGCGCGGCATCATCTACATCGACGAAATCGACAAGATCGCCCGCAAGTCGGAGAACCCGTCCATCACCCGGGATGTCTCGGGGGAGGGGGTCCAACAGGCCCTGCTGAAGATCCTGGAGGGCACGGTGGCCAACGTCCCGCCGCAGGGCGGTCGCAAGCATCCCCAGCAGGAATACCTGCAGGTGGACACCACCAATATCCTGTTCATCTGCGGGGGTGCCTTCGTGGGGCTGGACAAGATCATCCAGGGGCGGGTGGGCGAGCGGCGGGTCGGCTTTGGGGCCGAGATCCATGGCCGGAAGGAGCGGAAGGTCAGCGACCTGTTAAGCCAACTGCAACCCGAGGACCTGCTGCGCTATGGTCTCATCCCGGAACTGGTGGGGCGGTTGCCCGTGGCGGCCGTCCTCCATGAGCTGGACGGGAAGCTGCTCGTCCGCATCCTCAAGGAGCCGAAGAACGCGTTGCTGCGCCAGTACCAGAGATTTTTCGACTTCGAGCACGTGAAGTTGACCTTCACCGAGGATGCCGTGGCCGCCATCGCCGAGGAGGCGGCCAGGCGAGAGACGGGGGCCCGGGGTCTGCGCGCCATCCTGGAAGATATCATGCTCGACATCATGTATGAGCTTCCCTCCCAGTCGGGGATCAGCGAGTGCATCATCAACCGGGACGTGGTGATCGAGCGGACGCATCCTATCATCCTCTACAAGAAGAAGGCGGAGTCCGCCTGACCGCGCCGCGCCTCTCCCCGAACGCTGCGGTGATCCTGTCCCGTCGCCGGCCGGATCGGACGACCCGGCCGGGAACCGTCATTCCTCCATCGGAGCACGACCGCATGTTCGCGCCGATGTCCGCCACTCGATCCCGACCCGGAGGGACGCCCCGCGCGAGCCATCTCCGGCGCCTCATGCAGGCGGGGGTGCTCCTCGTGGGCCTCGCCCTGCTGCTCCAGGGCTGCGGGATTTACGAGTATTTCTACGGGCGGCCCCCGCAGCGGGAGGGCCAGCGGAGCGACCAGGAGCTGCTCCGGTCGGCGGAGGCGGCGCTCCAGCGCCATCAGTACGAGGCGGCGCGCAAGGACCTCACGCGGCTCATGAACCAGTACCCGGAGAGCGATCTCTTGGCCACGGCCCGTTTGACGACGGCCAAGGCACTCTACCTGGGCAAGAAATATGAGGAGGCCCGGGCGGAGTACCAGCGATTCCTGGATCTGTATCCTCAGCACGAGGGGACCGATGAAGCCCACTACTATCTGGGCATGTGCTACTTCCGGCAGGCCGACACTCCGGACCGGGACCAGAGCTTCACTCGAAAGGCCCTGGACGAGTTCGACCTCCTTCTCAAGCAGATGCCGGACTCCCAGTACGCGCCCGATGCCCGGGAGCGGAGGGCCCAGGCCCGCCGGAAGCTGGCCGAGAAAGAGCTGTACATCGGCGTCTTCTACTTTCACCGCGGGAATTACGCCGCCGCGGTAGCGCGGTTCAAGACTTTGCTCACGCAGTACGATGCTGCCGGCCTCGACGATCAGGCGCTGTACCACCTCGGCGAGTCCCTCTGGCGACTGGAGCAAAGGGAGGAGGCCCGGGCCGCGTTTGAGCGGCTGGTCCAGGACTACTCGCAGTCCGAATGGGCGGCGCCGGCCGCCGCCCGGCTGGGGGTGGTCCTAGTCCGGACCGGCCCGCCCAAGCCCAAGGGCCCCGGGACCCTGGACCTCATCTGGCAGGGGATGAAGGATACCTGGGACGAACTGGCGGATACCGTCAAGGACTACTCCCTCTTTCGCTAGGATTGTCGGGAAGCGCTCGGCTGCTGAGATCCAGCCCTCGGCCTCGGGTGAAGGCGGGAGGACCTGAGGGCCCGCGGGCGACCCGGGTGACTCTGACTGGCATGGGACCCTCGGCCGCATTGCCGGGTGAGTCGGCGACGCGGATCGCCGAGGCCTGACGGTTCCGGGACACACCAGGCGATGACAGCCGAAATCCGGCAGATGATCCAGCAGGCTACGCTGGCCTTCGAGGCGGGCAACTACGACGAGGCGGAGGCCCTGCTGCTCCGAATCGTGGACCGGACTCCCACCTACGCCAGCGTGCACAACATGCTGGGGTTCATCGCCAGCCAGCGGAATGCCCCGGAGAAAGCCGTGCCGCTGTTTCGCCGGGCCCTCAGCCTGAACCCCAACTACACCGAGGCCCGGATGAACCTGGTCCTCACGCTGGCCCACATGGGGGCGTACGATCAGGCGGTGCAGGAGGCGGCCGAGCTGGAAGCGCCGGGGCCGGCCGACCCCCAGCGACTCGGCCTGGGGGTCCGGGGGAAGCTGGCGAACGCCCACGCCGACCTGGCGAGGCGGTACCACGAGCTGGGTCTGTACGCCGAGGCGGTCGTTGAGTATGACAAGGCCCTGCTCCTGTGCCCGACCTTCCCCGACATCCACAACCGCCGGGCGGTGAGCTGTCGCGAGTTGGGGCGATATGCCGAGGCCAAGGCCTCCCTGCTGCGGGCTCTGGAGCTCAAGCCGAACTACATCGAGGCCTTCGTGAACCTCGGGGTGGTGCACTGGAAACTGGGGAACCTGATTGACGCGGTGAGGATGTGGGAGCGCGCCCTCCAGCTCGACCCCAAGCATCGCCTCGCCCGCATCTACCTCAAGCGGGCGACCGCCCCAGGAGCAGCCGCCGGGTGACCCGGGACCCCCAGTCCCTGCCGTCGCTTGTGTCCCGGACCCGGACCCTTCTGGCCTCGCGTGGCTTGCGACCGCGAAAGTCCCGCGGACAGCACTTCCTGGTGGATCGGCGGGTGCGGGACGCCATCGTGGATGCGGCCGGTGTCGGCCCAGGCAGCGCGGTGGTGGAGATCGGCCCCGGCACGGGCGTGCTCACCGAGGCGCTGCTCCAGCGCGGGGCCACCGTCTTGGCGGTGGAGCTGGATCGGGAGCTGGCGGCCGCCCTGGAGGAAGGGCTGGGCCACCAGCCCGCACTGACGATCCGGGTCGCGGATGCCCTCCGTTTCGACTTCGCGGCGCAGCTCGACGATCATCCGGAGCGGGGGCGGATCCAGGTGGTGGCCAATATCCCGTATTACATCACGACGCCCCTGGTCTTCCGGCTCCTGAGATGCCGCGCGGTCTTTCGGACGCTCTTCCTCACGGTGCAGCGCGAGGTGGCGGAGCGGATGAGCGGCAGCCCGGGGAGTAAGGCCTACGGTGTGCTCAGCCTGGCGTGCCGGTACTGGGCGACGACGAGGCCGGTCCTGGCCATCCCCCGCACGGCCTTCTACCCGGTCCCGGAAGTGGACTCGACGCTGGTACGATTCGACCTGCTGGAGACCCCCCGCGTCTCGGTGGGGAGCCCCAGCCAACTGTTCGGGGTGATACGGGCGGCCTTCGAACAGCGGCGCAAGACGCTGCGGAACGCGCTCCGCCACGCGGGGTGGCCGGCGATTGCGCTGGACTCCGCCCTGGCGGCGTCCGGGATCGCCGGGGGTCGCCGAGGGGAGACCCTGGCCCTGGAGGAATTTGCCCGGCTGAGCGAGGCGCTGCCAGTACTGGATTCAGGAGAGGGACACGACCACGATGGGTGAATCGCTGTTTCACACGGCGAAGGACGAAGAGATCAAGGCCGGCCGGGTCACCGATGTCTACTTTCTTCGGACGCTGGAGATCTTGGAGCGGCGAGGGATCACCAAACGGGCCGTGGCCGAGCTGATCCTGAGAGGTTTCCCGCCGGGCTGGAACTGGGGGGTCCTGGCGGGGATCGAGGAGGCGGCCGCGCTCCTCAGGGGCCTGCCGGTCACGGTACACGCCTTTTTGGAAGGGACGATCTTCGGCACGATGCAGCCGGTCCTGACCATCGAGGGCCGCTATGTGGATTTCGCCCATTACGAGACGGCGCTCCTGGGATTCCTCTGCCAGGCCTCGGGGGTGGCCACCAAGGCCGCCCGGTGCAAGAAGGCCGCGGCCGGACGTCCGGTGGTGAGTTTCGGCGCCCGCCGGATGCACCCGGCTCTCGCGCCCATGATCGAGCGGAACGCCTACCTGGGAGGCTGTGACGGGGTTTCGGTGGTGAAGAGCGCCGAACTCATCAAGGTGGAGCCCAGTGGGACGATGCCCCACTCCCTCATTCTGATGCTGGGCGACACCGTCGCCGCGGCGAAGGCGTTCCACGAGATCATCGACCGAGCCGTGCAGCGGGTGGTTCTCATTGACACGTTCAGCGACGAGCGGATGGAGGCGGTGCGGGTGGCCGAAGCCCTCGGCCCCGACCTGTATGCCGTCCGGCTGGATACTCCGGCATCCCGCCGGGGGGATCTGGCAGGCATCCTCCGTGAGGTCCGCTGGGAGCTGGATCTCCGCGGCTTCCGGCACGTCCGGCTCTTCGTGAGCGGTGGCCTGGACGAGGACGAGATCCTGCGCCTGAACCCGGCGGCGGACGCGTACGGCGTGGGGACCTGCATCAGCAACGCCCCGGTGCTGAACTTTGCCATGGATATCGTCGAGATCGACGGGGTCCCGGTGGCCAAGCGGGGGAAGTTCTCGGGCCGGAAGGCGGTCTACCGCTGCACCGGCTGCGGGCGCGTCCAGGTGGTCGCCGTCGGTGGGCCAGAGCCCGCCTGCTGCGGCGGGGAGCTGATCTCGCTCTTGGAGCCGCTCATCCAGGACGGCCGACTGGTGCGCACGCTTCCCGAAGTGCAGGCCATCCGGCAACAGGTCCTGGCGGACCTGGAGCGGGTCTCTCTATGACCCCCGCACAGTCAAACCGACAACCGACAACTGCCACTGTAAGACGGAGCACCCTCGGCAGTGTTGAGTGATGTGCCGTTGTCGGTTGTCCGTTGGCAATTTGAAATGTGACATTGCGTCGTGCCCATGGATCCAGCGTTGGCGGCTCTGGGCGAGTTCGGCCTGATCGGCCTGATCCGGCGGCGGGTGCGGCAGCGCTCGCCCGGGACCATCCTGGGGATCGGCGACGACGCGGCAGTGCTGGCGCCAGCGGGCGCCGGCGGCCTCCTGGCCACGACCGACATGCTGCTGGAGGGGGTGCATTTCCAGCGGCGGTGGGGTTGTCCCCGCGAGCTGGGGCGAAAGGCACTGGCGGTCAATCTCAGCGATATCGCCGCCATGGGTGGACGCCCACGGCATGCGCTCCTGGGGCTGGCCATTCCCCCGGATGGACCCACCCTGCAGGAGCTGGAGGACCTGCTGGCCGGGCTGGAGGAGGAGGCGGGAACCTACGGCGTCACGCTGGTGGGTGGGGACACCTGCGCGTCGCAGAGCGGCTTGGTCTTGGCCCTGACGGTGCTTGGCACTCTTCCGGCAGGATGTCCGGTTCTCCGTTCCGGGGCGAGGCCCGGCGAGAGCCTCTGGGTGACGGGGATGCTGGGGGGAGCGGCTGCGGGCCTCCTGGCCCTCGAGCAGGGGTTTCGCCCGGGTGGTGCATGGCCGACAAGTACTGCCCGGCCCGCGTGGTTGGGGCCCGCGGAGGAGGCGGCAATTCAGGCAGCCGTGACGGCGCATCTGACGCCGGTCCCTCGACTCTCGGCGGGACAGGCCCTGGTCGGCTGTGCCACCGCCATGCTGGATGTCAGCGACGGAGTCGCCTCGGACGTCGGACACCTCTGTGCGGAGAGCCGGGTGGCTGCTCGCATCCTGGCAAGTCAGCT
>Ga0214473_10006962_pt1 | contig 13455 bp, 12 predicted proteins | sample RVTome_7_FD_203509 | JGI IMG/M metagenome (GOLD analysis project Ga0214473, IMG submission 203509) | Soil microbial communities from uranium-contaminated site in the Upper Colorado River Basin, Wyoming, United States - RVT98D197 | ecosystem: Environmental > Terrestrial > Soil > Contaminated >...
GGAATTGATCAAGCCTTTTGAGCGGGTGGGGATCTATGTTCCAGGCGGGAAGGCCGCTTATCCCTCAACGGTTTTGATGGCTGCGATCCCCGCAAGGGCGGCTGGAGTGGAAGAGATCTTGATGACCACACCTCCTCAACGGGACGGGATTCATCCCGCGGTGCTGGTGGCGGCAGATCTGGCCGGAGTGGACCGAATCTACAAGGTGGGAGGGGTTCAGGCCATCGGGGCCCTCGCCTATGGGACGGAATCGATCCCGAAAGTGGATAAGATCGTCGGGCCTGGAAACCGATATGTGGCCATGGCCAAGAAGCTTGTCTACGGAACAGTGGATATCGACATGGTGGCGGGACCGAGTGAGATCGTGATCGTCTCCGATGACAAAACGCCTCCGGCCTTTATCGCAGCCGACCTGATCTCCCAGGCGGAGCATGACGAGATGGCTTTGGCGGTTCTCATCACAACCTCTGAGAAATTTGGGGAGAAAGTCCGAAAGGAGCTGGAGAGACAGCTTACTTCACTGAAGAGGAAGAAAATTGCGCAGAAGAGCCTCCGACAGAGAGGAGCGATCCTCATCGTCGAGAGAATGGATCAGGCGGTCGAACTGGTCAACCGGATTGCGCCGGAGCATCTCGAGCTTTCTGTTTCAAACCCTCACGCTCTCGCCCAAAAGGTAAAACATGCGGGGGCCATTTTTCTGGGGCCCTACACCCCGGAGGCGATCGGAGACTATCTGGCAGGTCCGAACCATATCCTTCCCACAGCCGGGACCGCCCGTTTCTCGTCTCCTCTGGGTGTGAGTGATTTTATGAAAAGGACGAATCTGATCTATTTTTCCCGGAAGGCTTTGAGAGGATTTGAAAAGCACGTGAAGGAGTTTACGGAGTGTGAAGGACTGGAAGGTCACTACCGGGCAGTTCAATCGAGGATGAAAGCGCCTGCCAATGCGGAGTCGAAGCGATGAAGACAGATCGAAAAGCAGAGATCCAGCGGAAGACAAAGGAGACGGAGGTTATTTTAAAGCTCAACCTGGATGGCGCAGGGAAATACTCGGTCCGAACCGCCATCCCATTCTTTGACCACATGCTCAGTCTTCTGGCGTACCACAGCGGGATGGATCTTTCTTTGAAAGCCAGGGGCGATATTATCGTCGATGCGCACCATACGGTGGAAGACGTGGGGATCTGCCTGGGAGATGGCATCCGGAAGGCCCTGGGAGATGCCAGGGGCGTTGGAAGGTACGGAATGGCCCTTCTCCCCATGGATGAAACTCTGGTCTCCGTGGCCATCGACCTCTCCATGAGACCCTGCCTCGTTTATCATATGACGCTGCGAAAAGGAAGGATCGGACAGTTCGATCTCGAACTGGTGGAGGAGTTTTTTCAGGCCTTCTGCAATCACGCTAAAATGGCCCTTCATATCAATCTCCTCTATGGGAGAAACAGCCATCATATGGTGGAAGCCGTGTTTAAGGGAGTCGGGAGGGCGCTGAGGGGAGCAATCGCCGTCGATCCTCGAACGGCCGAAGTTCCATCAACGAAAGGAATGCTTTGATTATAAGTTCAAGTTCGGAGTAATGAGTTCGGAGTTCGGAGAAATGATGAAGACACCTGAGATTTTTAAGAAACGATTTTGAATTATCTCCGAACTCCCAACTCCGAACTAAATTGCTATACTTTACCGTCGGAAAAACGATGAACTCAAGGATCGTAATTGTGGATTACGGCATGGGCAACCTCCGGAACGTCCAGAAAGGTTTTGAGCGGATCGGCAGCGAAGCGAAGATCACACGAAACAAGAAAGAGATCGGGGAGGCCTCGGCAATCGTCTTGCCAGGAGTCGGCGCCTTTAAAGATTGCATGGAAAACCTGGAGAAATATGGACTCATTGATCCTCTGCTCCGGGCCATCGAAACGGGGAAGCCCTACCTGGGCATCTGCCTTGGCCTTCAGATCCTCTTTTCGGAGAGCGAAGAATTCGGCTCCCATAAAGGGCTGGGTGTGATTAAAGGAAAGGTGGTCAAATTCAGGCCCGATCCGGAGCATAAAGTCCCTCACATGGGATGGAATACCATCGAGATCCAGATAGACTGTCCTTACCTCGAAGGGATCGGAAGCGGCAAATTTTTCTATTTTGTCCATTCTTATTATGTCGCTCCGGAAGAAAAAAGATGGGTCTCAACCCTCACCGAGTACGGGACTCCTTTTGTATCAAGCATCTGGAAAGAGAATCTCTTTGCCACCCAATTCCATCCGGAGAAGAGCCAGGAGAATGGATTGAAGATCCTGGAGAACTTTGTAAAGAAATTGAAGTAGACGCCCCCCTCCCCCGTCGAGGGGATGAGCGATTGTCCGTGGAGCCACATATGAATGAAGTCCGGGTCGGAGCCATTCGTATTGGAAAAGGGAATCCCCTGGTCCTGATTGCGGGTCCCTGTGTGATTGAGAACGAGGAGATCATCTTTACCACAGCCAGCAGGCTCAAAGAGATATGCGACCGTCTGGCTGTTCCGTTCATCTTCAAAAGCTCCTATGACAAGGCGAACAGGACTTCGATCACTTCTTTCAGAGGACCAGGAGTTAAGAAGGGTTTAAGGGTTCTGGAGGACATAAGGAATAAACTCTCCGTTCCGGTTATTTCGGATGTTCATTCCCCGGAGGAGGTAGGGCCGGCTTCGGAAGTTCTGGACCTCCTTCAAATCCCGGCCTTCTTATGCAGGCAGACCGACCTGGTGGTCTCCGCCTCCCGGACCGGAAAACCGGTCAATATCAAGAAGGGACAATTTCTTTCGCCAGGGGATGTGAGAAATATCATCGAGAAATTCGTCTCCACGGGGAATCAAAGCCTGTTGATTACGGAACGGGGGACCTCTTTTGGATACAATAACCTCGTTGTCGACTTCAGGGGGTTTCCCATCATGCGGGCTTTCGGATATCCGGTCATTTTCGATGTTACCCATAGCTTGCAGCTCCCGGGCGGAGAAGGAAACCGGTCAGGGGGACAAAGGGAATTCGCAGCGCCTCTGGCGAGGGCGGCAGTTGCAGCAGGTGTGGACGGATTATTCATTGAGACCCACCCCGAACCAGATCGTGCCCTCAGCGACGGCCCAAACATGATCCCTCTCGCCGAGGTGGAAGGGTTCCTCAAACAGACCCAGGCAATTCATGATCGCCTCAGGGAGATGGGAATCGTTTGATGCGGAAAGGATGAAAAAGAGAATGAGACGAATCGAGTCACGCCATTTTTTCCATTTCTTCCTCGTTCTTGGAATGACTTTCATCCTTCTCTCCGAAGGGAGAGCCGAGCAAAAACCGAGCCTGGCCATCCTGCCCTTCTTCATCGAAAGAGGGGAGGAGCCTGGAAGGGGGGCGGTCTGTCCGGTTTGTAAGGGGGTTTATCGAAAAGGCGAGATTCTGGGAAGTGCTCCCATTCTCCTGAACCGGCTTCTTTACCCGAAGATGGAGACGATGAAGGTATTCAATCTCCTCCCTTCGGAAAGGGTGGAGAAATTCTTTCCTCCCGGGAGAAAAGAGGAGATCGGACTGAAACCCTTGCCTTCACTGGTTGAGCTTGGCAAAGAGATGAAGGTTGATTTCCTGCTCGCAGGCTTTATTTTCCGTTTTGAGGAAAGGGTGGGGTCTTCTCTCGGCGTTGAGAAACCTGCCTCGGTTGGTTTTGATCTCCATCTCTTCCGCATGAGGGACGGAAAGATGGTCTGGGTAGCGAAGTTTGATGAGACTCAAAAGCCACTGAGCGAGGATCTCCTGAGAATCGGCGCTTTCCTCAGAAGGGGGGCCACCTGGTTGACCGCTGAGGAATTGGCGGGAGCGGGTATGGACGAGATGCTAAGACGATTCCCCGGGCTAAAGGAGCTTGAAGAGTAGGGAACGGTTTCAAACCGTTCTCTGCGGAGAGTTGCATTCTCTACCCAAACGGAGTACAGCTTGATTGTTATTCCCGCAATAGACCTTAAAGAGGGGAGATGTGTTCGGCTCCTTCAGGGCAGAATGGATCAGGAATCCGTCTACTCGGAGAATCCCGTGCAGATGGCCAAGCAATGGGAGATGAAGGGCGCTGAAAGGCTTCACGTAGTCGATCTCAATGGAGCGGTGGAGGGGAAACCTGTCCATCAATCCGTGATCGCGGAGATCGCGCGTTCCCTCTCCATTCCTGTCGAGGTGGGTGGAGGGATTCGCGATCTGGAGACGATCGAAAGTTATCTCTCTTCGGGCGTGAATTGGGTGATCCTTGGAACAGCAGCCTTGCTGAACCGTTCCATAATCGATAAAGCCTGCCAGCGCTTTCCAGGAAAGATCATTCTGGGTATCGATGCCCGGAAGGGAAAGGTTGCGGTAGAAGGTTGGAATAGAACGGGCACGGTGGAAGCCGTCGATCTGGCAAGACAGTTCGAAGGCACTGGCCTTTCGGCAATTATCTACACGGACATCGAAAGAGATGGAACGGGAAAGGGCTTGAACCTGGAAGAGACAAAAAGGCTGGCACAGGAAACTTCGATTCCGGTGATTGCTTCGGGAGGCATCTCCCGGACAGAAGAGATTGAACGCGTGAAGGACCTTGACCCCTTCGGAGTTGTCGGGGCAATTATTGGCCGCGCCCTCTATACAGGGCAGATTGACCTTGGGGAAGCCATCCGCATAGCTAAAAATGATAGGGAGATGAGGAGATAGGGGGATGGGGAGATTCACCCCACCTCCCCACTCCCCCATCTCCCCAATAGTATTTTGGTTGGAAGGAAAATGTTTTTCGAAGATACGATGATAGGAGCATGAGCAAATGCTTGCCAAAAGGATTATTCCCTGCCTCGATGTGAAGGATGGGAGGGTCGTAAAGGGAACCCAATTCGTCGATATCAGGGATGCCGGCGACCCGGTTGAGAATGCGTTGGTCTACGATCAACAGGGCGCAGACGAGATTGCTTTCCTGGATATTACTGCCTCTTATGAGAAGAGGGATATCCTGATCGATATCGTGCGAAGAACAGCGGAAGCGATCTTCATTCCTCTCACCGTGGGAGGCGGAATTAGAAAACTGGAAGACATTCGAAACCTGCTCAAGTCCGGGGCGGACAAAGTCTCGATCAACACGGCAGCGGTAAAAGACCCGGAATTCGTGAAGAGGGCGTCGAAGCGTTTTGGTAGTCAGTGTACCGTTGTGGCGATTGACGCGAAGAGAAGTGGCGAAAGCTGGGAAGTCTTCACCCATGGCGGAAGGGTTCCGACAGGGATTGATGCCATTCAGTGGGCCGTGAAGATGGAGGAGCTGGGAGCGGGCGAGATTTTGCTGACCAGCATGGACCGGGATGGGACCAAGGACGGCTATGACATCGTGTTGACGCGGACGATTTCAGAGAAAGTGGGCATTCCCGTGATTGCCTCCGGGGGTGTGGGAAAGCTGGAGCACCTCTATGAAGGCCTGATTCTTGGCAAAGCCAGCGCAGTGCTCGCTGCCTCCATTTTTCATTATCGGGAATTTACGATTGCCCAGGTGAAGTCGTATCTGAAGGAAAAAGGAGTAACCGTAAGACTATAAATTCCAAATCCCAAATTCCAAAATCCAAATAAATTCCAAGCTCCAATTTTCGAAAAAGCCCCGTTTCGTATTTGGAATCTTGGTCATTGGAATTTATTTGTGATTTGGTGCTTGAAATTTGGTGCTTATTTTGAGTCGTTTGATTCTTTTTCTGGCATCTGGTTTTGGATCAGGCTACTCTCCCGTTATCCCCGGGACGGCGGGAACCCTCGTTGCTATTCCTGTTTTTTTCATTCTTTCTGCCATCCCGTCACCTGTCTATGAAATCACGGTCCTGGCTTTTTTCTTTCTCTCCGTATGGATCTCTGACAGAGCACAGAAATACTGGAGGGTAAAGGACGACCGAAGAATTGTCATTGATGAGATCATGGGGTTTCTCATCACCATGCTCTGGCTGCCTCGGGGTCTCATTTCAGTCATCCTTGGGTTCTTTCTGTTCCGGTTCTTTGATATTGTCAAACCCCCGCCGATCCGCCGCCTGGAGAGAATAAAGGGAGGCTACGGAATCGTCCTCGATGACGTCCTGGCCGGGGTCTATGCAAATATCGTACTCCATCTACTCGCAATCTTCTCCCTCTCCACTGGTGGGAGAGGGTTGGGGTGAGGGGGCCAAAGGCTATGGACATCAAGGTGGAAAAAGCTGTTGGGGCTCTTTTGAGGAAGAGGGGATGGACGCTGGCCATCGCAGAGTCCTGCACCGGTGGGCTGGTGAGCGACTGGATCACCAATGTTCCCGGGAGTTCGGACTATTTCGAGGGAGGAATCGTCAGCTACAGTAACCTGGCAAAAACAGAGCTTTTGGGTGTTCCTTCGAAATCCGTCAAGCACTATGGCGCCGTCAGTTCCCAGGTGGCGATCTCCATGGCAAAAGGAGTTCGGAAGGCATTCCATGCCACATTCGGAGTGTCGACTACCGGCATTGCAGGCCCGGGAGGAGGAACAAGAAAAAAACCGGTAGGATTGGTTTTTATTGCTGTCTCAAATGGGGAAAAGACCCTTGTTAAGGAAGAAAGGCTGAAGGGGAGCCGCAGAGAGATCAAGAAAGAATCAGCCCGCCGTAGCCTGAAATATCTTCACGATTTCATAACTAAGGATCAGATTCGAAAGTAATACGTCAAAGCCAAAAGAGGATACGGAGATAGGAACGTAAGAGAATGGCGCTTACAACTCATCTATCGAGGCACGTTGATAGCAAGGTTCAAGGACGAGGCTTCTCCTACTACAGGAACGGAGCCGTTCAGATTATCAGCGGCAGCAGGAAAGATCTGCAGGCCATGGTCGTCGGGTCTGATACGTATCGAGTCGAAATGTACCGGGATCGGAATACGGTTTTTGCCTCGTGCTCTTGCCCCTATTTTGAGAGCGAGAGTATGATCTGCAAACACATCTGGGCGACGCTCCTTGCAGCGGAGAAGAGAGAGTACCTGAGAGGCAAGAGCAACAGCGACCCGGCGAACCTTGAGATCGATTTCGAGAATGATGATTGGGATGAAAATGAAGAAGGCGGTTGGGACGAGGATGAGGAGCGGGAGGACGAAGAAATAATCCGTCCCGGTTACGCTGCGCCATCCTGGTCTCCGCGTCCCCGGGAAAAACCCCGTTTTCAGATCGCTCCCCCGCCGCCGGGATGGAAAGATCACCTGGCTTCCCTGTGCGGGGCGATGAAGGCGCGGCAGGAAGGAGAGAAAGGCCGATGGCCGGGGACCCGGCGTATTGTCTATTTTGTCGATGCCCCAGCCACCCTCGAAGGGAAGGGGCTGGTCATTGAAGTTTCAATGCAGGAAATGAAGAAGAACGGCGAATGGGGCCGTTTCAAATCTTTTCCTGATTCGTACAGCAAACCGGAGAACCTGCGTGACCCGGAGGACCAGCGCATCATGGCCTTGCTGCTGGGAAGCCGGGGCGCCGACAGCCTCTATTATGGCTACGGCTATTATGGAAAGAGAAATGTCCACACCATTCCGCCCGGCCCCGTCCAGGAAGATTTGATGGAAAAGCTCTGCCGCACGGGGCGATGTTTTCTGCGGAAAACACCCTCTGGTCCCGTTGAGCGCTCTCTTCAATGGGATGCCGGGGAACCGTGGGAGTTCTACTTGAGCGCGGAAAAGGACGAAACCGCCCGGGTCTATGTGATTAAGGGTTATTTCCAGCGCGGGATCGACCGGGTTCCGCTGGAGGGACCTTCGCTGTTGGTCGCGGGAGGCCTCGCTTTTTTCGAAGACAGAGTTTCCCGCCTTCTGGATGACGGATCCTTTGGATGGATTTCCGTCTTGCGAAAGCAGAAGAGCCTCATCGTGCCTGTCGAGGAAGGAGACGCCTTGATCCAGGAGCTGATGGCGATGCCGGCGCTTCCCCGTCTCTTTCTTCCCGATGAATTGCAGTATGAGGAGATTCGCGTCACTCCCCGGCCCCGACTCACCGTCGTGGCGCCGGAACGGAGAAATCGATGGGATGCCGACCTGCTGCGCTGGAAGCTTTCGTTCGATTACGAGGGACACGAGATCGCTTATGAAAATCCCGGTCGGGGTTTTCTCATGGCGGAGCCGCGTCGCTTCCTGCTGCGAGACCGCGCTGTCGAGCAAGAAGCCCATGAGAAGCTCTGGAATCTGGGCTTCCGGGAAATCCAGTCTTATGGCAGCTTGCTTCGGGAGGTGGCCCCTCGTAATCTTCCGCGAGCCGTGCGGGAGTTGCTGGCCGCGGGCTGGCGCGTCGAGGCTGAAGGTAAAGTGTACCGCCGGTCCGGCGCGTTCAACTTGTCGGTGACCTCCGGCATCGACTGGTTCGAGTTGCATGGCGAAATCCAATTCGATGACAGGACCGCGAAACTCCCTGATTTGCTGGCGGCTATCAAACGCGGCGAGAACCTGGTTCCCCTGGATGACGGCACGTTCGGGATGGTGCCGGAAGAATGGCTGAAAAAATACGGGATTCTGGCCGGCCTCGGGACAACTCACGACAATCACCTTCGTTTTTCACGGTGCCAGGTCGGACTCCTCGACGCCCTGCTGGCTTCCCAGCCGGAGTCTGCCGGCGATGGAGTCTTCCAGCGTGCGCGGAGCGAGGTGATGAGCTTTGGAGGAGTTGAGCCGTGCGATCCGCCGGAAGGATTCACGGGCATCTTGCGAGGGTACCAGAAGGACGGAATGGGTTGGCTCCATTTTCTGGAGAAGTTCGGGTTCGGGGGATGCCTGGCGGATGACATGGGGCTCGGTAAGACGGTGCAGGTTCTTGCCCTGCTGGAAGAAAGGAGACAGAGCCGGTCGGTAGCAGAATGCGAAGCGGGCAAAGGCAATGTCTCGGTCCGCCGGAATGGGGATCTGGGACCATCCCTCGTCGTTGCGCCGAAATCACTGGTTTTCAACTGGATTCAGGAGGCGAAGCGATTCGCTCCGCAGTTGAAAGTCCTTGATCATACGGGCGCCGGCCGACTGAAGCCCGGCGAGCATTTCGAGAATTATGATCTCATCCTAACCACCTATGGGACCTTGCGGAACGACGCCGTTGAATTCAAGGATGTGCAGTTTGATTACTGCATTCTCGATGAAGGGCAGATGATCAAGAATGCCAATACCCAGTCGGCCAAAGCGAGTCGACTTCTCAATGCCAATCATCGTCTGGTGCTGAGCGGCACTCCCATCGAAAACCACCTTGGCGAGCTCTGGAGTCTCTTCGAATTTCTCAACCCCGGGATGCTCGGATCGGCCTCCGTGTTTAAGCTGACCGGTGCAGGAGCGCGCAACCCTGAACCGGAAACCCGCGCGCTTTTGGGAAGGGCCCTTCGCCCTTTCATTCTGCGCCGTACCAAGGGACAGGTCGCCCGCGAACTGCCTGAAAAACTCGAACAGACGCTCTATTGCGATCTCGAATCGAAACAGAAGAAGCTCTACGCCGAGTTGCGGGACCACTACCGTCAGACCCTGCTCAACCAGGTGGAGCGGGATGGCATGAACAAGTCCAAGATCCAGATTCTTGAGGCGCTTTTGCGGTTGCGACAGGCGGCCTGCCATCCGGGCCTCATCGACGGTTCAAAAAAATCCTACTCGAGCGGCAAGCTGGAACTGTTGCTCCCCCAGCTTGAACAGATCACGGAGGAAGGGCACAAAGTCCTGGTGTTTTCCCAGTTCACGAGCTTCCTCGCTATCCTGCGGGAGCAACTGGACAGACAGGAGTTCCCTTATGCGTATCTCGACGGGCAGACGCGCGACCGAGAAACGGTGGTGAATCAATTTCAGACGGACCCCGACTGCAGGCTCTTCCTCATCAGCCTCAAAGCCGGAGGACTTGGGCTGAACCTCACGGCAGCCGAATACGTTTACCTGCTCGACCCCTGGTGGAATCCCGCCGTGGAGGCACAGGCAATCGACCGGTCCCATCGTATCGGGCAGACCCGAAAGGTATTTGCGTATCGCCTCATCTCCAGAGACACGGTGGAAGAAAAGGTGCTGGAGCTCCAGCAGACGAAACGGGACCTTGCAGACGCCATCCTCAATGCCGACAATAGCCTCATACGCAATCTCGCAAAGGAAGATCTGGAACTGCTGCTGTCGTAGAGACAGAGTCCGCAGGACTGCTGACGCCATTCTTAAATTGATGCAGATAAAGAAACCCGTTTCCACCACTCAAAAAGAAGAGTGAGTCGGAATAATCAATTCGACAGAATCCATATGAGAAAGAAGGAAACTGGGACAGACTCGAAGACGGATCTTTTTGAGCAACTGACCTGGGATGATCTTCAGGCGTGGGCTGGAAGCAGAGTTCTTTCCCGGGGGCAAAGCTACCAGCGGGCCCGCCGGGTGGAGGACCTTGCCCAGACCGAAAGCGGGGAGTTGGTCTCCTGGGTTCAGGGAGAAAAGAGGTATGCTACGCAGGTTGACTTTAAGGGTGGAGAATTGATCTCGACCTGTACCTGTCCTTACGGCAGTGCCTGTAAACATGCTGTGGCCGCAGTGTTGGAATATCTCGATTGTCTGAAGAAGAATGTGGAGGTTCCAAAAATTGCTGAACAGGACAGGCTTCTCTCATTGGTAAGAAAGATTGGGGATGAAGATGAGTGGGATGAGGAAGACAAAGAAGTGTATGAGGAACAGTCGAGTGCTGATGACATCCTTCCCGGAAAGTTTCCGAAATCGCCTCAGGGTGCCTTGAAAACTTTTCTGAAGGATCAGACCAAGGAGCAATTGATCAGCCTTCTGGAGGCCCTTGCAGGAAAATATTCTGTAGTTCGGGAGGACCTGCAGGCCGAATTTGATTTGGCGAAGGGCTCGGTGAAGAAAATTGTAAATGCGGTCCGGAAAGAGATCCATGAATTGAGTTCCGAGCCTGCCTGGAGAAACCATTGGAATGATGAGGGGTATGTCCCTGACTACTCACGCGTAAAGGATCGTCTGGAGTCTCTCTTATCAAATGGCCATGCGAATGATGTCATAACCCTCGGCAAAGAACTCCTGGAGGCCGGTATAAGACAGGTGGAGATGAGCCATGATCATGGAGAAGTGGGTATGCAAATCTCCTCCTGTATGGATGCGGTTTTTCGGGCGCTTCCTCGATCTTCACTGCCGCCGGTTGAACAGATGCTCTGGATGATTGATGCGAGTTTAGAAGATGAATATGATCTATGTTATGGAGCAGAGTCTTTCTGGAAGAAGAAGCAGAAGGCTTCGGACTGGAGTTCCGTTGCCGATATCCTTATTGAGCGTTTGAATAAGCTCCATCCTACAGGGAACGAAGACAGTTTTTCCCGAAATTACAGGAGAGACGGCCTGAGCAACTGGATTATACGCGCACTCGAAACTTCCGGCCGCAATGAAGAGGTTATTCCTCTCTGCGAACAGGAGGCTGAGAAGACAAAGAGTTATCATCGTCTGGTAAAGGCGCTTATAAAAGCCAAGCGTTTTGAAGAAGCCGAGCAGTGGATACATAGAGGGATAAAGACGACTCAAAAAGAGTTGCCTGGCATTGCCAAGCATCTTCGGGACACTCTGCGGGAAATGAGGGAAGAGGAGGGTGACTGGCTTAAGGTTGCAGCTTTTCGGGTTGATGATTTCCTGGGATCGCCATCGCTTGCGACCTTCGATGAGATGAGGAAAGCGTCAGAACGGGCAAAGGTGTGGCCTGCAGTCCGAGCAGCTGCACTGCTCTATCTGGAGACTGGCAAAAAACCTTCATTAGATTCCTCGTGGCCCTTGCCTGAATCAGGGGTGAAAAAAGAATCGGCCTATCCCCACGAGAAGGCCCCCATGATTCACACACTCATCGACATCGCCATCGACGAAAAGCGGCCAGACGATGTCCTTCGATGGTACGATTATCCTAAAGCGAAAAGGGAGAAATATTGGGGATGGGATAATTATCAAGAAGTCAGCATTGCAGAAGCAGTGGCCGAGCACTATCCGGATCGGGCTCTTGCCGTCTGGAAAAATCTTGCCGAAAAAGAGATCGCCCTGACCAAACCGCGTGCTTATGAGACGGCAGCAGGCTACCTGAGGAAAGTCCGTGATCTCTTGAAAAAACTAAAAAGAGAAAATGAGTGGCAGGCCTATCTCTTGCAGCTCCGGCATGCAAATATAAAGAAGAGGAGTTTTATCGAAATCCTCGAGCGCCTTGAAAGCCGCCCCATCATTAAGACATAGACCCACCCTTGAAGTGTGAAGAAATCGGTTGACCCTTTCAACAGATTTTGATAGAAATACTCCTGTAAAATGAAGAAAATCCGCTGCCAGCCGAATTACTTCATTGCACCTGGGGAAACCCTTCGAGAGGCTCTTGAAGCCATCGGGTTGACCCAGGTTGAGTTGGCAAACCGTATGGGATGCTCCCACAAAACGATCAATGAAATTATTGCTGGAGAAGCGGCAATAACCACAGAAACAGCGCTTCAGCTTGAGCGTGTTTTGGGAGTTGCTGCTTCATTCTGGAATAATCTGGAAAAGAACTACCAGGAAACCAAGATGAGAGCAAACAAAAGGAAAACTTAATATCTCCTCTCTTTGAATAGGGAGGTGGGGAGGGATTTCTTGACAGAGATTGGAAATTGCCTTGATAAAGGTAGCGTGGGTGGTATGATTGGCGCGCATTGAATTGATTGCGCTAAAGAACGGGAAAACATTGATCCTGGAGACAAAGGGAGAGGAAGACGATCAGGACCGGGCCAAATATCAGGCCGCAAGGCGGTGGGTTGCAGCGGTCAACAACTGGGGCCGTCTGGGGGGATGGGATTTCACCGTTTCCCGAGATCCGGCATTGATTCCAAAGCAAGTCGCGCAAACGGCGACCACGAAGAATATCTGATTGGAATTGCAGCAAGAGAAACTCTATGAAGATCCGCATTATACGACAACATGCTACTGACCAGGACATCCGAGAAATGCTGGAAGAGCTTGAGTCTTACATTAAACTGGCTGTCGACGTGGAAAGAGAGATTCTGGCAGGAGGAGGGGAATATCATGCCGATTGTGAGGAAGTCCTTTTGGAGGATGGGAGCCAACAAGAGGACATCTGGGGGGCGGATTGGTACCCGAATTCCCGGACCGTGGAATTTGGGGCCTTGATCAATATCCGGCCCCACCAGGATAATCGCGGTATGGAGATTCAGAACCCGGAGTTGCGCCGGAGAGTCGAAAAGACCGTGCGACGCTTGTTGGAGGCGGAAACCAAGTGAGAGATTTGAAGAAAATGCATGAACGGTATTTGCGTGATAAGGGGCCGGTGCGCTTGGGAAATCTTGCATCGAGCCTACTCCGTCTGAGCAACTGGGTTCGAAAGAGACATCAAGATGACGCAGTGATCGACCTCATGCGTGAAATTGCCTGGCTGATGGAGTGGAGTGGTGATCTGGCGTCGCCGGAATTGGCCAACATGCAACGCGAGATCTGTCGCTGGCGTCGCGTCTGGCCTGTGGAACCGGCT
>Ga0214473_10006963_pt1 | contig 13455 bp, 14 predicted proteins | sample RVTome_7_FD_203509 | JGI IMG/M metagenome (GOLD analysis project Ga0214473, IMG submission 203509) | Soil microbial communities from uranium-contaminated site in the Upper Colorado River Basin, Wyoming, United States - RVT98D197 | ecosystem: Environmental > Terrestrial > Soil > Contaminated >...
GATGCTGATGCGATCGATAAAGTTAAAATTAATGGTAGCATTACTATAAGCGGATATGACCATGATATAAACGGTAACCCTCAAGATTCTGTGGAAAATGATTTACCCGGAATTGCTGTTACTGACCCTTCTCATGTCGGTATATTAGCTGGTAATATTGGAGGAGGTGCAACTGTTGAAGGCACGGGTGGATCGCCTAGTATCCAAGTTGTAACGAACGGAATCGATTGGGAAGAATATGCCGAAGATGTTGAGAGTGATCCCGATATCATCATAAATTCTTCTACAAATTTAAATAATATTCATGATCTGGGTACAATTGCGACCCCTAAGTCAACCTTTGTTAATGGAGATATAACATTTAATAAAAATTTAGAGGGCTGCGGAATATTAGTTGTAAATGGTAATTTAAGCATTAATGGTAATTTTACATATCGAGGCATTGTAATTGCGTACCAAAATTCTACAATAACAACCAAGTTAAATGGTAATGGTAAAATATACGGTGCCATGATTATAGCTGGATCAAGCGCTAATCTAGAAATTTCCAATGGAAATTTTAGCCTGCTTTATAGTTTGGACGCTATAAATCACATTGGAAGTCTTCTAAAAGCTCGAAGATTTAACATTCTGAGCTGGTGGGAATAAAAAAGTAAGTAATGCTTAAGTAGGTTTATTTACCAACTACTTAGTTAGACTTTAAAAAAGAAAAACAGTTAATCAATGATTAACTGTTTTTTTTTGTACTGTAAGGAAGAAGTTTAAGAAAGTATTGATTAAAATTTTAAGTGAGATAAATAGACTAACTGATAAAATTACTCTGCATTAATAATTCCGGATCCTCAACTTTATCAAGTTTATTCAAATTATCAGAAACTACCTGATAACTTTCAATTAATTCCTGAAGTTCTTCTGCATCAATTTTATAAAGTGTGCAATCATTGTTTGCAATGGCAAATGATATTCTGTTTGTCTTTTCTAAAATTTCCTTTTCGCCGAAAAAGTCAAGCAAATATCTGTATTCTATATTTCTCTTATCAACAAATTTAATTTTAATGTCTCCCATCACTACGAGGTAAATTGCATCTGCTGTATCATCGAAGGAGTACATAAGAGTTCCTTCTTTTGCAAGGAAGAATTTTTTTGGCTTTATAAAAGATTTTAGAAAAGAATCTGGAAGGTTTTTGAACAGTGAATTGTTTTTTGTTAGTTTCAGCATATCCTGATCGACTATCATATGTTAACCCCTTTCTCGGTTTATTTGTGAACTTATTACTGAAATAATTAATAAATAACTACTTTTTATTATTTCAAATTAAATACCACCCAAACTTTAGATTTTACACTATCTAACCAACCTTCACTAAGTCAACGAACTTTTTGACAAGTAAATATTTCACTATTAAGCAACTATTTTTTTATTTTCCTCAAAATCAGATGAAAAATAAATCATTATCACTTTAAACTTCAATTGTCGCATCCGACATCACTGACGTATAAACATTATGAATGTATGCTTCTACTCTTCGATTTTTACCTGTAAATAAATTATCCAATCACAAAAACCATTTGCATAATAATTGCTTAAAAACATCAGGTTAAATAACTAATACATTTAGAGGATTTTGAGAATATGAACACCGGTCAATCACTTTTCAGCATTGGAGCGCTGCTCTTACTTTCACTTACAGTATTGAGGGTCAATAACAATATACTTTATACAGATACTGTTTTGTATGATTCTAAGTTCGGAATAATTGCTAACTCGATAGCAACATCTATGATTGAAAAGGCACACGAAAAATTTTTTGATGCAAAGACTGCCGAAGGTCCCGTAGCCAATCTCTCAGAACTAACATTACCTCTTGGACCCGGAACGGGAGAGACCAATCCAGACAACTTTAATGATTTTGATGACTTTAACAATTATACCCAGAACGATACATTCTTTACCAGCCTTGTCTTTTATTCAAAGTGTAATGTTGTGTATGTAAATCCAAGCATTCCGAATGGTTTAGATAATAAAGTCAATACACAAACATGGCATAAAAAATTAACTGTTTCAGTTACCTGGAGACAGAATGATCAGACAACAAGTTTTGCTGTTGATACAATTAAGCAATCCAGCATTTATAGTTACTGGTATTTTTAATTAGAACGGAGTATAGAAATGGGATTTACAGTTTTATTGGATATCATCGGTTCGATAATAATAGGAGGTATATTAATGATGATTGCATGGCGTCTGAGCGATGCCACCACTGAAAAAACTTATAACAACAACGGTGAACTTTCAATCCAGCAAAATCTTTTAACTGTGGCTCAAATGATAGAATATGATTTCAGGAAGATCGGTTACTTCAATTCCTGGGGAGTAGTTATCGACCCCAGAACGGGGCAGCCTTTTAATTCTACCGAAGCAATTATTTATGCTGATTCGACTAGCATTCAGTTCTTTACTGATCTATACACAGATGTGTATCCTTATGGTGATGGTGTTCTTGATACTCTCCGATATTTCCTTGGTCCTGTTTCAGAATGTGGAAACACTCCTAATCCAAGAGATAGAATTCTATATAGAGTTGAAAACCATGATGTTCCGGTTCAGTCAAACCTTGGAGTTACACAATTCTTTATGAATTATTATGACGTCAATAATTTCCAGCTTACACCTCCAATTACTACACCGGGACTGATTAAAAGCATTGAAATTAATATTACGGTTGAGAATGTAGCTGCTTATGATGAGAAATATACAAACGCATTCTGGAAGCAGCTAAGATTAGCTTCAAGAAATGTAAGCAGAGCATTTACACCAGATAATTAAAGGAGTAAAATTATGTCAGGCAAAGCAACACTTTTAGTAATAGCAGGTTTCAGTTTAATTTTTCTAGTTGTGGGACAGAACTTTGGAAGTCTTTCCAATAGGGCAGTTGACAACTATGTAACTTATCAGAAAGAAACCGTTGCTCACAATATTGCAATCAGCGGCGCTAACATTGCTGCAAATGAACTTTTCTTAGATCGTGACTGGACACCAGCAGATTACCCAAAACCGTTTCAGGGCGGAGAACTGGATGTTGATATTGATGTTGTCGATGAAACGTTCGGGTTTCGTGAAATAACTGCAACGGGCACATATTTCGGAAAAACCAGCGAAATAAAAATAAGAGTCGCACCAAGTAATTTCTCAGAGTACGCATATTATTCAACTTACGAAACTGATAAACCAGGTGGAGTAAATATCTGGTGGACCGGAAACGATACTGTCTGGGGACCATTTCACACGCAAGATAAATTAAGAGTTTACCGCCATCCGTCATTCCTTGGTAAAAAGACTTCCCACAAAGGAAGCATTGTTTATTACAGCAGTAAAAACCAGGATGCCCCAGTCATTACTGGTCTTTATGAACCAGGTAAAAGCGTTGTTTTACCAACCAACGCTGTTGAAAATTTAGAAGCCGATGCAGATGCCGGTGGATTAAAATTCAGTGGAAAAGATACTGTTTACCTATTCTTTAATCGTGATTCATTGAAATTCAAATATAAATATTCAGACCCATATCAATCCCTCAATTTACCTGATGCAGCACCAAATGGACTTGTATATGCAAAGGATTGTGTAGTAAGATTAAAAGGTGTTGTAAAAGGACAGTATACTTTAGGTTGCAGCTCTTCAAGCACTTCTACAGGAAAGGGTACTGTTTGGCTTGATGATAATATTGTATATGATACTAATCCATTAATAGATCCGCAATCTCAGGATTTATTTGGCATCGTTGCAGAAAACTATATATATATATCAAGAGCAGCACCAAATAATCTGGATATTAATATTCAGGCTTCTATGTTTAGTGAAAAGTGGGGATTTGGTGCATGGGAATATAATAAAAGACCTGTCAGCGGAAATATAAACCTTCTCGGTGGTATTCAACAGAATTACAGACAACCGGTTGGTACGTTCGGTAACGAAGAGCATGGGTTTTACAAACAATACCGTTATGATTGGAGACTGGGATTTATGTCTCCGCCATTTTACCCGGGAACAGGCGGCTTTAGAATAGTATCCTGGTATGAATAATAAATAATAAAAATGTGGAAAAAATAAATTTTAAAACTTTATCGAGGATGGAACATATGATGCACATTAGACCAAACAGAGGTGGTGTTGCAGATCTATCGGATTTTGCAGGCACCATTTCAACGAGAGAAAGAGGATTCAAAAGCTTAGCAAGATTTGTGGTTGTAATATCTGTTATTCTTGCAATCCTAATGATCGCTCTTTAATTACTTCTTGAATTTATTTAAAGAATTAAAATTGATTGAATATTCTTCTATCAATTTCAATTCTATAGTGAGTTCGGGACAGGAATATTTTTTACTAAACAGAAAAGTCTTCGTTACGTATAAGCAGAAGTATAGCAGATTGTGGAATTATTAAATACTTTTCCTTTTCGAATTCTATTTCAACAGCTTCCTTCCTTAAGAATATTGCCAGGTCACCTTCTTTAGCCTGCAGCGGAATGTATTTAACTTTATTTAAATTCTCTTTCCATGGTTCATCTTCTATTTCGGATGATGTTGCGTAACCAGGTCCTACTTTAATTACATAACCACTTTGAACTCTCTCCTTCTCAGCCACACCTGAAGGCAGATACAAACCACTGGATGTTCTGCTGGTTTCTTCATGCGGTTTTACCAAAACTCTATCTCCAACAACTATGAATCTATCTAATTTTGTCAAAATGATGTCCATAACTTTTATAAAAATGCTTTCGAAAAATAGTAAGAAATATATTATGAATTTTTAATACGGTTCCGGGTTGATTTAATTATCTCTGGAAGGAGAAAAGGAAAGGTTTGAATTAGTTTAAACGATAATTGTCTGTATAATTTGTTTAGAATTGCTTGCTGAACTAACAAGGCAACTTTTGTTCGTTTCAGAAATGAATTATTCCATGCTGCTGTATATTTATTATCCAGATGATCCCGATCATAATTTTTAATTTTCTGCTGAATAATTAATGATGATAAAATTTTGGCAGAATACATTGCCATTCCTATTCCGTCCCCGGTAAATGGAGCGATCATTCCTGCAGCGTCACCAATAAAAAAAATTCCATCTTCAACTGCTTTCTTTTTGCCGAAATAAATATTCCCAGTTCCATAAACCTGCCTACGGGACAGGCAGGCAGGCAGCTCACGAAGAATTTCATCTGCTTTATATTCAAATAAACTTCTAAAGCTCTGATTATTCTGTAATAAGTTTTTTATTCTATCCCGAACTGATCCATTACCATTACCTCGTTTCTCCAAAAAACACAACGTAATCTCATTGTCTGAAACAGGATTCAATCCGCAATAAATATTATCAGCTGCATAAATCCTGATTTCATTATCCGGAAAATTTTTCAGAAGGTTTTTATTTAAGTGAAATTTTATGCCGTTATAATTTGATTTATTATTAATTGATTTCATCCCGCTGATAGAAAAATTTCTCTTCAGCTTTTTATCAAGGATATTTTGCTTTCCATAAGCAGCGATTACAAAGTCAGCAGTAATTAAAAAATTCTCTTCCCTATTCATGGCTACATTTACTAAAAACTTATCGCCATCTCTTATAACATCAATTACATCGGCAGGCTGATGGATTATTATTCCGGATTCAAGAGCACAATTCAATAAAAAATCATCAAACACTGATCTTTTAATTGCATAAGCCGGAAAGTTAAGATCAGTCGATATTTCCCTGTCATTAAGAACATATCTAAATTTCGAAAGCTTGATTGGATTTAATGAGAGAAATTTTTCAAAAAGATTTAATTCATTCAGGATTTCTGAAACTTCGCCCGACAAAAATTCTCCGCACAAAACTTCTCTCGGGAAATTTTTCTTTTCAATCAGGCAGGTTTTAAATCCTGCCTTAGAAAGGATTAAAGCAGCAGTTGAACCTGCAGGTCCTCCACCAATAATTACAATATCATACTCAAGGTTATTCATCATTTGTATTACGAATAATTATTAACCACCTGAAAGCCCACTTTCTTTTTATTATATAGTTTTTAATTTGCAGACCATCCAGCAGTTCAACTAGTTCCGATTTGATGAATCCTCTCTTAACTGAAAGAGGTGCATCATTTTTAAATAAGCTGCTTTTGGAAAATAACCTGATCAGAAATTTAATCCCGATAATTGCAATGAGAGAACGTCTCAAATCATTAATTATAATCCCCTTCTTTGCAACAATTAAAGATGATGAAATAATATTTTTAATCTCTTCTTCCTTAAAGTGATGAAAGAAAAGCGAAGAGTGAATAACATCCATTGACTTATTCTTTAATGGAAGATGAAGAACATCACCATAGATTGACTCGTTAACTGTATTGCCATTATTTTGATTTTTTAAAATCTCACATACACGTTTGTTTTTATCGAGCGAGAATATTTTCAGATTTTTATTTTTTCTTCTGATTGATTCTAATATATCACTTGCGCCTGAACCTACATCAAGAATGTTTATTGCACTATCATCTGAACTTTTTAGGAGGTGCTTCAATCCGGAATATGAAGTTTTAATTCCACCGAGATATTTGTTGATAAGTTTTAACTCGTGAAGAGCTTCATCTATTCGCTGATCAATGATAGAGAAGTCATCCATTAATTCTTTTTCATAATGACGTTTAATAAACATCAAACTCCTTCGAACATAACCAGTTCCATTGTTAAGCCGGGTCCGAATGCAATTGCACAGCAATACTCTCCTTTATGAATAATATTATCCTGTAAAATTTTTTTCAAAATAAACAGAATCGAAACCGACGACATATTCCCGTAATTGCGAAGAACTTCTCTGGATGGAAGCATTTGTTCATCATTTAATCCTAATCCTTTTTGAAGCGAATCAAGAATAGCTCTTCCTCCCGGATGAAGTGCCCAGAATTTAATACTACCAACATCAAATCCGTTTTTGTTTAGAATTTTTTTTATTTCTGGTGTAGCTGATTCCAAAATTATTTTAGGTATTTCAGATGAGAGCAGCATTTCAAAACCATAATTTCCAATCTTCCACCCCATAAACTCTGCTGAATTATCGAACAACACAGTTTCAGCAAAAGATATTTTTAACTGTGGCTTTAATCCATTTTCTGTTTCATTAGAAAATAAAACCGCAGAAGCACCATCTGCAAAAATCATATTAACAAGAATATTATCTCTTGTTGCTTGTGTTTGCAAATGAATGCTGCATATTTCGACGGCAACAAGAAGTGTCGTTATATTTTTTTCTTTGTTGGAGTTAAGAGCTTCCCAAACTGAATTAACTCCGTTTAATGCTGCTGAACAACCCATAAATCCAATGTTTGTTCTCTTAATAGATTTAGGAAGATTAAATTTTTGAATGAGATGATAATCCAAACCCGGTGCATAAAATCCTGTGCAGGAAATTGTTATGAGTCGGTTTATTCTATTGTGATCTATTTTTGTTTTTGTAAATAATTCTTCAACTGCATCTTCAGCAAGCTTTGCTGACCACTTTTCATACATCTGCATACGTGCTTGTGTGTCGGGATTGTAATGATTGCCCTCATTGGTTGTAAAAAAATTCTTTTCATTATTGTAATTGCCATCAGGAATTACAATAAATCTTGAATCAATTCCGGAAAATTTTTCTGTCATACCAATTAATCTTGCAACTGCGGCATCACCCTGCATTCGTCTCTTCAACTCTTCGGATGCTTTTCTTTGAGTTACTTTGTAAGGAGGAGATGCTGTGGTCAATTCGATTAGCATAAAACCTTTATCATAATTGGTAATAAATTTTTAAAGAATTAATCAAATAGTTGTCATATCTAATTCAAAGTGACACTCGTAGTCAAACAATTAACTTATGCACTAATTAGATTTTACTCTGACATTGAATTTAATTGTTAACTCATCTTCAATACCTATCATACCAAATGCAGCACTGTGAGGTTTAATATTGAAATCAGTCTGTAAAATTTTTAATTCACTGTTTGCCTGAATATTGTCATTTCCAATTTGCAAATTAATTGGTAGATCAAATTTTTTGGTTACTCCGTGAAGAGTAATTTCCAAATCTGCAGTTGGTGTTGGTAATTTTCCTGAGAAGCTATTTATCTTTACAAAAATTTCAGGGTATTTTACTTCATAAAGATGATCTTCATCCAGCATAGTATCATATATTTCTTTTCTATCATCTTCGGTTACTTCTTTTTTAAAGTTTTCTCCTTCAGTATTTCTGTAAGTTGAATCATCAACTATAAATTCTTTAATTGGTATTTCAATCTGTACTTTTGATTTGGTAAAATCTTCTTTATCCCAGGAAATATTGCTTGTGAACTTTTTGATAACAATTACATGATTATGTGCAAGACCGGAAAGAATTCCATTTTTAAAGACAAGTATTTTTATTTCGCTGGCATGTTTATCTATCGAATAAGTTTGTGCATAGGAATTTGTTATTACTACAGAAAACAGTAAACACAACGATCTAATTTTATATTTATTCACTTTAATCTTTAAAGTTACTTTATAATGTGTTTTAATTTATACACAAAATAACATTAACAGAAATCATTATTTTTGTACCACATTATGAGGAAAGTCCTTTTTATAACATACTATTGGCCTCCATCAGGAAAAGCATCATTGCACTGGCCATTAAAAATCATCAAACATCTGCCGCAGTTTGGCTGGATGCCCTTGGTCCTGACGGTTGAAGAGGATACGTTTTCTCAAAAGGATGATACTTTTTTAAATGAAGTTCCGAAAGAAGTTAAAGTATTCAGAAGCAAAGCTTATGAGCCATTCAATCTTTATAAAAAATTAACGGGTAAAAAAAAGGAGGATCAGTTAATTGCTTCTGAAACAATTTCGCAAGACAAAAAAAGTTTTTCTCACCGTTTGTCAATCTGGATAAGAATGAATTTATTTATTCCCGATGCAAGAGTTGGATGGTATTTTCCTGCTGTAAAAAAGGGAATTGAGTTACTTAAAGAGAACAAAGTCGATTTGATTGTTTCAGTAGGTCCACCTCACACAACACATTTAGTTGCAAAGAAGATTGCATCAAGATTGAATATACCTTTTGTGCTAGTATTTATAGATCCGTGGACTGACATTTCTTACTATAAAAACTTCAAAAGAAATTTTATCACACGTAAACTTGATCTTCATTTGGAAAAATCGGTTCTTAAGAATTCTGCTGCTGTAGTTTTTGTAACCAATACAATGAAAGAAGACTATGAAAAAAAATATTCGTTCATAAAACACAAATCACATGTTCTATATTGGGGTTACAGTGAAGAAGATTTCAGCCTTCCCCCCAACCCCCTTCCAAAGGAAGGGGGAGTTGAAAAAGTAATTGTGCATGCAGGAAATATTTTTTCATATCAGAATCCTGTGAATTTTTGGAAACAAGTAAAGCATGAAATTGATTCTGGTAACAAATTAAAGCTGAAATTCATCGGAACTGTTGATTCCGCAATAAATAAATCAATTGATAAAGCTGGTTTAACTCCGTTCACTGAGTACGTCGGCTTTCTTCCTTACAAAAAGATGCTGGAAGAAATTTGCAATGCTGATTATTTATTAGTTTGTGCGACTGAACCGCGCCACGTTCCCGGGAAGCTTTTTGAATATCTTAGAGCGGGAAAGCCAATTATTGCTTTCGGAGATGGAAACAAAGAAGTAAAAAATATCCTGGAGAAAGCAAATGCAGGAATGATGTTTGGATATGAAGAACGTGGAAAAGAAATATTTCAAGGAAGATTTCAATTCAGTCCAGATAAGAATTTTATTAAGAGTTTTGAGAGGGGTGAGATTGCTGAAAAGATGGGGACACTATTATCTAAAATTTTATCATATTAAATAAGTTAGATGAATGCAAAACTACTTTGATAAAAATAAGTTTGTTCCCTTCTCAACGAGCTCGGGTTTAGATGGGAGTTATACTGGTTTATATGAAAATAAAGTAGTTCGAGTTGTAGAAAAGAATAAAGAGCATTTCAAAAAAATTTTACATTTCAGCAACGAAATAACTGGTCTTATTAAATCAAAACTCCTTTATGAGGAAGAAAATATTCTGGTTATTGAGCATGAAAAACTTGAATATATAACCTATTATGAAGAGTGGACAAAGAAACAAAAGGTAAATGCTGCAAAGACTGTCGTTGACATCCAATTAAAATTAGTTGCAAAAGGATTTTATCTTAATGATCCGCATGCATTTAATATAACATTTAAATATCACCAGCCACTTTATTTTGATTTTGGCTCAATTAAAACCGGAAAGATTACGCCTAGCTGGTGGTTTGTTAAATGTTTTTGCGGCTGGACGGAAATGGATTACTGGGACAGCGTATTAAAGATTAATATTATCCAAAAATTGTGGATTACATTAAGAATGTTTTTCTCGAAATTGCCGTATGTATATCTTCTAAAAAAACTTTCAAAATTTGAAACAGGATTTATAGAGAAAAAATTAATTAAACTCCTTCGGATGAAGAACTCTGTCGGAAAAATTACCAAAAAGTTAGTAATCAGTTTACCTCTGCTTTTCAGGAATTTTTCTAACTGGACAGATTATGATCAAAAAAATCCCGAATTAAATTTTGACAATGACCGGAATAGAAATATACTCGAACTATTTAGAAGATTTAAACCGAAAAACGTATTGGATATTGGTGCAAATAAAGGTGCATATAGTTTCCTTGCTTTAGAAAACGGTACAAAAGAAGCTATCGCTTTAGATCTGGATAGTTATTCACTCAATCACCTCCTAAATGAAATAGCGAAACATAATTCGAAAATTACTGTAGCTAAGCTCAATATTATGAATTATCCTGATAAACCAGGCTATTATGGTTCTTACATTCCCTCCCACAAAAGGTTTAACTGTGATTTTACAATTTGTTTGGCTGTTGTTCATCACCTGTGCTACTTTGGAAATTATTCATTTGAAGAATTTGCAGAAAGGTTGAACAGGTTTGCCAACAATACATTAATAGTAGAATTTGTACCTTATGATGATATCCATCTGACAGGAACAAAGTATAAGGATAAAGATCGTTCATGGTATACAGAGGTGAATTTTATTAAAGTATTTAAGAGATGGTTTCCGGGAGATCATGAAATTTTTAAATCAACACCATCTCCAAGAATCCTAATAAAGTTTTGTAAATGAAACCCATCTTCAAAAATTTTATAATAATATTTTTTTTACCTTTATTATTATCTAGAAGGTTATATTTCTGGCATTTTGCTGATAAATCTAAACTGCCGGGAAAGGAATTTGCAGAATATGGTTTCAGTGTTGGTTGGAAACTACTATTTAAAGCCAAGCTTTCGCCCAGGTTGTTGTTAAACCCTGTCTCTATTGTCAGGTATTTTGAATTTGATTTTGCAAAAAAATTTTCACAACTAAAGGATGGAATGAAAATACTGGACATTTCTTCCCCTTACCTTTTTGGTTTCTATCAGGCAAGTAGATTTTCGTTGGAATATCTTTATACTAATCCAGATGGTAAAGATTTACAGAATGTAAATTCTCTTTCACAACGACTGACATTTCGTTCCAATTACAAAACTGAACAAGTAAACGCTTTAGACATTCCATATCAGGAAAAATATTTTGACAGAATATTTTCTATTAGTGTAATCGAACACATTTTAAATGATGGAGATTCTCTGGTAATGAAGGAACTCTGGAGAGTATTAAAACCAGGAGGTGTCTTCATTCTTACAATCCCTGCAAAAAATAAATTTGAAATTGAGTATAAGGAAAAAGATGAATACAATCTTCATTCGGGGAAAAAACTTGATAAATATTTCTTCCAGAGAATTTATGATAAAGAAAATATTGAAGAAAGATTGTTATCTTCGATTAATAATTATGAAATTATTAGTATTAAGGTGTTCGGCTGTACAGAAAAAAATTTTTACCCGGATTATAATAAGCGTTGGGTGAATTATTCTTACTGGGAAACAACGAAAGACCCTTATTACATTTCAAAAATTTTTACTTACTTCAATGACACTGCCAATCTTGTCGATATTGGAGTAGCAGGAATAGCAATCAGAAAATTAAAATGAGTTATAAATACCCCGTTTACCAGCCCAATCTTACTGGCAACGAAAAAAAATACGTTGAAGAGTGTCTACATTCAACATGGATTTCTTCCAAAGGTAAGTTCATAAAGCAATTTGAAGATAGCTTTTCAAAATTCGTAGGAATTAAAAATTCAGCAGCAGTTTCAAATGGAACCGTTGCTCTTCACGTTGCTTTGCTTGCACTTGGAATTGGTAAAGATGATGAAGTTATCGTTCCAACCTTTACATATATCGCCTCTGTAAATTCAATAGCATACACAGGAGCAAAACCGGTATTTGTAGATTCAGACCCGATTACCTGGCAGATTGATCCTGATAAGATCAGAGAAAAAATTACAAAAAAAACTAAAGCATTAATGGCTGTGCACATATATGGGCATCCCTGTGAAATAGATACAATAAAAAAAATAGCAGACGAAAATAATTTATACATCATTGAAGACTGTGCAGAAGCAATAGGGACATATTATAAAGATAAACATGCCGGACTGTTCGGAGATATTTCAACATTCAGTTTTTTTGGGAATAAAGCCATAACTACAGGTGAAGGTGGAATGGTTTGCACAAATAACGACGGTCTGCACGATATGATAATCAGATTGAAAGGACAGGGATTAGCAAAAAACCAGGAATACTTTCACGACGTAATTGGTTACAACTACAGGATGACAAACATTTGTGCAGCGATTGGTTGCGCACAGCTTGAAAGGATAGACGAAATTCTTTTAAAGAAAAGAAAAGTTGCAGAAAATTATATCGAAGAACTTAAAGGTTTAGAAATCAGTTACCATAAAGAAACGGGAGATGTTAGACATTCTTACTGGATGTTTACTATTCTTGTTAAATCAGAAAGTGAAAGATCAGAACTGAGAAAATATCTCAGTGAAAATGGAATTGAAACAAGACCAACTTTTCATCCGGTTCATACTATGCCAATGTATTTAGAGAAAGAACATTATCCGGTTGCAGAAGATTTAGGGAAAAGAGGAATAAATCTGCCGAGCTATCCTGATCTTACAGAAGAGGATATTTGCTACATCAGTAAAAAAATAGAGGAATGTTATATCAACTACATAATTTGAAATTCTAACTTATGACTGTAAGACGACTATTTCATAAATATCATCTTTTTGTTATTGATCCAAATATTTCCATTTTCTTCTTTCGCCTGAATTCTATAAATATATACTCCGCTTGGTAAATTACTTGCATCAAAAGTAACTTGGTGGGTTCCTGCAACATATTCACCTTCAGCCAATAATGATACTTGTTCGCCTAATGTGTTAAAAACAGCTAGAAATATACTTGAATTAGATGGCAACTGAA
>Ga0214473_10006964_pt1 | contig 13454 bp, 10 predicted proteins | sample RVTome_7_FD_203509 | JGI IMG/M metagenome (GOLD analysis project Ga0214473, IMG submission 203509) | Soil microbial communities from uranium-contaminated site in the Upper Colorado River Basin, Wyoming, United States - RVT98D197 | ecosystem: Environmental > Terrestrial > Soil > Contaminated >...
CGCCCCGCCCAAGGGCCAGAAGTTATGGATATTGTTCCTTGGCAAAGGCGGTCGCCGGAGCAGCTAGTATCCGACGGCGCTGCCATCGGCCGAGCGGGGATCGGCGGCGCCCATGCGCAGGCCCGTTTTCGGGTCAATCCAGATGCCCATCGCACGACCTTGCGAGCGCGACGAGTTCGAGATGCGCACCTGGTGACCCATCTCCTGCAAGCGCCGCACTGTCTCGGGCGAGTAGCCGAATTTTTCCATCGCGATGCGGTTGGGCAGCCACTGGTGGTGAATGCGCGGCGCGGCGATGGCCTCGGCGACGTCCATATCGAAGTCCACGACGTTGACGATCACCTGCAGCACCGTATTGATGATCGTCCGGCCGCCCGGTGAGCCAATCAGCAGCAGCGGCTTGCCGTCCTTCAGAACGATGGTGGGCGTCATGGACGAGAGCATGCGCTTGCCGGGAGCCACCAGGTTCGGCGCCGTGCCGACCAGGCCGGTCTCGTCGGTGCGGCCCGGCTGCGGGTTAAAGTCGCCCATCTCGTTGTTCAGCAGGAAGCCGTTCCCGTCCGAGACGATTTTCGAGCCGTAGCCGTCTTCCAGAGTGTAGGTGACCACCACAGTGTTGCCCTGCGCGTCGATGACAGAATAGTGCGTCGTCTCATTCGACTCGGCGACGTCGTTGAAACGCACCGGATCGCTCGTGGACGCGCGCTCCATGCTGATCGTGCGTCGCAGCTCCGCGGCATACTCCTTCGAAATGAGCCGCGCCACCGGTATTTCGGGGTTGAAGTCGGGGTCGCCCAGGTAGCGGGCGCGGTCGGCGAAGGCGCGACGCATGGCCTCGGCAAGCAGATGCAGGTGCGAGGCGGAGCCGAATTGCTGTGTGCGCACATCGAAGCCTTCGAGGATGTTCAGCATCTCCAGCAGCGCCACGCCGCCCGAGCTGGGCGGAGGCATCGAAATTACTTCGTGGCCGCGGTAGGTGCCGCGCACCGGTGTGCGCTCCTTGGCCTCGTAGGCGGCCAGATCCGCTTCGGTGATCAGCCCGCCGTTCTTTTTCATGTCGGCCGCAAGCAGCCGCGCCGTCTCGCCCTTGTAGAATCCATCGCGGCCGTTCTTCTGGATGCGGCGCAGCGCGCGCGCCAAATCGGGCTGCTTCCAGACGTCGCCCGCCTCGTAGAAATCCGTGCCGTTCTTCAAGAACACTTTGACGCTGGCCGGATACTTCTTGAACTCCGGCGCGTTTTCCCGGAAGGCGTCGGCCAGGCTCCAGGTGAGCGGGAATCCCTTCTCGGCGAGTTTGATGGCCGGCGCAATCAAATCTTTCATTGGCAGGCGGCCGAGCTTTTCGTGCGCCAGGAAAAACCCCGCCACGGTGCCGGGCACGCCCGCTGAGGTGTAGCTGTCGTGATGCTTCACGGCGTCGTATTTGCCATTCGGGTCAAGAAACATCCGATCGTGCGCGGCCGCAGGGGCCTTCTCGCGGAAGTCGAAGGCGCGCACTTCGCCGCTTGCCATGTGTGCCAGGATGAATCCGCCGCCACCGATGTTGCCTGCCGCGGGGTGAACTACGGCCAGCGCAAAGCCAGTCGCGATGGCCGCGTCGATGGCGCTACCGCCCTTGCGCAGAATCTCCAGGCCCACCTTCGAGGCCAGATCGTTGGTGGAAACCACCATGCCGTGCCGAGCCCGCACGGGCTCGCGGGCGGCACCCGCCGTCAGCGGCGCGGGAAGTGCCAGAAGAGTGCAGAGGCATAGAACGAGGGCTGTTCGGGGGAATTGGGCAACGGATCGACTCAAAGGGACCTCCTGGGGCGGCAGGCGCTCCGATTCTGGGCACCTGCAGAACAGAATATGTGCAGACGCGGCCCGAATCAAGTCAGGCTGGGGATAACGTGATTGGAAGGGTGGACACCTCGGTGATAAAATCTGCGCCAATTCCAACGCCTTTTTATAAGAGTGCTATGCCGAGGGCGATTCAGCAGCAGGTGTCCAGTGCTGGCGCACCGAAACGTGTGGTACTCGGCGCCCGGACACATTCTGGCTGGGCCGTGATTGTGGCCCTGGCAGGATCGGCCCGCTCGCCGGAAGTGATTGACCGGCGGCGCATCGAAAATGCTGACGCGAGCCTTCGGGGGTCGAGGCAGCCCTACCATGCGGTGGAGGCGCTGGAGCTGAGACAAGCCGAGCAGTATTTGAAGCGCTGCGCCGCTCGCACGCAAGCCCTGACACGCCAGGTATTCCGGACAGCACTGGACGAACTGGAGCGGAAGGGATACCGGGTTTTGGGCTGTGGTCTTCTGTTGGGTTCCGGCAAGCCGCTGCCCGCGCTGTCCGCTATCCTGGGGTCCCACCCCTTGCTCCACACCGCGGAAGGGGAGTTTTACCGAAACGCGATTCTCGACGCCAGCAAACACCATGGACTGCCCGTCACCGGAGTGAAGGAGCGCGAAGTCTACGAGCGCGCCGCAGCAGCGTTGCGAGTTTCCTCGAGCGACTTGCAGCACCGCCTGGACGAGATGGGAAAGCCCATCGGCCCGCCCTGGCGGCAGGACCAAAAGCTCGCCGCATTGGCCGCCTGGCTGGCTCTGGCCGCGGCGACGCGGCGCTAGGTGCCCGGCTTACGTTGACTTGATTCCATCCCCGACGTAAGATGCGCGTTCGTGCTCAGGGTTCACACTTCATGATTGGGAAGACGGTCTCGCACTACCGCGTGCTGGAGAAGCTGGGCGGGGGCGGGATGGGTGTGGTGTATCGCGCCGAGGACACGCGGCTGGGCCGGTCGGTGGCGCTGAAGTTCCTGCCCGAAGAGCTCTTGAGTGACGCCCAGGCCATCGAGCGCTTCCAACGCGAGGCGCGCGCCGCTTCCTCCCTGAACCATCCGCACATCTGCATCATCCACGACATCGACGAACACAGCGGCCGCCCGTTCCTGGCGATGGAATTGCTCGAGGGGCAGACGCTGAAAGCCAAGCTCAGCGGCCGTCCACTGCCCCCCGAGGAACTGCTCGATTTGGCCATCCAGATGACCGACGCGCTCGAGGCGGCGCACGCCAAGGGCATCGTCCACCGCGACATTAAGCCCGCGAATATTTTCGTCACCGGCCGCGGCCAGGTGAAAATTCTGGATTTTGGACTCGCTAAACTGATGGAGCGGCGCCGCGTGGGAGAGGCTGTCGGCGCGTCCGCTATGCCCACCACCGGCCCCGGCGAAGACATGCTCACGAGCCCGGGCTCGACGCTCGGCACCGTGGCGTACATGTCGCCCGAACAGGCACGCGGCGAAGACGTGGACGCCCGCACCGACATTTTCTCGCTTGGCGTGGTGCTCTACGAAATGGCCACCGGGCGGCAGGCGTTCAGCGGGAACACTTCGGCGGTGGTTTTCGACTCCATCCTGAACCGCCCGCCGCAGCCCATCGCGCGCGTGAACCCGTCGGTCCCCTCCGATCTGCAGCAGGTGATCGCCCGGGCGCTCGAAAAAGACCGCCGTGCCCGCTACGAGAGCGCGGCCAAACTGCGCGCCGACCTCGAGCGGCTGAAACGGGAGATGGATTCCGGCCGCACCACGGCTGCCTCCGGCGGGGCGGAGAATTCCGTGGCCGTGCTCTACTTCCAGAACTTGAGCCGCGGCGAAGAGGATGAATACTTCCGCGACGGGATGACCGAGGACATCATCACTGAGCTTTCCAGCATCAAGGGCTTGCGCGTCTTCCCGCGGTCGGCGGTCTTTGCGTACCGCGACAAGCAGACCACCGCGCCGCAAATCGGCCAGGAATTGAACGCCGCTTTTGTGCTGGAGGGCAGCCTGCGCCGCGCCGGCAACCGCATCCGCATCACCGCGCAGCTGGTGGAGACCCGCACCGGCCACACCATCTGGGCCCGCCGCTTCGACCGCACGATGGACGACGTCTTCGCCATCCAGGACGAGATGGCGCAGAACATCGCCCAGGCGCTCGAGGTGATGCTCAGCGAGGAAGAGAAGCGCGCCATCGAAAAGGTGCCCACCGCCAACGTCGAGGCCTACGATTACTACCTGCGCGGCCGGCAATACTTCCACCAGTTCCGCCGCAAAGGCATCGAAGCGGCGCGGAACATGTTCGCGCGCGCCATCGAGAGCGACCCGAACTATGCCCGTGCCTGGGCCGGCCTGTCCGACTGCCATTCTTTCCTGCAATTCTATTGGCAACCCACGCGGGAAAACCTGGAAGGGGCGGACACTGCGAGCCGCAAGGCGCTGGAGCTTGATAGCGAGCTGGCCGAGGCCCACGCCTCGCGCGGGCACTACCTCTCGCTGGTGGGGCGCGACGGCGAAGCGAAGCGCGAGTTCGAGGCGGCCATCCGGCTGAACCCGCAGTTGTTCGAAGCCTATTACTTCTACGCGCGCTCGTGCCTCATCCACGGCCGCTTGCAGGAAGCCGCGCAACTGTTCGAGCAGGCCTGCCGCGTGCGACCCGACGACCCCCAGGCGCCCAGCCTGCTCGCCAACGTGTACGACGGTCTGGGAGTGGAGCCTGCGGTGGTGGAAGCGGCCCACCGCCGCGCCGTCGAAGTGATTGAAAAGCACCTGGAGATGCATCCGGACGACGTGCGCGCACTTTACTTGGGCGCTCAGAACCTGTGCCACCTGGGCCAGCACGACCGGGGGCTCGACTGGGCGAAGCGCGCCCTCGCCATCGACCCGGAAGACTCCGCGGTCTGCTACAACGTCGCCTGCATCCACGCCATCTTGGGGCACACCGAGCAGGCCATCACCTACCTGGAAAAATCGATTGCCTGCGGCTTCGGCGACAAGGAGATCATCCGCAACGACCCCTACCTGAATCCCGTCCGCAACCACCCGCGCTACATCGCGCTGTGGAACAAGCTGACCGCCGCCGATTCGCGCGGCTGAGTTCTTCTCTGCGCGCCCGCCTTCCACAGCCCACGGGTTGACAGATGCGGGCAAACTAAACCAGAATCGCCATACCAGTGATAGGTGCCCAGCATCCACAAACCCCAAGAGATGGGGGAGCGGCATCCGCAGCGAAGAAATCCTATGCAGCCCCGGCATTTCATGTTTACGGCGACATTCAAGTGGTGACCCGTAACGTCGGCACTATGGGCGCGACGGCCGACGGCGCAGGAATGTTTGCGAAGACAACCTGACGATCTGGCTCCACTGGCCTGGTGAGGTGCGCGATGGTTTGCCCGCGCTGTGGACTTTCCTACGCTGACCATTTGGCCGGGTGTCCTTCCTGCGGTAGCTCAGCGAGCGGAGCGGGTCCGGCTGTGCCGGTCGCCGCGCGCGAAAAGGGCTGGTGGGAGCGCAACTGGAAATGGGCCGTGCCGACCTTTGTACTCGTGACGATTGGCGTTTTCGTCTGGGCGCTGGTGGGCTTTGTGATGGGCGCTTTCCGGTCGTCCTACGTGTACCAGGAAGCTCTGGCGCGCGCCCGCGCCCATCCCGCCGTGGTGGAGCAACTCGGCACGCCGATTGAACCGGGCCGGTTCGTGAGCGGCAACCTGAGCGTCTCCGGCGCGAACGGCGAAGCCGACTTGGCCATTCCCCTCTCCGGTCCGAAAGGGAGGGGCACTCTCTACGCGCGGGCAATGAAGCCCGCCGGAGAATGGCGGTTTTCCATGTTGTTGTTTGCGCCGGAGAACAGGCAGCAACGGATCGACCTTCTGGAAGAACAGCCGGCGGAAGAACCGCAGCGATTTTGAGCGTCTCCTACGAGACGCGTCAGAAGCGAACCTGGTAGCGGAAAGAAACGCCGCGGCCGGGTGCGTCCACGCCCCAACTGATTCCACGGTAGTTGCGATCAGCGATGTTGTAGAAGTCCAGCAGTAGGTCCTGCCGCTCGGAAATTTGCACTCCGGCGCGCACGCTGGCGGTGAAGTAGCCCGGCACCGCCGTGAACAGCGGCGCTGACGTGACGCCCGGTCCCAGCACGCGGTCGAGGATCTGCGTCAGGGTCTCTCCGGTGGCCAGCAGCACATCATCTGACGTACCCAGCGTGGCGTCCGGCCCTGTGCCCACGAAGCCGCGCACCGTTGCTCCACGACGGAAGAAATTCGTGATGCTGCTCTGCGTGCGAATGGCTCCGGTACGGCGGTCCTCCTGGTCCAGACTGGAGAGACGGTCCTGCCGGGCGGCAGCGTGGAAATACGGTTCCATCCAGAAGCGCCCGCCCTTCGACCGGTAGCGAATCTTCAAATAGCCGTCGGGCGCGGGCGTGCCGCCTTCGATGTTGGGCGGTAGATCGGTGCGCAGGTCGCGGGCGCGGACGTAGGTGAAGATGGTCGAAACTGTCCAGCGCGGCGAGATCTGCCACGCGGCGGTGTGCTCGAACCCGTAAAGACGTGCCTTGTCGAAATTTGCGCGCACCAGCACCGGACTGTTGGACACGTCCACAAACACAACTCCGCTCGAATTCTGCGCCGTGATGGTCTGTCCACCCAGCGTCATGCCAACAGCGCCCGGGGGAAGAATCAGCGCCTGTTTGGCGATGTTGTCGTGGATGTCGTTCACGAAGAACGAGAAGTCCGTGCGGAATTGCGCCCGGCGGTAGTGGAGGCCGAACTCGTAGTTCAAGCTCGTCTCCGGCTCGAGTTGCCGCACCGCGATTCCGGTGGAGACGGCATCGGTGCCGGCTGTTGATCCAACCGTGCCGCCGAGGCTGGCGACGTCCGGAGCAGCCACCTCGAAGCCCGAGCCAGTGAGGCCGAGCGTGCCGAGGTCCGTCATGTGGGGCGCGCGAAACCCGCGGCTGACGTTCCCCGAAAAATTGAATCCCGAGCCCAGCGTGGCCACCGCGCCTGCCCGGAACGTCACCGACGAGACACGCAACGAATCATCGGGCCACAATGGCTGGCCCGCGACGAGCGGGCTATCGGACGCGCGAACACGATAAGACGCAGCCCCGTACCGGAAACTCCCCACTAGGCGCAGGTGATTCGGCACTGCCTCGAAGACATCCTGCAAGTAAGCGCCCCCACTCTGGTAACGGGCTCGGTCGGGCACGCGCGGGCGGCGGAGAGACACCGCTATTGTGACGGGGTCGAAGCCGAACGAGGGCGAGTGGATCCGCTCGTGGTAGTAGTCAGCGCCGAAGAGCAGGTCGTGCCGCTGCCCCAGCCCCTTGCTGGCGATGGCCGAAATGCCGTGCACCTTGGTGCGCTCGTATTCGTGATTGATGGAGGCGGCCGGGTTGCCGTTCCCACCCTGGTTCACGCGCTCCTCGCGCTGGGAATTGAACGAGTAGTTCACCGCCAAATCGTCTACCCAGCCCAGCCGCTGTTTGTCGAAGCGCACGTAGAAGAAATCGAGCATCAGGTTGCGCAGGTCGGCCACCAGATTGCCGTCGCCACCCAGCAACTGGTCATAGCGGCGGCCACCGTCTTGCTGGCTGCGGTTGTAGTGCGCGATGAGCTGCGCGCCGGGCGCCAGGGCCCAGTTCATCCGCAGCATTCCGCCGTACTGCGCGAAGGCCGTGTCCGGCAGGCGGGAATCCAGAAACCGGTCCGACGGCAATCCGAAGAAACGAGTGAAAACCGAGTGCGAATCCAGGCCCTTGCCCGGCCGCAGCCGGCTGGAGCGCAGGCCGGCGAAATTCGTCAGCAGGCCGAAGGATTTCGTTGCCAGCGAGGCAGAAAAGTTGGAGCCGAATCCGGCTGTGGCACTGTCGAAGAACGTGCCGTACGACCCGTGCAGGGAGAGAGGCCCCGAAGAATAGGGCGGGTTTCGCGAAACGAACTGCACGCTGCCGCCCAGCGCGTCGCTGCCGTACTGCACGCTGTTCGGGCCGCGCAGGATCTCCACAGCCTGCAGGTTTTCGGGCTGAATCAGGTCGAGGAATGTGTTGATGCCGCCGCGCTGCGCGCCGTTCGAGTAGCGCACGCCGTCGATGAACACGTTCACCTTGTTGCCCGTCAGGCCGCGCACGAAGATTCCAGCCACTGTGGGGCTGGTCCGCTGCAGGTGAACGCCCACTTCTTCCTCAGCGACTTGCGCGACAACGGTCCGCACCCGCTCCCGCATCGCGTCCGGCTCAATCACATTCACCGGCTGGCTGACGGTTTCGGCTTCCTCCACGCGGCTCAGGTGCGCGGTCACGCTGACTTGTGACTGGAGCGGCTGGACACCCAGGGCGATTTCCAGGTTCTCGACGGTTTGCCGCCCGACCTGCAGCGCGACCCGCTGCTCCGCGAATCCCTTCGACTCGACCACGAGCACATAGCTTCCGGGGAGCACGCCGTCGAAGCTGAAACGGCCGCGGCTATCCGTGCGCGCCTTGCCCAGAATCACCTGCTGAGCTGTCTCCAGGGAAACCTGCGCCCCGGGGACCGCCGCCCCGCTCGGGTCTTTCACGGCACCGGACACCCCGACGCCGTCAGCCGCCTGCGCCCCCGCGATGAAGACGAGCGCCATGGCCCACGCAACCAGCTTCACACGCAAAGCGCTTCGCACAGATACACACCTTAAACACAAAGCTGGCATCTTCGATCAGCTCGAACAAAGAGAGGGCTTTCGGCCAACCGAACACCCCATTGAGTGGACGGAAGAGCGCTGAAAACCGTTTCGGGTCTGCGGCTATGGTCGCCGTCCGGACTTGCCCGCCGTTGCGTCGGCGCTGCGGTAGAGCGTCACCTTGCCGTCCGCGACGTTGGCGAAGAAGCGGCCGCCCGATGTGAACTGCATGACCTTCTGGCCCGCGCGCGCCATCTCCGCCCAACGCGACTTGGTGGCCGGGTTCTGCTCGATGCCCCGCATCTCCTGCCCCTCGAGCTCGAAGTCCACCTGGCGCAGGCGGAGGCGCTGGGTGCGGCGCACCGGATAACGCTTTCCCTCGAGCTCCACCAGGTTCGCGTTTTCCTCGAGCGCCTGCCGCCAGACGGTCGCCAGTGCGTCTTCCAGTTTCATTCGCATTTACTCAAGTTCTCGCGCTGCGAAGACGCGCGAGACAAAGAGGCGTTTCCGCTTCATTGAGCGGCCTTGGCCTGCCCCTGCCACCGCTGCTGGAACATCTTCCGCATCACCTCGTTCGAGCCCGGCGCGGTCTTTTCGCGCCATGCTTCGAAGCGCCGGCACAGTTCCTCAATGTGGGCGAACGCGCGCGGATTCTTGTACCCGGCGCGGAACGCAAGGGCCAGGTGCTTCACTTTCTCCCAGACCACCCAGATCTCCCCGTTGCTTTCGAAGAACAGCTCGTCGTCAACCAGCCCGCGGTTCACGATGCCTGCACACATCTCCCAATAGCTGCTGACCATGCGCACGCTGGCATTCTCCTGGGTCCCCGGCGGGTATTTCTGCAGCAATTCCTCGGGTGTCGCCGCCGAGAAGTGGTCGATAAACCATGCGCGTGCCTCGCGCAGGCGCGGCTCGCGGCGCATTTCGTAGAGCCGCAACATCAGATTCACCTGTTCGTGCGTCACTTGTCCCATATCCCCTCCTTTGAGTTTCTGTACGAAAGCCTACTTTTCCCGGGCCAGCTCCACCCGCTGCGTGCTGATGCACTCGATGTCTTCCCGGTCGAGCTGCACCTTCGCCCGACGGCGAAATTCCCGGGCCACGTCGTCCTGCCGCGTGGGCGCAGTGCGCGCCAGCACGCGGACCACCGTCCCGCCCGGGCCCAGCGACTCCACGCCCAGTACGCGCGGCCCGTCCACCAGCACCGTGGCCCACGCCGAGTCGCCGCGCATCTCCACGGCGCCGCGCTCGATGGCTTCGAGCGCCAGGTTCACATCGGCTTCGGCGGCGATGGTTACATCCACGAAGACCTGCGACCAGTCGCGGCTGATGTTGGCCACCTGGCGGATTTCGCCGTTTGGAATCGTCACCACCGCCCCGCCGAAGTCGCGGACCACGGTGCGCCGCAACGTGATGTGCTCCACGCGCCCGCTCACCTGCCCGACGCGCACAAGGTCGCCCACAACGTATTGGTCTTCAAATACGATGAAGAAGCCGTTGATCAGGTCACGCACCAGGTGTTGCGCTCCGAAGCCAATCGCCAGGCTGGCAAGGCCGGCCGCGGCCGCAATCGGCGTGATGTTGATGCCGAACTCCGGCAGCGCCACCAGAACCGCAGTGAAAACAATCGCGGCCACCCCGGCGCTGTAAAGGATGCCCGCCAGCGTTTGTGTCTGTTGCTCGCGCATCAGCGCCGCGCGCGATTGCGAAGCCGCGAGTTTCACCAGCCGGCGCGTAAGGACCTTCAACAGCCAAATCAGCACAATCGTGCCGATCAGGATGCCAAGGAGACGCAGCCCGCTCGTCTGCGCCCATTCCGCCCATTTGGATATGTGCTCGTTCATGCGAAGGAGCGCGATTATAACATCCACACCCCCAGCCTGCGGCTCCGCGCCACGGGAACCAGAGGGCCGATGGTACAATCCCGCCGAAGATGAACCGGATGGCTTCGTCACGCTCCGAGTCTCTACGCCCGCCGGACGTCCGGGACGGAATCCCGCAGTTCACGCTGGCTCACTATGAGCACCAGTTCCGTGACCGGCACCTGGTCCACGGCGTCGTGGCGAAGTGGGCCCGCGAGAGGCCGCATGCCGCCGCCCTCATCAACGCCGACCGGAAGCAGCAACTCGACTGGGTGGCCTTCGACCAGTCGTCCACCGCTCTGGCCATGCAACTGCTCCGCATGGGTTTCCGCAAGGGCGACTTCCTGGCCACGTCGCTGCCGCTGCTCACCGAGCACGTCCTGCTCGAGTACGCCTGCTTCAAGCTGGGCGTGATTCTGGCGCCGCTCGATATGCGCCTCGCGCCCGCCGAAGTGATTCGTTCTCTCGGGCTCCTTCGCCCCCGCGGCTTTGCTTTCCTCGGACAAACGCCGGTGGCCGATTTCCGCGAACTGGGCCGCGCGGTGCAGAGGTATTGCCCCTACGTTGAGCGGCTGATGCAGTTCTCGCCGCCCGAAGAGGTGATCGAAGGAGCCGAGAGCGCCTTCACCATCGCCGGGGAGGCGCGGAAGCTTGCCACCGGCGAAGCGGAACCGTCGCTGCGTGCGGACCTGGCGGCCGCGTATCAACAGGCGACGGCAGCCGTGCAGGAAAACGACGGCGCGCTGGTGATCTTCACCACCGGCTCGACGGGCGCCCCGAAGCCCGCGCTCCTCTCGCATCGCAACATCACCTGCGAGAATATGTGCATCAGCGAGGCACTTTTCGGAGGCGATTCAGGCACCACCACACTGGTGAACCTGCCGCCCTCCCACGTCGGTTGCCAGACCGAGCTTCTGATGGGGACGCTTTTCGGTGGCGGCACGGCAGTGCTGCTCGAGACATTCGACGCGGCGCGCTCGCTGAAAGCCATCCAGGACTACAAGGTGCGCAAGCTTGGGCAGATTCCCGCGATGTTCAACTTCGAATGGCGGCTGAAGGACTACGCCCGGTACGGCCTCTCGAGCCTCGATTTTGTGGCCTACGGCGGCTCGCAGATTTCCCGCGCGTTTGCCGAGAAGCTGGCCACGATGGCGCCGAAAGTGGCCACCGGGCTCGGCCTGACCGAAAGCGCCGGCTTTTGCACCTATTTGCTGAAGGATGCCGCTGACTCCGAGCAGATTTTTGCGAGTCTCGGCTACGACATGCCGGTGTATTCGCTCTCCGTCCGCAAGCCGATGCGCGACGACGGCTCCGCCGGTGACGCCCTCCCCGACGGCGAACTGGGCTGCGTCTGCTTCCGTGGCCCGCAGACGTTCCTTGGTTACGTCAACGACCCCGACGCGACCGCGAAGGCGGTCTCCAGCGACGGCTACCTCTACACCGGCGACCTCGGCTACAAGGACGACCGCGGCCTGCATCTGACCGGGCGCGCCAAGTGGGTGATCAAGCCCTATGGCTACCAGGTGTTCCCCGGGGAAGTGGAAAATCACCTCTGCGCCCTGGAAGAGAAGGTGGCGGCGTGCGGCGTGGTGGGTGTGGAGCATGCCATGATCACTGAAGGAATCGTGGCGTTTGTTGAGAAAAAGCCCGGCGCCGCACTCACCGTGCAGGACCTGGAAAAGCACGCCCGCAGCCTGGCTTCTTATATGCGGCCGCGCCACTACGTCCTGCTCGAACCGGGCCAGTTGCCGCTGAACCGCGTGGTGAAAACCGACTACGTGCGGCTCTCGCAGATGGCCAAAGAAGAAGTGGAACGCCTGCGCGCCGAAGGCGGCTGGGACCGCTAGCCAGCAGGCAAATTGGCGGTTGACGGAAGCCGCCGCCCCCACGACACTAGCCCTGCCATGATCCTCGAAAAAATGTTCGCGGACGACTACGAGCAGGTGATCGCCTTCCAAAACAAGGCCTGCGGCCTGCGGGGCTTTTTGGTGATCCACGATACGACGCTGGGACCGGCGCTTGGCGGCGTGCGCCTGTGGCGCTACGCGAACGAAGCGGAAGCCCTGACCGACGCGCTACGCCTGGCCCGCGGCATGACCTACAAGGCGTCCATCTCCGAGCTGCCCTGCGGCGGGGGCAAGACGGTCGTAATGCTGCATGAAGGTTTGCAGCGGACGGAAGCTTTCGAAATGCTCGGCCGGATGATCGATAGCCTCGGCGGGCGCTACTTCACCGGGCGCGATGTGGGGATCACCGATGACGATCTCAAAGCCGTGGGCCGCACGACCCACTACGTGGCCTGCGAGTCGTCTCCGGAGCTGGGCGACATCAGCGAACACACCGCCGTGGGCGTCTGGCATGCAATCCGCGCCTGCTTGGAGTTCGCCGGTCTGCAGAAGGCGCGCGTGGCCATTCAGGGCGTGGGCAGCGTCGGGATTCACCTGGCGCGCATTCTGCGGCGTGAAGGGATGGAGCTGCTGGTTGCGGATATCGATGCCGGGCGCGCCGAAGCCGTGGCGCGCGATTGCGGTGCCAAGATTGTTCCGCCCGAAGAAGTTCTCACCGCGGATTGCGACGTGCTCGCGCCGTGCGCGCTGGGCGGCGTGATGAATCGAGCGACGGTGCCCCGTGTGAAGGCGCGCATAATCTGCGGCTCAGCGAACAATGTGCTGGGCACGCCGGAAGATGGCGACGCGCTCGCGCGCCGCGATATCCTCTACGCGCCGGATTATCTGGTAAACGCCGGGGGGCTGATCCGCGGCGCCGAGTTTTACCTGCTAGGGCGAAAGCAGAGCTGGGGCAGCCTGGAACGCATCTACCATCGCACGCGACGCGTCCTGCAACTCGCCCGGGAGCAGAAGGCCTCCACGGCCCGCGTCGCCGACCAGCTCGCCGAGGCCCGGCTGAAGCGTCCCAAGACTTATCGTGATTTGCATTGGGGCAAAGCGTAGCCATCTGGCTAGACGGTCAAAATCGCGCTAGAATGAAGCGGCAGCGCGTCCCACAGAAGCTTTCGGGACGCAGACAGCGCGCCTGTAGCTCAGTTGGATAGAGCGCTGGTCTCCGGAACCAGAGGTCGGGCGTTCAAGTCGCCCCAGGCGCGCCACTTCCCTCCCTTCTGCCACCTACTGAGTGATTGACCGATA
>Ga0214473_10006965_pt1 | contig 13452 bp, 11 predicted proteins | sample RVTome_7_FD_203509 | JGI IMG/M metagenome (GOLD analysis project Ga0214473, IMG submission 203509) | Soil microbial communities from uranium-contaminated site in the Upper Colorado River Basin, Wyoming, United States - RVT98D197 | ecosystem: Environmental > Terrestrial > Soil > Contaminated >...
GCGGAGGCGCCAGCGAGCAGGGAGCCTCCCGACGAAGCCGAGGCCCCGGCGAAGCCGTGAATGCAACGGCGTCGCTGGGTGTTTTGTTAGGTTCGCCATGGCAGATCCGATCCCCTACGCCGCTCCCCTCGACCTCGCGCGCGCACGCGCGCTGCCTCCAAGCGCCAGCGCGCCGTCGAGCGCCCGCGCGGCGCTGAGTGGCCGCCCGCTGGGCGAGATCCTCGTCACCACCGAGCTTCTGGCTCCGGAGAAGCTCGAGGAGGCGCTCGCCGCTCAGCGTGGTGAGCTGGCTGGCGTGCGGCTGGGAGAGATCCTCATTCGCATGAAGGTGCTCTCCGAGGAGGATGTGCTGCGGGCGCTCGCCGCGCAGCTTGACCTCCCCTTCGTCGCCCGCGTCGACGCCGAGGATGCGTCCGAGGAGCTCGCGAAGAAGGTCCCCATCAACTTCGCCAAGACGGCCAAGGTGCTGCCGATCGGTCTGGGGGAGGACGGTGCCACGCGCGTGGTGGTATCCGATCCCCTCGACACGGCCGCGCTCGACAACCTCGCCATCCTGCTCGGCACCCCCCTCCAGCCGACCCTGGCGACGGGCCAGGCGGTGCTCGACGCGATCAACGCTCTGTACGATCGCGCGGCCGACGAGCACGACAAGATCATGGAGGGGCTCGAGACGGAGGACCTCGAGAGCGTGGCGCACCAGCTCGAGGAGCCGACCGACCTCCTGGAGGCCGACGACGAGGCGCCCATCATCCGCCTCGTGAACTCGCTCCTCTTCCGCGCCGTGAAGGAGCGCGCCAGCGACATCCACATCAACCCGGAGGAGCGGGACCTCTCGGTGCGCTACCGGATCGACGGCGAGCTGCGCGAGGTGATCCGCCCGCCCAAGCGCATCCAGGCGGCGCTCGGAAGCCGCATCAAGATCATGGGGGGCCTCAACATCGCCGAGAAGCGGCTCCCTCAGGATGGCCGCATCCGCATCAAGATCGCCGGAAAGGACGTCGACATCCGCCTCTCGACCGTCCCCACCTCGCACGGCGAGCGCATCGTGATGCGCCTCCTCGACAAGTCGAACGTGCTCCTGGACATGGAGTCCATTGGCTTCGAGCCGTGGCAGCTCAAGATCATGGACTCGCTCGTCACGCGGTCTCACGGCATCGTGCTCGTCACCGGACCCACCGGCTCGGGCAAGACCACCACGCTCTACGCCGCGCTCTCCAAGATCAACTCACCCAACCTCAACATCCTCACCATCGAGGACCCGGTCGAGATCCAGCTCAAGGGCGTGGGCCAGGTACAGGTGAACCCCAAGATCGACCTCACCTTCGCCAATGGCCTGCGCTCCTTCCTGCGCCAGGACCCCGACGTCATCCTGGTCGGCGAGATCCGCGACCGCGACACCGCGGACATCGCCATCCAGGCTTCGCTCACCGGACACCTCGTCTTCTCCACCCTCCACACCAACGACGCCGCCGGCGCCATGACCCGGCTCGCGGACATGGGGGTGCAGCCGTTCCTCGTCGCGTCGTCGCTCGTCGGCGTGCTCGCTCAGCGCCTCGTGCGCGTGCTCTGCAAGGAGTGCAAGAGGCCGTACTCACCGACGCAGGAGGAGCTGGAGCAGGCCGGCATCACGCCCAAGATCCTGGCGAAAGCAGGGAACCCGAAGGTCCTCTACCGGTCGCAGGGCTGCCCGGCCTGCCAGAACACCGGCTACCAGGGCCGGACCGGCATCTACGAGCTGATGCTCGTCGACGACGACATCCGGCAGCTCATCCTCAAGAACGTCGACTCGCAGACCATCAAGAGGGCGGCCGTCGACCGCGGCATGCTGACCCTGCTCGAGCACGGCGCCTTCAAGGTCGCGCGCGGGATCACCACGGCGGCCGAGGTCCTCAGCGTGACGGCGGAGGACCTCCATTGAAGCGGCCGTGCGCAGGCGGCGGGGGACAAGCCCCCGCCCTACGGGTGAAACGGCGATGCGCAGGCGGCGGGGGACGAGCCCCCGCCCTACGGGTGAAACGGCGATGCGCAGGCGGCGGGGGACGAGCCCCCGCCCTACAGACGTAGCGAACCGCAATGCCGGTATTCGAATACAAGGCGCTCGACCAGCGCGGGAAGACCATCGAGGGCCTCAAGGAGGCCGACTCGCCCAAGACCCTGCGGTCGACGCTGCGCCGCGACGGGATCTTCCTCACCGAGGTGCTCGGACAGAAAGAGGCAGCGGCCGCAGCCAGGCGCGACGTCTCGGTCAGGCGCTGGGTGGGCGGCCGCATCAGCGCCGACGACATCGCCATCACCACCCGGCAGCTGGCGGTGCTGGTGGGAGCAGGCGTACCGCTGGTCGAGGCGCTGAGCGCGCTCGTGGACCAGGTCGATCACGAGCGCATGAAGCGCATCATCTCCGACGTGCGCCAGCACGTGAACGAGGGCAGCTCGCTGGCCGACGCCCTGGCGGCGCACGGCAAGGTCTTCTCGAGCCTGTTCGTGAACATGATCCGCGCCGGCGAGTCGTCGGGGGCGCTCGAGATCGTGCTGGTGCGGCTCTCCGACTTCACCGAGTCGCAGGCGCGCCTGCGCTCGAAGGTGATCGGAACCCTCACCTACCCGGCCGCCATGCTCTGCATCGGCACGGTCATCATGGGCATCCTCTTCGCGGTCGTGATCCCGAAGATCACCAAGATCTTCGAGGACACCAAGGTGACGCTGCCCTGGACCACCCGGGCCCTCATCGGCTTCTCCACCACCGTCCACGACTGGTGGTGGGCCTTCCTGCTCTTCTTCGCGGCGCTGGTGGCCCTGTTTTTCCGCTGGCGCCGGACGCCGGCCGGCCGCGCGGCGTGGGACAGCTGGGTGCTCACCGCTCCACTCTTCGGCAACCTCATCCGGCAGATCGCCATCGCGCGCTTCAGCCGGACGCTCGCCACCCTGCTCAAAAGCGGCGTGCCGCTCCTGAGCTCGCTCGACATCGTGAAGAACATCGTGGGCAACGTGCGGCTCGCGACCGTGGTGGAGGAGTCGCGCGAGGCCATCAAGGAGGGCGAGAGCATCGCCGCGCCGCTGAAGCGCTCGGGCGAGTTCCCGCCGCTCGTCTACCACATGGTCGCCATCGGCGAGCGCTCCGGCCAGCTCGAGGAGATGCTCACCAACGTCGCGAACGCGTACGACGCCCAGGTCGAGACGAAGATCAGCGCCCTCACCTCGCTGCTCGAGCCGTTCATGATCGTGGCCATGGGCGTGGTGGTGGCCTTCATCGTCTTCTCCATCCTGATGCCCATTCTCCAGATCAATACCCTCGCAGGAGGTACCTGACATGCACGCTCGCACACACGCCACCGCTCGCCGATGCGGGGGGGGCCGGTGCTCCCCCCGTCTTGACGAGCGCGGCATGACCCTCATCGAGATCATGGTCGTGATCACGATCCTCGGGCTCATCGCCGCGGCCGTGGCCGTGAACGTGGTCGGGCAGCTCACGGACGCCAAGATCAAGCAGACCAGGACCGACCTGCACACGCTCGAGAATTGCCTCGACCTGTTCAAGGTCGATCAGGGACGCTACCCGACCACCGAGGAGGGGCTGCAGGCGGTGGTCACGGCCGGGAAGTGCAAGGCGCAGATCAAGGACCCCTGGAAGCACGACTACGTCTACCTCTATCCGGGCCAGGCCCACCCGGACTCGTTCGACATCAAGAGCTACGGCGGTGACGGTCAACCTGGCGGCGAGGGCGAGAACGCCGACCTTGTCAATCAGTGAAGTCCGCGATGGACGTTCATGAGCTTTGACACCCGTGAGACGAGATGACGTGGCGCCGCGGCCGGCCCGGCGGATTCACGCTCATCGAGCTCCTGATCGTGATCGCGATCGTGGGGATCCTCTCGGCCGCCGCGCTGCCCGCCGTGAACGCGGTCACCGGCGCCAACGCGCGCTCGGCGGCCGGCGAGCTCTCCGGCGCGGCCCGCTACCTCTTCGAGACCGCCGCGCTGCGCCACGAGACCTGCCGGCTTGCGCTCGATCTCGACCACGCCGCATGGTGGGCGGAGTGCACCAAGGACCGCGCCTTCGCCGCGCGCGAGCCGGCGAGCGCGACGGACCGCGAGGAGGACGACGCGGCGCTCGAGGAGCGCTTCCCCGAGGAGCGCGACGCCGAGAAGCGGAAGCTCCTGGCGCGCGCCAAGTTCGCCCAGTTCACCGACCGGCTGGCAAAGAAGCGTGCGCTGCCGGGCAGCGCCGGCTTCGCGGAGGTGTGGACCGAGCACCAGCGCGAGCCCTTCTCGAAGGGCATGACCTACGTCTACTTCTACCCGCACGGCCAGGCCGAAGCGGCCCGCATCACCATCGCCGACGGGGACAACGTCTACTCGATCGTGACCAAGCCCTTCACCGGTCGTGCGAAGGTGGTGACCGGCAAGCCGGAGGTGCCGAGGTCATGAACGTGGGCTTCAGGCTACGGGCTTCAGGCTACGGCATGGCGCCGCCGGGGTCGGCGGCGGGGGGCAAGTTCACGCCCTGCAAGGGTTTCACCCTCCTCGAGGTCATGGTCGCGCTCGCGCTGCTCGCCGGGGCGCTGATGGCGATGGCCGACCTCTCCGGGAACGCGCTCCGCAACCACGCCTACGCGCGCGACCTCTCCGCGGCGACGCTGCTGGCGCGCGGCAAGATGGTCGCGCTCGAGCAGAAGTACGAGGACGAGGGCTTCAAGGACTTCGACCAGGACGACGACGGGGACTTCGCGAGGGAAGGCCGGCCCGACGTGCGCTGGCACCTCGCGCTGGTGAAGCCGGACGCGGATCTCTCCGCCGATCAGCTGGTCGCGCAGCTCGCGGGCGCCGGGAACGATCCCGGGGATCTCATCGCGATGCTGATGGGCGGCGGGGATGCCGCCACGGCGACCGCGGGCAGCGGAGGCACCTCGCGAGGCGGACCGACCACCACCAACCCGCTCGCGGGCGCGCTCAGCGGCATGCTCCAGTCGCAGCTCACCACCCTCGGCGAGACGCTGAAGAAGTCGTTCCGCGAGATGCGGCTCACCATCTCCTGGCGCGACGGCCGGACCGAGCACGACTTCACCGTCACGACGCACCTCCTGGTCCTCAACCCGCGGGCGCCGAATGGCGCGCGAGGCGACAACCCGGAGGTCCCGCCCAACCTCGCCACGCTCCCCGGCTCCGGAGCGGCCGCGCTCCCCGGCTCCGGGGCGGCCAGGACAGGGGGCGTCCGATGACGCGCGCACGTCTCACCTCGCCGCGACCGGGGACGCCCCGCCGCCCCGCGTTCCGACAAGGACAGCGCGGAGTCACGCTCATCGAGATCATGATCGCGGTCGCGATCACCGCCGTCATGGGGGTCATGGCGATGGGTGCCTTCCAGCGCACCTACGCCGCCAAGGAGCTCACCGAGGCGCAGGACGAACGCTTCTCGTCGGCCCACGTGGCGCTGTCGCGGCTCTCGCGCGAGCTGTCGCAGGCCTTCCTCTCCGATCACTACGACCGCAAGCGTTTCCGTGAGCCGCCCACGATCTTCCGCGGCAAGGACGGCGGCGAACGCGACGACCTCCTCTTCGCGACGATGAGCCACGCGCGCCTCGTGCGAGACGCGAAGGAGTCCGACCAGGCGGTCGTCGAGTACATGGTCGAGCCCGACCCTGACCGGTCGGGCGAGAACGCGCTCTTCCGGCGCGAGAAGGCGCGCATCGACGAGGACGCCGAGCGAGGCGGGGCGAAGGAGGTCGTGTGCGAGCACGTGATCTCCTTCGACGTGCAGTACTGGGACTGGAGGCGCCAGGAGTGGACGCGCGAGTGGGTCACGAACAGCGTCGAGCGGGGGAGCATCCTGCCCACGCGCGTGAAGGTGCGCCTCGGCCTCAAGATGCCCGACGGCAAGGAACGGGCGTTCGAGACGCAGGCGCGCATCGCCATCATCCGCCCCCTGAGCTTCTGACCATGCGATCCCTTCGCGACAAGATCGGTTCAGGCCTCCCTCACCCCCGTGCAGCCGGGAGCTGCGCTGGCCAGCGCGGCGCCGCACTCCTCGTCGCCATCGCCTCCATCGCCATCCTGACGGCGGTGTCGGTGGACCTCGCCTACAACACGCGCGTCTCGCTGCAGATGGCCGCGAACGCGCGCGACGAGCTGCGCGCGACCTACCTCGCCAAGAGCGCCATCTCGATGTCGCGGCTCGTGCTGTACTTCCAGCAGCGCCTCGACCGGACCACGGGCTCCATCCCGGCCAACCTCATGGGTGCCCTCTCCGGCAAGGGGGGCCTCCCCGGCACCGCCAGCTCGCCGGCCACGGGCGCAAAGCAGCAGGGCGGAGCGGCCGGAGGCGCGGGCATCTCGCTCCGCCTCTGGGATCTCGTCCCCATCGACTCGTCGGCCGCTGCCCTCTTCCTCGGCGGCGGCATGGGCGGCGGGACCGCCGCCGCTCCGGCCCCGATCGCCCCCCCGCCGGCGACACCCGACGGCGGCGCGCCACAGCAGGGGACGCGCCGCATCTTCGGCGACACCGAGGGCTCGTTCCACGCCACGATCGAGGACGAGGACCGGAAGATCAACCTCCGCCAGTTCGACGCCATCGGCGCGTTCCCCGCCGCCCAGGGGATGCGCCTGGCGCAGCTCGTGAAGGATCCGAAGTGGGACTTCCTCTTCGACGAGGACGACGCGAACGGCTTCCGGGTCTCGCGCAAGGATCTCTTCGGCGCCATCAAGGACTGGGAAGACCTGGACGAGACGAGCTCCAACTTCACCGGCGACCCGCTGAAGCCCTTCGAGCCCGGCTTCGGCGACGAGAACTACCTGTACGACCGCGCCCCCCAGCGCTACAAGGCGAAGAACGCGTCGTTCGATTCGCTGGACGAGCTGTTCATGGTGGGCGGTGTCTCCGACGCCTTCATGGCCGCCTTCGGCGACAAGCTCACCGTCTACCCCGACGTCAACACGACCATCAACGTCAACACCGACGACCCGCTGCAGCTCATGGTGAACACCCTCGTGATGGCCGATCCGCCTGGCAAGCCGCAGCCGGCGATGCTCGACCCTGCCTTCATCTCGAAGCTGGCCACGGCGCTCAAGCTGGTGAGACCGCTCCCCTTCATGTCCATCGGGCCACAGCAGTTCGCGACGATGCTGCAGGCGCTGGGGGTGAAGGTGCAGGCGATCTACGCCCGGGCCGCCGCCGATCCGGGGAAGAACCCGTTCGGCGACCGCTCGAGCACCTTCCACATCCACGCCGTCGGCGCGGCAGGCGACGTACAGAAGACGATCGACGCGGTCGTCACGTTCGATCAGCGCGCCGAGGGGCTGGCCCAGGATCAGGGCCGGCTCCTCCACTGGCACGAGGAGTAAATATGACCCAGCGCATCCTGGGGCTCGACATCGGCGCGACCAGCGTGAAGGCGGTGGTGGTGGAGAGCGCCTACCGCAGCTGGTCCGTCAGGGCGACCGCCCGCGCCGCCGTCGCGGCGCAGGCCGAGGGCGCGCCGCCACTGCTGGAACGTCAGCTCCAGGCGGTGCGGACGTTGCTCGCGGAGGAGTGGCTCGCCTTCGACACCGCCATGGTCGCGCTCCCCGGTGCGTCCTCTTCGCACGTGGTGACGCTCCCCTTCGTCGATCCCCGCCGGATCGAGCAGACGATCGGGTTCGAGGTCGAGGGCCAGATCCCGTTCGACCTCGCCGATGTCGCCTGGGACTGGCAGCCGCTCCAGGTCCGAGATGGCAAGACCGAGCTCCTGGTCTCGGTGGTGAAGAAGGAGGAGTTGACGGGCCTGCTCACCGGGCTCGCCGACGCCGGCGTGGATCCGCGCGCGGTGCTCCCGCCGGGACCGGCCTACGCCGCGCTCTTCGCCCCGGGCGTGCTGGCGAGCGACGGCGGCGAGGAGAGCGGGGCCGAGGTGCTGCTCGACATGGACGCGGGCCGCTCCAGCCTCTGCATCGTCGCGCGCGGCGCTTGCGAGGCGGCGCGCACGTTTCCGGTGGGCCCCACCACGGCCGCCTCCCTGGGGCGGGAGGTCCGAGCCACGCTGCGCGCCTGGCGCGCGCGCTCGGAGCAAGCCCAGCGGCCGGTGCGCCGCCTCATCCTCGCCGGGGACACGGCGCGCCTGCCCGGACTCGCGGAGGTGCTCGCACCGGAGGTCGAGGGCACCGTCGAGCCGCTCGAGCTGGCCGGACTGGCGGCAGAAGGGATCGCCGAGGAGGAGGCGCCCTCGCTGGCGCTGGCGCTGGCGCTGGCGCTGCGCGGCCACGAGGGAGCGCGCGCGCCACGTCTCAACCTTCGCCGCGGCGAGCTTGCCTACACGCGCGACTTCCAGCACCTGCGCGGGAAGGTGTTGCGCCTCGGCGCCTGGGCCGCGCTGGTGCTCCTGCTGGCCGCGGTGTCTTCCGGCGCGAAGGTATTCGCGCTCTCGCGGCAGGAGCAGCTCCTCGACAAGGCGCTCTGCGACGCGACGCAAAAGCTCGTCGGGAAGTGCTACGACAACGACGAGCTCGCGGTGGCCGCGCTGAAGGGGAAGGGCACCGCGGCCGCCTCCATCCCCAAGAACTCGGCGGTCGACATCTTCACCGAGCTCTCCGTCCGCTCGCCACGGGACGTGGCCTTCAAGTACGACCGCATCGAGATCACGCGTGACAAGCTCCACCTGCAGGGCGTCACCGATGCAGCACAGAACGTGGACAAGATCGTGAGCGGGCTGCGCGGCTCGCGCTGCTTCGGCGACGCTCGCTCCGGCGGTGCGCGCAAGCGCTCCACGGACGGCAAGTTCGAGTTCACCATCGACTCCGATCTCACCTGCGACACCGGCGAGAAGCCGGCCGGGAGGGGCTAGTGGATCACTTGCGCAAGCTCCGGTCGGACCTGGAAGCGTGGTTCTCGGGCCTCGCGCCGCGCGAGCGCACGCTGGTCTCGGCGGCCGCCGCGGCAATCGTGATGTTCATCCTGTTCATCGGATTCGTGAAGGTCCAGCGCGGGATCGCGAGCCGCGAGGCGAACGTCGACCGGAAGACGCAGGTGCTGGCACAGGTCGGGAGGCTCGCCCAGGGGTACCGCCAGACACAGGCGGAGTGGACGCAGGTCGAGGCGAAGCTGAAGGGCCCGCCGCTGCAGCTCATGAGCTTCGTCTCGCAGGCGGGCCAGCGGCTCGGCATCGAGGTGACCGACCTGCGCCCGGGCACGCCGGGCACCGGGAGCGCGACAGACAAGGTGGTCGAGGACACGGTGGAGGTGAACCTGGCGCGCCTGGATCTGCAGAAGCTGGCGGAGCTCCTGCAAGCCCTCGAGGGCGGGCCGGGGGTGGTGAAGATCCGCCGCCTGGCCGTGCGCACGCGCAACGACGATCCGATGGCAGTGGACGCGACGATCCTGATCGCGACCTACCAGCTCAAGGGCTAAGCCGGATGGACTTGAACTTCAAGCTCGAGCGGCGGCATCGCCTGGCGGGGTACGGCGTCTTCGCATTCCTCGCCTTCGTCCTCGCGCTGCGCATGACGATCCCCATCGAGGCGGTGAAGGAGCGGATCGTCATGGACGCGGCAGCGCGGGGCTGGCAGGTCTCCATCGCCGACGTTCGCCCGGCGGGCCTGGTGGGCATCGGAATGACCAGCATCTCGCTGGAATCGGCCGACGGCGTGCGCATCCCCATCGAGAAGCTCGACGCGACGCTGCGGCTCTGGCCGCTCTTGCTCGGCCGCCGCGGCTTCAGCTTCGACGCGACGCTCTTCGAGGGTCGCGTGAAGGGATTCGCGGAGGAGAGCAAGACGACGCGCCGGCTGGCGGCCACGGTGGCAGGCGTGGACCTCTCGCGCGCGGCGCCGCTCCGCAAGGCGACCGGCCTCGTTCTCGCCGGCACGGTGACGGGCGACCTGGACCTGACGCTCGACGAGAAGGAACCCGCCATGAGCGCGGGTCACCTCGACCTCGTCGTGGAGCGGGCAGCGGTGAATGGCGGGGAGGTGCCGGTGCCCGGTATGGGCGGCGCGCTGAGCCTGCCCAAGATAGCGTTCGGGCGCGTGACCGCGAAGGCAGTCGTGAAGGGTGGCAGGTTCACCTTCGAGCGGCTCGACGCGAAGGGCGACGACATCGAGGCGACCGGCGAGGGCCTCTACCTCCTCCTCCAGCCGCGCCTCGCTTTCGCGCCCATCGCCGGAAAGGCGCGGCTCCTGATCCGCGACGGCTTCTGGAAGAAGAGCGGGACCTCCGGGTTCAAGGGCATCGTCGGCATGGCGCTCGCGCAGGCGCGCGGTCGCGACGGCGGGTATGGGTTCCAGATCTCCGGGACCCTCTCGCAGCCACAGGCTCGCATGTCCCCGTAGCTCGGGAGCGCGGCTCCGGTCGCCTGGTCCTCGCCGCGCACATGGGGCCATTGGGGCCGCACCGCGCTCCTTATGTACTCATGGTGGCGCCGCCGAAACTCGCTCGCTCATGGCGCGTGTCACTAATGGTGAGTCTCGCTCCCTCGGACAGTCGGCGGCGCGAGCGTGGTGTCATTGGCGCGATGCGGCTACCGTGGTCTCCATGGCGGCTGCGGAGGCGACCGTCGCGCGCCCCCTCGCTACCACCACCGACCCATGGTGACCTGGCGACAACTATCACAGCACAACTGGAACACCGAACGGTGTTCGCTGCTCTAGCTCTCGCCGGCCGGGTCCGCCTCGGCCAGCTGCTTCACCTCCGGGAGGTCCGTCGCGAGGAGGGGCTCACCTCGTGCCGCCTGCGCCTCCTCGCTACAGGCACCGTCGGTCGCAGGGACAGCGAAGCGCCATTCGAGATCCGCGGCCGCGTCGGCCCTCCTGGCCAGCTCTTCGAGCAACTCCGCCTGTTCGCGGTCGCGCTCGATCGCGAACGCCTCGAGCTGGCTGCGAACAGCCCTCTCCGCCTCGGCCCGGGCTTCGACTTCCCTCGCGAGCCCGGCCTCGATGCGCGCCCGGTCCTCTTTGCGCGCCGCGAGGAGGGCGCGCACGCGCTCCGCCTCGGCAGAGAGCGTCCGCGCTTCCCCTTGCGCCGCCCCCAGCGCTCCACCTAGTGCCTCGACCCGCTCGGACAGAGCGGCCTGGTTCCTTCGTGCACCCGCGAGCGCCGATTCCAGCTGGGCGGCACGCCGTCGCGAATCGTCCAGCTCGGTTGCCAGTTCAGCCACGCGCGTCGCCGCGGCCTCGACTGCTTCCACCGCTTCCACCGCTTCGCGGGCGGCCCGCTCCCCTGCCTCGCTCGCCGAAGCCAGCTGCGCCGAGAGCTCCTCCTCGCGCCCTGCCGCCACTGCAGCTGCTTCCGCCGCTTCGCGCGCGGCCTGCTCCCGCGCCTCGCTCGCCGCGGCCAGCTGCGCCGAGAGTTCCTCCTCGCGCGCTCGCTCCTGGCGCTGCGCCTCCTCCAGCGACCTCGCCAGCTCCTCCTCGCGCCCTGCCGCCAGCGCGGCTGCTTCCACCGCCTCGCGCGCGGCCTGCTCCCCCGCCTCGCTCGCCGCGGCCAGCTGCGCCGAGAGCTCCTCCTCGCGCGCTCGCCCCTGGCGCTGCGCCTCTTCCAGCAACCTCGTCAGCTCTGCCAGCGACCTCGCCAGCTCCTCCTCGCGCCCTGCCGCCACCGCGGCTGCTTCCACCGCCTCGCGCGCGGCCTGCTCCCCCGCCTCGCTCGCCGCGGCCAGCTGCGCCGAGAGCTCCGCCTCGCGCGCGCCCCCCTGGCGCTGCGCCTCCTCCAGCGATCTCGCCAGCTCCTCCTCGCGGCCCTCGGCTGCCGCGGCCGCCTCCGCCGCCACGCAAGCCGCCCGCGCCCCCGCTTCGCGAGCAACCCGCCCCCCCTCCTCGCTCGCCAAGGCCAGCTGCGCCGAGAGCTCCTCCTCGCGAGCCCGCCCCTGGCGCTGCGCCTCTCCCAGCAACCTCGTCAGGTCCGCCTCGCGCGCTGTCGCCCCCTGGCGGGCGTCGTTCAGCTGCTGCGACAGCAGCTCACACTCGGAGCGCCTGACCTTGACCGTCTCGGTCAGCCCGCGCTGGTGGCTGTGCGCCTCCGTGAGGGCCTCGGCGAGTCGCATCCGTTCCGCCCTGGCCTGGGCCACCTCCTCGCGCGCGGTGACGACATCCTGCTCGAGGGAAGCGATGGTGGCCCTGTCACTCCCCACCGCCGCCGCGGCCGCCGCAGCTGCCTCCGCCGCTTCGCGCGCGGCCTGCTCCCGCGCCTCGCTCGCCGCAGCCAGCTGCGCCGAGAGCTCCTCCTCGCGCGCGCGCCCCTGCCGCGCCTCCTCCAGCGACCTCGTCAGCTCCTCCTCGCGCGCTGCCGCCTCCTGGCGGGCGTCGTTCAGCTGCTGCGACAGCTGCTCGCACTCGGAGCGCCTGATCTTGACCGTCTCGGTCAGCCCGTGCTCGCGGCTTTGTGCCTCCGTGAGGGCCTCGGCCAGCCGCATCCGTTCCGCCTTGGCCTGCGCCACCTGCTCGCGCGCAACGACGACGTCCTGCTCGAGGGAAGCAATGGCGGCCTTGTCGCTCCCTGCCGCCGACGCGGCCGACGCCGCCGCCTCCGCCGCTTCGCGCGCGGCCCGCTCCCCGGCCTCGTGCGCCGAAGCCAGCTGCGCCGAGAGCTCCGCCTCGCGCGCTGCCGCCCCCTCGCAGGCGTCGTTCAGCTGCTGCGACAGCTGCTCACACTCGGAGCGCCTGATCTTGACCGTCTCGGCCAGCCCGCGGTCGTGGCTGTTCGCCTCCGTGAGGGCCTCGGCCAGCCGCACCCGCTCCGCCTTGGTCTGGGCCAGCCGCTCGCGCGCGGCGACGGCGTCCTGCTCGAGGGAAGCAATGGCGGTCTTGTCACGTGCAATGATGGCAAATTGCCGCTGGATGACACCGCGAGCCTTGCGGGCACTCGCGATCCAGGCCACGACCACCACGACTACCAGTCCCGCCAGAAAGATCGCTAGCATTCTCGGTCCCCTCCAAGATGCGCGAGCGCGTATGACGCATGCTAGCACGCCAGTCTCGGGTTTGGCCCTTTTCAAACGAGTCTGACGCGGTGATTGAGCACGTAAGACAGCGAGAGGCGAGTCAGTCCTTGACTTCCTCTCCGGCCTGAAGACCGGACACTCCGGCCAGGCGGCGGCTCACGCCGCCGAAACGGAGGGTTCCCGCTTCATCGAGCGTTCGGTCCTGGGTCAGGACTTCGGCGCGCGCGCGACCGCCCTGACCCCGCCGCGGCGCCGCGAGGGGACCGGGGTGCTCGCCGCGCCGCCGCCACGCGCGCCCACGGGCGCGGGCACTGACCGCTTCGCGCTGGCGCTGGGGAGCTCGAGCAGGATCTCGGCGGTGCGGTCCGGGCACTCCAGCTGGGGACAGTGGCCGCAGTCCGGGATGGGCTCGTAGCGCACGCCCTTCAGCTTCCGGAGGTAGAAGGCGCGGCAGCCCTCGGGGATGAGCCGGTCGCGCTCGCCCCAGACCAGCACCGCCGGGCAGCGCACCTGCGCCATCTCCTCCTCGGAGAGAAAATCCTCCGCCGTGAGG